>JAAUYB010097801.1_pt1 | contig 10540 bp, 4 predicted proteins | sample 7278071 | NCBI WGS metagenome assembly JAAUYB01 (sample SAMN14350121, study PRJNA611818) | marine sediment metagenome | isolation source: surface marine sediment (1.8m) | place: French Polynesia: Moorea | collected 2018-08 | reverse complement strand
GATTGGTACTGAGCACGCAGATCGGCGCCGCTACCGCAGCGGTGTCTGGCAGACTTGCAGCCCGATTGAGACTACCCGAGAGACTGAGGCAATGGCAGCCCTAGAGGCTTGTATGGCCGAACACGCCGGTGAGTATGTGCGAATGTTTGGCATTGACCCGATTGCTAAGTGTCGGATAGCTCCCATCACAATCCAGCGCGGCGATGGCAAACCTGTGGCCATTCAATCCAGTAGCAACGGTTCGGCGGCGGCTGCCGCCGCTGGGCGCCAAAATGGTGCAGCCGCTCCTGTGACGAGTAATGAATTAGTTCCTCAAGTGCGCTCCATCTTGGCCCAGGGTCAAAAAATTGGGATCGAATTTGCAGATAAGCGCCGCTATCGCAGTGGTATCTGGCAAACTGCTCCGGCTGTGTCCGCATCTAACGAGTCAGCGGCCATCGCTGCCGTACAGCAGGTTCTGGCTGAGCATGCCAATGACTATGTGCGCATTTTTGCCATTGATCCAAGGGTGAAGCAGCGCGGTCGTGCTATCACCATTCAAAAACCGGGACAGTCTCCAGCCGTGTCCAGCGCGAATGCACGACCTGCGGCCTATGGCAGTAGTCGGTCCACAGCGAATGCTAACGGTAACGGCAGTAAGCCTTCTGTAAGTTCTGATCTGGCTCAGCAAGTAACTCAGCTGGTGAATCAGGGGTATCGGGTAAGCACTGAGTATGCTGACAAACGTCGCTATAGTAGCGGTGCCTGGCAAACCGGTGCTCCCATCAGCGGTAACCGTCCCTCAGAAGTGATTTCTGCCCTGCAAGCCCAGCTAGCTGAATATGCGGGTCATTATGTCCGTCTTGTGGGTGTCGACCCTCGCGCTAAGTGTCGGGTCCTAGAAACCACGATTCAGCGTCCGTAGTTCATATCTAGCCGTCGCGATGGAACCCTCGCCTCTACATTTTGTGAGTCATACCCATTACTATCGTGGCGGCGACGTTGTGGTTGATCAATCAGCTGCGATCGCACCGGGTGTGGTCTTAAGGGCCGCCCCCAGCGGAGCCATTCGCATTGGACCTGGCGTATGTATTGGTGCAGGTGTGGTTATTCAGGCGAAGCAAGGCTGTATATACGTCGAAGCGGGGGTTAGTCTGGGCACCGGGGTGTTGATTGTGGGCCATGGTCACGTGGGTAAAGACGCTTGTGTGGGACCATCTAGTACCTTAATCAATCCTGCGATCGCCCCCAACACTATCCTGGCTCCCTGCTCTTTGATCGAAGCCTCTGCGACTCAGCCAATGGGGGAAGAAAGTCGCGTTTCTCAGCCCTCTAGCTTCCAAGCGCCTGGTTTTCAGGTTGGGCATGACCCTGTGCCCTCGATGCCCATGCCACCAAGGACATCACCCACGGTTAAGCCCCAAGCAGTTTCCCCTAAAGCCGTCAATACACCCACGGTTGAACCCACTGTGCCGTCTGAAGCGGTAGGAGATAATACAACTACCATGACGGCTCCAAGCCATTATGTCTATGGCCGTGAGCATCTCAATAATCTATTGTCAGCGCTTTTTCCCCATAGACAGCCGTTAAATAATGGTGGGTCAAGTGATCAATCTGGGCAAGCCACTTAGAATAGGTAGGTACAGCGATGAATTTATTCGAACAAAAGTACTAATTCTCTCTAAAAATATTTTTTCAAAATATCTCCAAAGATTAATTAGCAACCTACAGATTGATTAAGTAACATCGACTTTAGAAGCCTCCATTGAAAATTTCACCGTAGAGTGTTGACATAGACCAAAAAGAATCTCATATCTAAATGGATTCTTACCACAACTTGAGAATCACAAATGGCAGTAGACTCCTCCGCGCTAGCTAGTTCAACTGACAAGGCCCGATCGTTAATGGGCTGGGTGCAGGATTCTGCCTTAGGTGTGGTCTCAACAACCAGTTTTCCGGCCATCATCGGTGTTGCTGATGCCATGGTTAAGTCGTCCAACGTATATTTAGTCGGCTACGAAAAAACCGGCGGTGGGCAATGCAGTGCCATTGTCCGTGGCGGCGTGGCTGATGTCCGCATGGCCGTTCATGCCGGTGTGGAAACCGCCAAACAGTTTGGTCAGGTGGTGTCTTCTTCCCTCATACCCAGACCCATGGCCGACATGGAAAAAGTATTGCCCATCCTGCCCCGCCTCAGTGAGCTAGACGGTGTGGGAGAAACCAAAATGAGCAGTGGTGCCATTGGCTTGCTGGAGACCCGCGGTTTTCCTGCCATGGTGGGAGCAGCGGACGCCATGACCAAGGCAGCTGAGGTAGAGCTCATTTCCCACGAAACCATCGGTGAAGGCCTGTGTACAATTTTGATTCGGGGTTCCCTGTCCAATGTGGCAATCGCCGTCGAAGCAGGCATGCATGAGGCCGAGCGCATTGGTGAGCTCAGTGCGGTCATGGTGATTCCTCGACCACTGAATGACTTAGAACGCAGTCTACCGAAGGTCAAACAAGCCAAGAAACCGCAGAAGGTGAAGCTACCGCTCAAACTAGAAGAGCGCCAGAAAGAACTGATGCCCGTCCAGGCACCTGCTGTAGAGGTCCAAAAGCAAAAACAGCTCGATTTGCCAGAGTTTGAATAGACCAGAAGAATCCGTAAGCTACACCTTAGCGGATTAAAACCTTTATTTGTGCTCTACTAAAGCTCCCTCCCAGCTATGAAAAATTTACCAACCGCTGAACGCTATCTCTATGAACTTTTTAGCTTTATCAGCGATGGCTATCTGACCGTCACTAATCCCAGTGGTCAGGTATTTAACTTTGGTTCTCCCGATACCCAGCCCCACCTGCATCTCAAAATTCATGACCAGCGTACCTACGCCAGCATTATTACCTTTGCCTCCCTGGGCTTTGGTGAAGCCTATATGGACGGTTGGTGGGATGTAGTTGATGCTAACTTAGCAGAGCTAATCGGGTTGCTTTATCGCAATCGAGTCTACTCCAAGGCAAGTCAAAAGCTCACTCTTCCTCTGGTGTGGAAAATCATTACACAGCGACTCAAAACAGTGCCGCGCTTGATCGAAAACAGTCGCAAGAATGTGCAACATCATTATGATTTGGGTAATGATTTCTATCAGCTATTTTTAGATCCCACCATGACTTACTCCTGTGGTTATCAACTCAGACCCACGGACGATCTTGAAACAATGCAGCGTCAGAAATATGAGTTGATTTGTCGTAAACTCGCCCTTCAGCCTGGAGAGTCACTGATTGATATTGGCTGCGGTTGGGGCGGTATGCTCATTTATGCAGCTCAAAACTACGGAATTACTGGCACTGGCATCACATTGAGTAATGAACAGGCTGCCCTTGCCAAGAAACGCATTACCGAACATGGTCTCGACGACAAAATCAAAATTGAAATCAGAGACTATCGAGAAATAGAAGGCCAATACGATAAATTTGTTAGCATTGGCATGTTTGAGCATGTTGGTAAAGGTAATTTTGCTGCATTTATGGAGCAGGCAAAAGCTCTCTTAAAGCCGCACGCTACTGGTCTTTTGCACACAATTGCGACGGAAAGCTCAGAGAAAGTTAGCCCCTGGCTAGAAAAGTATATCTTTCCGGGTGTGTACATTCCCCAACTGCATGAAATAGCACGGGAAATGAGAACTGCAAAACTGACCATTGCCCATTGTGAAAATCTTAAGCTCCACTATGCTGAGACGTTAAGACATTGGCGTGAGAACTTTATAACTAATCGTGAAACAATTGCTGCACTCTCTCCGATGTATAACGAGCGATTTCAACGAATGTGGGATCTATATCTGCAATCATCGGAAGCGTCGTTCCGATATGGCAGCGTACAAATTTATCAGATACTGTTTTTTAGAGATAAGCAATGGAAACTAGATATGGCTCTGCCGGGCTTTTTGTCATAGCAGCTAAGTGGGAAGCTTAAACTGCTATCTTTTGAAGCGTCATTCAGAGGTGGCAGGTTGAACTCTCAAATCATTAAAACTGGAGCGCTCCACTCGCGAAACGAGTCTCCACTTCATCAGCAGTCAGGGGCTGTGAAAACAAATATCCTTGACCCAGCTCACACCCTAGTTCTTTAAGCTGCAGCAAATGTTGAGACGTTTCAATGCCCTCTGCAACAACAGCCAAGTTCAGCTGTTTACTTAAGGCCAGGACAGTGCTGACGATCTGATAATTACGGTTTTCTAAGTGCATTTTTCCGACAAACGATTGATCAATTTTTAACGTTTGCATGGGTAAGCGGTGTAGATAATTCAGGGATGAATAGCCGGTCCCAAAGTCATCAATACTGATTTGAATCTGTTTTGATGACAGTTGGTTTAATAAATCAATGGTTTTATCAATCTCTTCAATCAACATACTTTCGGTAATTTCCAACGTAATTAAGTCCCCGCTTAGTCCCGTAGCTTGCAGGATTTGCTCCATATCATCCAACAAACGGCTACCGTGTAGGTCCTGCGCAGACAAATTGATACTAATTTTGAGTGGGAACACATCAGGGAAGCATTGTTGCCAACGGGCCATCTGATGGCAAGTTTGATTGATGATCCAACTATCTAAGGTTGTTATTAATCCAGTTTCTTCGGCAACTGAAATAAATTGATTGGGAGAAATCAGCCCTCGGGTTGGATGCTGCCAACGCACCAATGCTTCAAACCCAAACAACTTCCTATCTTTCAGACTAACAATGGGCTGATAATGGACTATAAACTCCGACTGAGTGACCGCCTTACGCAAATCTATTTCTAAGGTGTGGCGGCCCATCGCTTCTGCATACATGGCCGCATCAAAGAATTTATAGGAATTACTGCCTTGAACCTTGGCACGATACATAGCAATATCAGCATCTCGAATCAAGTCAGATGCTTGGGAATAATCCTGATTCCCCACAACAATCCCAATACTTGTACTGGTAAAGATTTGATGTCCCTCAATAAAGATGGGGACTTTGAAGTCGGCTAGAATACGCTCAACAATTTGAATAATGTTCTCAATATCCTCAATATCTTCCAGCAACACGACAAACTCATCGCCGCCAAGCCGCGCCACCAGATCGGCATTTCGCAAATGTTTTTTAAGTCTTTTAGAAATTTCGATGAGCAGCTTGTCACCGACCAAATGCCCTAAGCTGTCGTTAATAACTTTGAAGCGGTCTAAATCTAAAAATAAAACAGCATACTGGTAAGCGTCCAACCGCATCGTTCGATGAATCGCCAGTTCGATACGCTCCACTAAAAAAGTTCGGTTTGGTAAATGCGTTAGCGGATCATGCAATGCATTGTGGACAATTTGTTCCTGGGCCTGCTTGAGTTCACTAACATCACGACAGACACAAATGATTAAATCATCTTCGGTAACGGTCAGAGAGACCCCTTGAGTAAAGGTAGAGCCATTCTTTCGAGTTGCGATCGCTTCCCCCTGCCAGGAGCGATCACGGGATAACAAAGGAAATACATCTTTCTCAAATCGTTCTACTTCGTCAGGGGAATATAAGAGCTGCCAAGATTTTCCCAATACTTCATCAGGATTTTCATAGCCTAATAAGCTGAGATGGGCCCGATTGACATAGATGTAAACACCATTTTGCAAAATACCAATGCCATCAATCGCCGCTTCGATTGCCGCCAGCTGGCGCTTCATAGCCGCTTCTGCCATTTTGCGATCGGTAATATCCTGAAAGGTGCCCAATACGCCAATGACCTCCCCATCCAAATTATGGAGAGGCAGTTTATTGGTTTCTAGCCAGATTTGACCACCGTCAGCTTTTTGTTGCGTCTCAATAATACCGAGCTTGGCAGTATTGGATGCCATCACCTGGCGGTCATCAGCTAGATATGCCTTAGCTTCAGTAGACGTCCAGGGCAGCTCGTAATCTGTCTTGCCCTGGATATCTGCCAATGAATTCAGTCCTGTATTTGCCAGGAAGTTGCGATTACCGCCTAAATAGACTGAGTTCCGATCCTTCCAAAATATACTGAGGGGAAAGGTATCCAGTACCGTTTGTAGAAACTGTTCCCGTTCTTGAAGTTCAGCCGTACGTTCTAGCACCTTTGTTTCTAAGGCTTGATTGAGTTGCTCCAGGGCCAAATCAGCTCGTTGACGCTCCAATTCTGCCGACGCTCGAGCGGCAAACACCTGTAAAATTTGTCCCGCCTGTTGTGCCTCTGGTATTGGCTGCGAGTTAAAAATACACAGACTGCCAATTGCATTCCCGTCAGTATCCTGTAAAGCAATACCCAGATAGCTTTCTGCTTCCATTTCTATCAAGGGTAAACAATCAGGAAACAGCTGTTGGACATTCTGTTCACAATAAAAGTATCCCTCCTGGGTCGCTCGATTACATGGGGTCAGACTCCAAGGATACGTAAATGGAGGCTGCAACTTGTCATTCGCCCAAAATGCCAGAGAATGTAGAGTGTCATCAATTTTTTCAGCCGCCAAAACGTGGGACACTGTCAACGCTTCAGCGATATATTTAACGAGAGCTGGGAAAAAGTCTTGTCCAGTGGCAGCCGTGCCCGCAACTAAGTTTGTCAGCTGCGATTCGACCTTTTTGCGATCGCTAATATCGGTATCCACAACCGTGGCAGACCAACATTGCGCTTGTTCATTCCATTGCACAAAACAATTGGCTAAAATCCAACAAATAGATCCATCTTTGCGGCGAAATCGGTATTCCATAACATGGGTTGACGTACCGCGATCTCCGGTCAGAATCCTTTCAAACTCTGGTAACACCACCGTCTCCCAGTCGTCAGGATGAATCCGAGACTTCCACAGCCCTGCATCTGGAAACAATTCGTCAGCGGTATAACCAAAGTTTTCTTCACAATGGGGAGAAATATAGTCATATTGAATCGAAGCATCCGGATAAAACCGCAGCCGAATAATCCCGGCAATGGCCGTGTCCAACACCTCACTTAACTGTTGTTGAGAGTTTTGTAAGTCTACTTCCAGCTGCTTGCGAATAGTAATATCTTGATACGTTCCCAATACCCCTATTACCTCACCTGATAGGTTACGGAGGGGTAGTTTATTGGTTTCTAGCCAGATTTGTTTGCCCTCTGCATTAACTAAGGGCTCGATAATTCCTATCTTGGCAGTATTGGATTGGATAACTTGGCGATCGTCAGCCCGGTAAACGTCCGCTTGGGACTCTCCCCAAGGCATGTCATAGTCTGTTTTACCGATAATGTCAGCCATCGAGGCTAACCCCGCATCTCTAGCGCAAATGCGATTGCACCCGAGATAAACAGAACTGCGATCCTTCCAAAAAACCGATAGCGGAAACGTATCTAATACGGTTTGCAGAAACTGCTCTCGCTCCCGTAGTTCAGTTGTCCGTTCTATCACTTTCACTTCTAGCGAATGATTAAGTTGCTCCAGTGAAGTAATAGCCCGCTGACGCTCCAGTTCAGCCGCTGCCCGGGCAGCAAACACTTGTAAAATTTGTTGAGCGCGTTGGAAATCTCGAATCGGTTGCTGATCCAGGATGCACAGCTCACCCATTGGCTGCCCTTGAAGGTCATATAACGTAACACCTAAATAGCTTTCAGCCTCCATGTCAACTAAATCTGTATCCTCAGGAAAATACTGTTGGACCAGACAGCAACAATAGTAATGACCATTCTGCAAAGTCAGTTCACAGAGGGTTCTAGCGGGATGATGCTGTGTAACTGTTTGCAGACTGCCATTCCCCCAAAATGCCAAGATACGAAGTTGTTGCTCACCAACAAGCTCAGTCACAATGGCATAGGAAACCCGCAGAGCTGCTGAGAGATGATTTACTAATGCTGGGAAAAAAAACTGACCGGTGGTAGCAGCAGTTCCCTGAATCAGATTTTGCAGTTGTCGCTCGGCCTGTTTTCGTTCGCTAATATCACGAATAATAAACAGAACTTCATTTTTCCCATACTTGATGACTCTGACTTCTTCATCTCGTATCTGATCTCCTGCTGCTATTTGTTGTTCATAGGTTTGGAGTTTCTCGGTATGCAGGGCCTCTGTTAAATAGTAGTGCTGTTGGGCAGCAACCTCCTCTGGCAAAACCTCTGCCATGGTTAAGCCAACTGGATCAAAACCCTCCGGCAATAAAGTTATTTCTGGACGATGGGTTACCACCTCTTGATACATTCCCTCGGCATTCACACGAAATAAATAATCGGGAATCGCCGATAAGAGAGCTCGATTTTTAGCTTCGCTTTGACCCAACGCAATCTCAGCCTGTTTGCGATCGCTAATATCGGTAATCGTGCCAACATAACCAATAATTTGACCCTGGACATCCTTTTCAGCAACACATTGCCCATACACCCACTTAACAACACCGTCAGGGCATTGGAAACGGTACTCAAGCTGGAAAGGACGGTCTTCTTGGACGGACTTCTGCCATTCGGCCATAACGTGATCACGATCTTCAGAATGTAATCCCTGCTGCCAACCGTCTCCCAAAGCAGCTTCTCGGGAAAGACCCAAAATCTGACAATAGCGCTCATTAACATAAATGTTCTGCCTGGCAGCATTCTTGCGAAAAACTCCCACCGGGAGGACTGCTAACAAATTGCTATAGCGTTGTTCACTTTCCCGCAGGTCGGCCTCTATTTGTTTTCGCAAATCTAGCTCTGCCTGCAACTGTTCGTGCATGGTTGCTTGTTCAAGGGCGATGGCTAACTGGACTGCGATATCCTGCAGTAGGGTCACATCACTGGTTTGCCATTGGCGATAGTCTGTGCACTGCTGGCCAATCAACAGCCCCCACAGCTGGCCAGCAACCCGAATAGGAAGAACCGCGTTAGCCTTAATCTGATACTTTTCCAGTAGTTGAATGTGACAATCGGTATAACCAGCAGTATATATATTGTCAACAACAACAGGATTATCATTGTCGTAGAGAGTTGTAGCTTGCGCTTGAAAACAAGAATCATTGATGTGATTTCCCAAGGCAGCCGAAAATCCATCGGCAACTGACTCAGCTAGGATAATGCCACTCCAATCGGCCTGGAATTGATGAATTAAAACGCGATCGCACTTCAACACCTGCCGCACCTCGACGACAGTAGTCTCCAAAATTGTTGACAAGCTCAGGGAAGACCGGATCTGCATCGCTAGCTGAGATAATAATTTCTCTCGCTCTAAGTTTTCCTGTAAAGCTATGGTCTGAGCCTGCAGAACTTGCTCTCCCATATTCGCTAACCCGGTTTGTTCGACATCTTCCTTCCTTATGTTCACGAAACCGGTGATCAGCTCATAGAAAGCCATAGGATTAACCACCTGCTGCACCATGGATCGGGTGATTAACCCAGCTAGACGTTCCTGGGCATCTAAGAGCAGCAAATAAGGACTACTATTCCGAAGTAAAGTCAGAGCACGCCGCCAATCGATCAAGTCAGAGACGTGCAAGGTCACCACAGGATGGGTCATCACCTGGCCCACTGATAAGCTCTCCCAGTCGTGCCGTTGAGCACTCAGGCGGACGACATCCTGCTCCGTTAGTATGCCAAGCACACATTCTGAATCGACGATGATGACACAGCTTGCCCGGGCTTCTAACAAAGCATCATCCGATTGCGTATCTGTGATGGTGGGATCGGCTACCTTGGCTCGGTTCTCTAAGCGTGGCTGGGCACTCGCCATTTTCCCAACCACCTCAGACACGGACGTCTCAGGTGGGACCACTAACGGCTCCCGTACAATCGCTGAGTTTAAGTCTAATAGGTTAGAAACTATGGGACCAGTGACCATAAGTTTTCAGAAGGAGGTTATCTCAATCAGATGGAGGAGCCTACAGATGTAGGCGAATTTCTCAGCAAGCGTACACACTTGCCCTAGTATCCAAAAACATAATATCGCTATGTCATTTTTACATGGCGCTTAAGCGTTTTCTAATAGGCATAGGCTGATAGTCGGTGTCTTCCTTACTTTTAGCGTACATCCAAACTGTTCAGACCTATTTTTTCCCCTAGACAGAGTTCCCACTTTCTATAAATTTTGTCGCGACTATACCAGGTTAATCAGAGAGTCAATCGATGCAGGCTTAACTTTCTGCTGAGCTAAATTTTGCTCTTAGTTTCTCTTTGTTTGGTCTACCGCATAGTGATTCTCCTTAGTAGGTGAATCTCTCTTTTCTTTCCGTATGATTCTCATTCCACAGTTCAGCTAAAACCACTACGCTCAAACCTTTCAAACCAGCATTCCCCTCCATGGACAATGGTCTTGTTAACTGATTTCCGTAACGAAACAAGCGATCATGAGAATCCCATGATCGCTTGTTTCAAGAATGCTTGCCAGCTTGCCCCTCTGATGCAGGCCTTGATGATCAGACAGTCAACAACTTCGTCCTTAAAATGGGTTACATCCCTATGCTTAATAGGGATTACACAGCATGACAATTCTTTCTTTCATTTTGCAAGCGGAGGCAACCACCTACGCAAGGGTAACGAGGTAAATAACAACTATGCCTGTAAATCCGCCAATGCTCCCCGAGCCATGTTCGCAATGGCCTTATCGGTCGCTTTAGGCAGCTGATAGTACT
>JAAUYB010053290.1_pt1 | contig 10543 bp, 2 predicted proteins | sample 7278071 | NCBI WGS metagenome assembly JAAUYB01 (sample SAMN14350121, study PRJNA611818) | marine sediment metagenome | isolation source: surface marine sediment (1.8m) | place: French Polynesia: Moorea | collected 2018-08 | reverse complement strand
TTCTGCCTCAATTCTCTTCTCTTTCCCTGCTCCCTGCTCACAACACTCCAGATGAGGAATACTTCCTCCCTTCCCCTTATGTTCCAGGTGAAGCGGTCTCGATATTTTACATAACTCCCCCAGTGGACGGGCAGGTGGGAACCTTGGGGGCTCCCGTCCAAATTGTCCAACGTGGGGCCGAATTCACTGGTGCCGGGCACAAAGAGGGGAAAAGAAAAACGGAGGAACGAACGACATAGGGCAGCGACGAATTAAATAAAGCAAGCAAAAAGAAAACGACGCGTCGCAACATAAAACGTAATTATTTTTTACTGAGCCATATGTGGCATAAACTCTTGCGTGTTCTTTCTTCCTTCTTCGCCGGGTCTTCCACTTGGGATGGCCTTCCGTCGAATAGGAACCTTGGGCGGCCTTCGTCGTCAGTCGTCGCTGTCCGACTCGGTGTCGTCCCTCGCGGTGGGCTTGGCTTCGTCGACTCCAGCGCCACCGCGGTCTCCAACGACAGAGAGACGGTGGCCGCTCTCCAGAACTCCACCCTGTGGCAGCGGCCTGTTCTCGGGTAGTTGGAGGATGGAGTGCAGCAGGCCCAAGGCCGCCAGCACGGGCAGGTCCGAGAGCCTCCTGTAGGAGACGACGACGACGTTTCTGGGGGCGCTTTGCGGGTATGGGTAGAAACCCCAAGCAAGATTGGAGAAGCGCTTCTGTGTGTAGACGCCAAGGTCAGCGGTCTCCTCGAAATCGTACCTCAGCCTCTCCATGACGCGCTCGTCCCTCAGGTCGCAACCGTGGCTCGAGGTGTGCCCCCTGCACTGGCAGGTAGTGCACCTGGCGTGGAGGGTGGGGCACACCGCCGTGTGATGGTCGGTGGCCTCCATGCATCGGCGGTAGTCGCATAGACGACGAGAGGGGGCCAGCTCCATCTGCTCTTTGAAGCAGACGCAGTTTGGGGTGCGGCTGTTCTTCAGGTAGCGGGAGCAGTGCCATGAAGCGCAGAAAGAGCACCTCTTGTCGAAGTAGGGGGCGGCGACGTAGGGGTTGTTGACCACCTGCTCGAGCGTGAGCTCGGGATGGTCCAGCAGCATCTTGCTGAGACGGCGGCTCCTCTTCCTGTCTCTCTTGCGCGCCCCCACCGGGCCCTGCGGCTTGGGCCCGCGCCTGGTCCGCGCGGCCAGGACCAAGTTCCTGTCTGGCGCCACCACCGCCACCGGGGCAGGTGGGAAGTGCTGCGCCTCGTCCCTGTACAGGCCGGCATCCGCCTGCTTCGGCTGCAGCCTGGAACGATGGTCGAACGGGGCGAAGCGAGTGGAGCGGCGGTCAACCTTGTCAGGTCCGCCATCGCCGCGACCGTGTAGGTGGTCCTGTTGGGAGGCCTCCAGGGCCTGTGGCTGGACCTGGTCTCCTCGTTTCAGGTCCCCCAACAAGAGGGGGGGGTCGTCCTTGTACATGGAAGGGGAGTTTAGCAGGACGACCTCGGGCTTCCCCTTTTCTTCCTCTTCCTTCCTCTTCTGTTCCTCCCATCCCGCGGCCGTATAGTAGCCGGGGTGAGGCGGAGGATTCGCGGACGTGGAGGGTATCGGCTGCACTTCCGCGGATGGCCCCAGACGGTGTGCCATGGGGAACTTGGACGTCTGCGGCAGGGGCACCTGTTCTTTCAGCAGCGTCACCTTCCTTTCCGTTTCTTTCTTTGCAGGATCCGCCTTCTTTGGAGCCGGCGCCGCGGGCAAATGTGCCAGGTGGCGCAAGGCCTCTTGTATTTCAGCCTCGCTTCTTCCGCCGCTGTTGGCAGGCGCGTCCTGGGGCGGCACCTGTCCCCCTTCCTTGCCTCCTCCCCCCCTGCCCTTCCTGGGCAGCCTGTTGTCCTTCTTTCTGGCGCCTTTCCCGAGTCCCACAGCGGGGTTTGAGGAGTCGGGGGTGCGCGCGTTCTCATTGTTGTTGTCGTCGCACAAGGAGAGGTCCTCCTCGCCGACACAGATCTCGAGGGGCTCCTCCTCTTCCTCCTCGACGATCTCGACCGTCTCCTCCTGCAGCTCCCCCTCTTCCAGCTCACTCTCTCCGCCCGAGGTGGCCGGTGAGCCGCGCAAGGCCGCGGTGGTGGAGGAGGGCTGCTCAGGAAAGAGTGAGCGCTCGTAGGCGGAGAGCTCCGCCGCGGAGGTGACCGCGGCCATCCGGGCACGCTTGGCCTCCTCTTTTTCCAAAGGTGTGCGGAGGTGAACATATTTTTCATTGTACAGCCGAACGGCGGGGGAGCTTCTATCCCTCCTCTCCGTCAGCTCCAGGTCCGAGTGGAGACCGAGGGGGTTCGACTTCTTCAGTTCGGGCTCCTCCATCGCCCCCTGCAGGAACAGCAGGTAGCAGTCCCTCAACGGAACATCCCCCACCACCGCTTCCATTCCCCCGTACACTAAGCCGTGTCGGAGGAGCCTGCTGACGAAAATGTGGGGTCCATAAGTGTTGAAGTAGAGGTTGAAGCGCTCCTTGGCCTTCAGCTCCCACACCGAGTCGGGCTGCCACCCAGGCATGCGCCACTCGGGCCAATCCCTGCCCTGGACCTGGAACTTGTCATCGCCAATGAGTTGTCGCCAGGTGCTCCGGCGCGAGGGGGAGGCGTGGTAGCCGAGCGCGAAGGCCAGTTGCCAGGTGAGATCCCCTCTCTCGGCGGTCACGGCCGGGCGGATCACTCCCCTGTCCTGATAAATTTGGAAGATGCGCTCGGTGTCGATCTGGTTCACCACCTCGATTCCCTGCAACTTCCGGAGGAAGGTCCTCCTCTCCCCCGAGGTGATCACCACCACGTCCGGGTCCAGCAGCCAGGCTCGAACCTCGGGCGGCAGCAGGTCCACCCGCTCCCTCCAGGGGCAGACCTTCTCCAGCGCTCGAATGCTGAAGATCGCCACTCTGCCGTTGTAGGTAGAGATGGCGAAGAACTTGAGAATGTTCAGCCGCCTCACCAGGTGGACGGCCAGCACCGGCACCGCCTGGATGGCGGCGACAAACTCGCCAATGGCCCCCGACTCGAACCAGTCCTCCGGCTTGAAAACCGTGTGGAGGAGGCTCTGCTGCGCGGGCTGCAACTCGTCCTCCCACCTCTTCGGCAAGGTGAGAAGGTGGAAATGGTGTAGCACATTGTACGTACTGCGCGCGTGGCCAGCCAGGGCCTTCACTGTGCGCTCGAAGTTGCCCCCCTTCAGCGGGAAAGGCTCAGGATCGAACATTCGGGCGGCTTCCATCTTGTCGTTGTTGCCACCAGAAGAAACCCCGCGAGACTGAGAAAGAGCGAGAGGTGGAACGGACCCACGTGCTCTCCGAACAGCAGGTGGGGATGGAGTACTTCCATCACCTCGTTCCTCTCCTAGCATCACTCCCCCTGCTGCATCGGCGGCGGGATTCATCCGCCGTTGGGGCGAGGGCTGCTCCTTCCTCCCCACCAACCCCCCCTCTTCACCACCGATTGGTGAAAGTGGAGGGGGAGTTTCTCTGTTTTCAGCCGCCGACCCGGGCATGCTTCTGTTCCCCGCCAATAAACGGAATAGAGGCGGCGGGTGGAACTCCCCCTCTCCCGCCGACACAGTGGGAGAGGGTGGCGGGCGGTCCGCCAATGAATGCACGAATGGCGGAAGACAATTCTCCACCCCCAAAGACGGCGGCTCCACCCCCGAAAACGGCGGCGGATAGAAACGGAGCAGCAGGCGGCGCAGCATCTCCGTTTCCTTCCCATCCCCCTTCCTACGCGCCCAAAGCAACGGCGGCGAACGGAGGTGTAACGACGGACGGAGCAGCATCTTCTTCTTCCTCCCATCCGCCTCCACAAGCGACGGACTAAATCGTGCTCCCTCCCCTCCATCATCCTCCCCCCAAAGAACCGCATGCCATAATGGCAATCCGAGGCGGTTCTTTGCTAATTGTCAAATGAGGGGAGGCGTGGTGGCGGATGCGGGCAGCAAAAGCGAAATTTGCCGCACATCGCGACGGAATGGAGCGGAATGACGATCAGCGGGTCGAATCTCCACTGTTCGCACGCGGCCATCAGGGCCCGGAAAGGTGCGTATAATGCGGCCAAGCGGCCATCTCTTTTCCCCTGTAGGTAGCAGGAACATCACGATGTCCCCCTCCTTCAAAGAAGGGGAAGACTCAGCGGCCGCCGCTCTCTTCGCTGTTGTCTGCAGCATGAACGGGACGATCTCCTTGTAGAACCTTTGCCAAAAGGAGTCCAACAGCGTGTGTAGAGCAGACCACTTTTTGGCAAGAGTGCTGCCTGCCGTGTTTTCCGCAAAGGACAGCCAGCACCTGGAGCCGCCGCCGCCAAGGAAGTGGTTGGGTGTAAGCGGTTGGAGGTCGGCCGCATGGGAAGAGATGTACGCCAACGGCCGAGTGTTGAGAATATCTTCCACTACGGCAAAGGCAGTGAGGAGTTGTTCGAGTGACAGGGTGTGATGTGAAGGGAGTGCATGATAGAGCGCAGCCTTGGCGGCTCCTATGAGGCGCTCAAATACCCCGCCGTAATGGCTAGCGTACGGAGGGTTAAATCGCCATTTAATCAGCGGGCGGCGTCGCTCCAGCTCCTCCTGAGGCAGTGCTGCCCACAAGGCACGCAACAACCTATTGGCCCCGTCGAAGTTCCCCCCGTTGTCACTCAAAATGGTGTGGGGGTTGACGCCGTGGCTCCCCGCACGTGTGAGAGCAAGGAGAAACGCGTCAGTGGACAGGTCGGAAAGTAGTTCCAAACGAACGGCCCGAATGTGGCAGCAGGTAAGGAGGAGTAGATAGTGAGACTCGTAACTCCTTCCCCGCTTGACCTTGAAGGGCCCGGCGCAGTCCACCGCCGTCACCGCGAACGGTGCTTCGTCCCCCCGCTGTTGTGGAAACCGGAGGGCGGGCAAATCTCCAACCGGCTGTGCCAGCGGGCGAACGAGCCGGCGCTTGCAAGCCACGCAAGCAGAGACAACGGCAAAGACTTTGCTGCGGGCCTTCGGCAACCAGAAGCGCGCCACAAGGCGGTTGAGAGTATACGAAACTCCGCCCGCATGCTGCAGTTCGACTTGATGGAAGTGGCGAATTATCAGCGTAGTGGCCCAGTGGTTCGAAGGGAGAAGGATGGGTTCTCTCGCATCTCGCGGCAAAACGGCGGCCTGGGAAAGCCGACCGCGGCCGCGAATGAGTCCGTCTTCGCCAAGAAAGGGCTCGAGCTGGGTGAGCCCAGCCTGTCGTCTCCACCCCAGAGTGGGGGGAGAGAGCATCGTCTCCCTTATTTCCGCCTGTGCACAACGGAGTAGGAGCCGCTCCGCCCTCTGGGCCGGAAGCGGCAGCGGAGAAAGCCGGAGAGTTGAACGCGCGGTATCGCGCCAGCGGAAAAGCTTAATGAGGAGAGACTGCGCTCTAGTCCACGTACTAAAACGTTGAATGGGTAGGAGAAGTGTCGGTGAGGGGTCCGTCCGAACAAAGACCTGTTCCACCTTTTTCATCTCCTGCAGGACCTCTGAGGTGCGGATAAGAGCTGGTGGTTGGGGCCACTCTTCCGTCCCTTCCACGAGGAAAGCGGGCCCCCTCTTCCACAGCGGCTGCTCCTGCAAGAAGCGAGGAGTCTTGCCTCTCGTAGCCCAATCCGCCGGATTATGGTCCGTGGGTACCCACTTCCACTCTGACAGCGAAGTGGCGGCGCGAATCTTGTGCAGCTTGTTGTAGACAAACGCCTGGAATCTTTGTGAATCATCGTTTAGCCAGAACAGGACCGTGAGGGAGTCTGTCCAGTGATAGATTTTGACCACATTTCCCTTGAGATGGGCGAGTGCTGTCTTACGTACTTTCACCGCCAAGTGTGCTGCGAGGAGTTCGAGGCGAGGAATGGTTAGCGGCTTGCTTGGCGCGACATGGGCCTTTGCAAAGACCAAATGTGAGGAAGGTGGACCCACTCCTCTCACTACGAGATAGGCCGCAGCCGCGTAGGCTTCCTGAGAGGCGTCGGCGAAAACGTGCAGCTCCGCCTGTCCAGGGCAGGTAGCTCGCACATTACGTGGAATCGAGAAGTCCTGCAACAAGTGGAGGTCCTCCAACCACTCCTGCCACGCTGTGGCGACCGGCAGGCGCTCATCCCAGGAGAACTTGTTCTTGGCGAGCGTGGAGAAGTAAATTCGCGCACGGATAGAATACGGTAGAAGCAGCCCCAAGGGATCAAAGAGGCGGGGAAAGAGCTTCAACACTTCCCTTTTTGTCCAGTGTTGCTGCTGCGGTGGCGGCATTGTGAAGAAGAACTCGTCGTTTTGCGGCCTGTAGGCTAGCCCCAGGGTTTTAAGACCCTGTAGTTGTGGGGCCAATCCGGCCGACGATAAGTCGAGGGCGCCGGCTGCCATCAGGGCCTCCGGCACCTCCTTGCTGACGGCCGTAGAGTTCGTGTGGATCTTGGCTAGAGTCATTCCAGCCGCTGCAACGATGTCACGCACCTGTTGCAGCAGCTGAACCGCCTCCCCCTCCGTTTCCACCGAATCGAGCACATCATCGATCAGCGTGGAATTCAGCAGGGTATCCACCGCCGCCGGGGCCGAGTGGTTGAACTTCTTGGCGTGTTCTTTCAGGACGAACACCGCCACGCAGGGGCTCCCCGCGTTGCCAAATACGTGCCTCTGGAATTGGTACACGTCCGGCTCTGGAGCTGCAGCCGACGGATTCCAGAGAAAACAGTGAAACGGACGATCCTCAGGAGAGAGACGGATATTAAGAAACATCTGCTTAATGTCGCCTGCGATAGTGATGCGGCCAGAACGGAACCGGAGCAGCACGCCCACTACTTCATTGAGCAGATTCGGTCCGGGTAGTAGAAATTTATTAAGGGCAACATCGCAGCCCATGACCGGCCGCACTGGGGTGGACTCACTGTCCTTGAGGACGGGAAAGTGTGGCAGCACGTGCTTGACCTCGGAGGAGTCGAGGGAGACCTTCTTGACAATTTCCTTCTCCTCCCAGTCACGAAACACATCTCCGTACGCTCGACGGATTTCTTTGTTCTTGAACGCCTTGCTCTTCTCCAAGTTCCTCAAGCGACCTTTCGCAAGCGGCAGCCCAAGGGAGGGCCACTCAGCTCCTGGTGCCCAGGTGCACGAGACCTGGTATTTTCCATCAACCAGTTGTAGGGAACCGCGGAGTGTCTTGATGATATATTCTTCCTTAGGCGAGAGCATTTCAGCTTCTCCCGGATCCTCCACCTCCAGCATTCTCTGCACCAAATGGGCGAGTTGCTTGTCGGAAGGGAGAAGGCGGAAGCCTTTTCTCTTTGGCAAGGGAACGAGAGTGACCGAATTTCCCTCTTCCGCCACAGAGCCGCCGAACAAGGCCGACTCCAGTGGGACAGGGTCCCGGACTTCTTCCCCCCCTGAGGCTGAGGAGGTTGGCCCCGTGATGGTCCAGCCCAGCGCCGTCAGACGGGCGACTGGAGCATTTTCCCCACCAATAATCTCGTCCCTGCTCGACAGAAGTTCGGCGCATTTACTGCCCAGCAGGATGTCTACGCCGCCGTCGTGGACAGGCGAAAGTACCTTCAAACCCTGCAGGTGGTTAAACCGCGCCAACAAGGGCCGCCAGTCCACCGCCTGGTACGTTCCAGCCGGCTTTCCCATCACCTGCGCTGGCACCTTTCGACGAAAGGTGGAGACCAGGCTGCAGACTTCCACAACCGTCAAGATAGTTCGGTATCTAGTGAGTTTTCCGCCCACGCCTTCCGTGGTCGTCCAGGTGCTAGGGCCTGCGAGGCCCAGTTCAGCGGCTGCCCACTCGCTCACCAGAGCCGCCGTGGTGCAGCCATCGTCCAGGAGTGCATTTACCCGCACTCGTTTTCCATTTGCTGGATTGACGAGGAGTACAGCTAGTGTACGTAGTGATACTCTTGCCTTCTCGACGGTGGACACCTTAAGCCCGTACTGCAGCGTTTCCGTGGCTGCTTCCAGATCGAGCTCCTCCTCCTCCTGCGTGTACAAGCCGGTGGTCTTCTCCTCGTCCGCCCCGTGTAATAGGGTGTGGTGGCGCTGCTTGCAATGCGCGCAAAAGTACGAGAAGATGCACCTCCCCACATTATGCCCTTTCTGGAAGCAGAGATAGCAGCGCTTCTCTTTGGCGAGAAGGGCCTTCCTTTCCGGCGGCTGCATTGATATGAACTTGGTACACCTACCAAGGCCATGATCCTGATTGCAGAGAGGACAGGGAGGCCTCCTGGGCCCTCCCTTGGTCCCCGTTCTTCCTCTGAGGAGAAAGGCGTGTTCTTCCCCTTCCTCCCCCAGGTGTTCGAGCTGTGGCTCGGCGTCCGCTTCTCCTTCCTCCTCTCCCTCCCACCCAAGGTGGTGGTACTGTTGCAGAGGGTATCGAGGCGGTGGTGGCCGCGCGGCTCCCCCAGGTTTGGAAACAGGTGGAGGCGCACTTTTGAGTCTCATACGGGCGAAAGTCTCCGCCGTTCGATGGTTTTTGAGCTCATTTGCCAGCCATTGGTATAACGATTGTACACCTTTGCGTAGCCCGAACTGCTGCAACCATGCAAGATACTTGAGGGTATAGAGGGAATCGATCTTACTCATGAGCATCGTGTAGAAGGCCAGTGACTCTGATTCCGTAATGGGGGCCCCAGCAATATTCGTCCATTCCATAAGAAAGACCCCCAGGCGCGACTGCATCATTTCTAATGAGCGGAAATCACCCTCCTTCACGAGAGGAAGCGCTTGGAGGGCATCCTGACGCGCCATGAGAACCGCTTCTTGCCCGCCATAGCGGTTTTCAAGCTCAGTGATGGCGTATCGGTACCCCGGGCCCGTCCCTGGGATGGACTGAACGAACTCCCTCATTCTGGCTGAGGAGGCCTCGAGAGAGGAGCGGAGCAACAAAACCTTGAAGCGAACGTCAATGTTGGTGAGATGGACGCAGGGGAGGAAGGTGTCCCTCCAAGCGAGGTAACTTTTCCTATCCCCCGTGAACTTGGGCAGTGCTTGCGGCGCGATTTTCAGCATGGTGTTTAAATGACTGTCCTCCTCCGGTGGGAGAATGTTCCAAGGAGGAGGAAAGGACATGTAGTAGGCCGGCCCCTGTGAGCAAGTGGCGGTAAAGTGACTGCCAACGCCCATTTCTCCCGGAACGGGAATCCACGGGAAATTGGCTAGAGGGGCTGCGGCTGGGGGAGCGGAGGCGGACACTGAAGTCGCCGCCAACGGGCCCATCGCCGCCCCCAAGGCAGGCGGAGGCATCCCCGAAGGGGGAACCGCCTGTGGCAGCGACGGCAAGCTTCCTCCCAAGGAACTTCCTCCCACCGCTGAGAGCGAAGGTGGGAGGACGGAAACAGTAGATGTGTTGTGGGCGTTCAAAAACGCTGGTCCCACTTGCGACGTGGGGGTGATCAATGTCGACGTAGTAGTGGCTATTGCCGCAGAGGCCGGGGGAGTCGCCGCCGCGCTCGGCGTCCCAGCCAGAGACAACAGCCGCCCCTGCGCCCCCGACAACGGCGGAACGGCCGCCGCCGCCGCCAAAGCCGCCGCGGTGGCTGCCGCGTACGGGGCGGAGGAAGTGGTAGTGAGGGCGGCCGAAGAAGCCGCCACTAGACTCGCCACTGTGGACACTACCGGCAGCGGTAGGGACGCCGCCGGGGCCGTCCCTGCTGCCTGCGAGCGAAGGTTCTGCACCTGCATCCGCAGGACATCCTCCAAGGTCTGCAGAGCAATATTCTGCGCTGCTGCATCGCTCATGTAACGAGATTTGCGAGGCGCTGGAATTCCCGTCGAATCCAACGTATGTAAATCTCTCCTGGTGTCTCCGATGGTCCGGAGGTGCTCCGTCAGCTCCTCCTGCGTGGAAGCGGCATCCGCCAGCTTCCAGCCAGCCGACTGAACGAGTTGGTGGGCCTCCTGTAAGGCCGTTTTATAAGCAATCTCGTTCGGATGGAGAGATCCCTTGGAATTCCCCCCTTTTCCTCCCGCAGTCGTAGTCGCACCTGCACTAGAGGTCGACGCAGACGCGGCGGTCGTAGCCGTAGTGGAGGAATTGCTTCCGGGGTTCTTCCCCGAACGCGTGTTCCTTGCCGGGGACCCCGGAGGGGGAAAACTCGCAGTAGACGCCGCCGGGGCGGAAGATGTACTCGCACTTGCGGCTGTCGTAGCCGATGCGGCGGCCGTCGTAGCCGCCGCCGCAGTTGAAGAGGGCGGCCGACTGGCCGCCGCGGACGCGGCATCGGCCGGAGCCGACATGCCGGCCGCTAAAGACCAGACCTTTTCCCACACTGCCTGGCCGGCAGTTGGGCGCCAAATGTCCGAGACCGCCTTCCAGCAGATCTACAGGACCAAGAGCAGCAGGTCCACAGGACTATGTGGGGGAAAAGGCCACCAAGGCCAACATAAAACCTTTAAAATGGAGTCAAAGACAATAAAAGTAGACAAGACAAAAGGAGGTGTTCTCAGTCCAACATTCTTTTTTATTCTGCCTCAATTCTCTTCTCTTTCCCTGCTCCCTGCTCACAACACTCCAGATGAGGAATACTTCCTCCCTTCCCCTTATGTTCCAGGTGAAGCGGTCTCGATATTTTACA
>JAAUYB010136103.1_pt1 | contig 10545 bp, 8 predicted proteins | sample 7278071 | NCBI WGS metagenome assembly JAAUYB01 (sample SAMN14350121, study PRJNA611818) | marine sediment metagenome | isolation source: surface marine sediment (1.8m) | place: French Polynesia: Moorea | collected 2018-08 | reverse complement strand
TATTCATACGGTCATACCTACAATAAGTTCAAAAATAAAACTTTCTAATCATTGTTTCAAACATTGTTTGTGGGGAATTGGGTCCTCAGTGATTTTTCAAATTTGTTGCGGAAGTGGTTTGTTCTCGGAGGACCAACGATGGGCTGTGGCGGTAGCAAAAAGGATAAAACGGATCTTGCTGTCAATAAAACGGAAGGAGGGTACTACAAGGGCAAAATCCCAGCACCTGAAATTTTCGTGGGAGCCCCTCCTGCCGCAGCAAAGGCGGCTCCTTCCGCTCCTGCAGGCGGAGCAAAGCCCAGCGCCGCTCCAAAGCCTGCTGCTGGAGCTCCCGCCGCCGCAGGAGGACCCCCGAAGCCTGCCGCTCCGGGTGCCAGCGCTGGTGCCAAGCCCGCTTCTGCAAAACCTCCTTCTGCAGGACCGCCAACGAAGAAGCCTGCCCCAGCTCCCCCAGCCAAGGCACCGTCTTCTCCTCCTGGCGGTCCGCCACCGGCGGCTGGAGCGCCATCACCTCCTGCGGCTGGAAGTGCTCCAGCGCCCCCTCCGTCCAAGGCACCGTCCGCTTCAGCTCCCTCGGCAGCAGGGGCGCCCCCTGCGGCAGCACCAGCTCCCCCTCCGGCGGCTGCGCCAGCTTCCCCTCCGGCAATAACCCTTCCCTCTCCTGGAGAGTTTTCAAGAGCAGGGGAAGCTCCTCCTCCTGCCCCCGCCGCCGCGGCACCTACTCCTCCGCCAGCACCAGAGTCCCTGTCGTCTCAAGGATCAGGAGGCATCCAGGACAAGATAGCCAAAACGAGCCCGGACCAGTTGATCATGATACGGTTCTACAAGGGCGACTCTGACAAGACATCTCCCGTCGGCAAGTACTACGAGGGTCTGGTCAACCAGCACCCCAACGTGGTATTCCTGGACGCGAATCTCAACAGGAACATGCACGCCGTGGGGGAGATGGCGGTGACCAGCGTCCCCACCTTCATTGCCTTCAAGAACCACAGGGAGGTGGGGCGCTACTCAGGCACGGACGAGCAGCAGGTGCTGAAGCTGATCACTCTCAATGCATGAATAGCAGCTATAATTAGTAATATCTTTATTCGCGGAACCTTATCGTTTCCTGATTTCGTTTTCAGGTCTCTGAACGGCAGAGTCATTTCTATTCCTTTGTTCGTGACGTCGCGAGCTCCACGAAGTTGCTCGGGAAAATGCCGACCTGTCAATCGATTGTCAATTATTTCCCTAAACATACAGCGTAAATACCTTGCCTTTTTATTCCCCTCCTCCATTTGTCCCTTCCACCATCCATTTTGGATCAGTTGAAGGAAGAAAACATGATCGCCCTCGAAAAGTTCCAACTCGTCTGGATACGCAGGAGTGTATCGCCGAACCACCCTGTTGTAACCAATAATATGCGTACCAAAATGGAACAATGTAGCTACTGCAATGTTTTGTGTACGTTACTTACTTAAAGATAGTTCCTACAGTAGGAGTTGTCTGGAGTGAAGTATCCTCTTCTTGCTTTTCAGCTTTTTCTCGTCTGCAAGAAAGCAGGTTTGTGGGTCTTAGTTGAGTTATTGCCTATCTGTTCAAAATTGTGTCACCCTTTCGAAGTAAAGCCTTGGGCTTCTACCAATTGCACATTGAGGGAGTGGCACCTTTTCAGAACTCTGGAAAAAAATTCCATCAATTACGTGCTCTGGAACATGATTTTTCTTGTTTCTTCACCTTGTTGCTTTTGCCTCAATGCACACGGCCAGCTCCTTCATCTTCCTGGCCTCCTCCGCCAGCGACATGAGCTCGAATGCCAAGATCCTCCCGTCCGTCAGTTGCGAGGATCCTCCTCCCGGGGACGCCATCCTGGAGCCCAGGCTCACTTCCGCCGGAGACAAGACGCTGAAGCTCCTGAGCACCTGTGGCCAGGAGGCAACAGTGGCGGTCGCTGCGGCCGTGTCAGACTTTGCGGAGGCTTGGTTAGCGTCGTTGTTCGTTGTTTCACATGCAGCGGTTTCCTGAGGAAGGGAAAGGGATTATATTTTTTTCTTGAAACACATCAGGTATTTTTTTATAGAATTTTACCTGGCATGGTAATTTCTCCACCTTCTCCTCTTCCGGTTCTCTTTCCGGCAGATTATCTTCCGGCACTTCTTCGTGCTTTTCTTCGTCGGAAGACGGAGGTGACGATTCCGGACTCTGTTGCCTTTCTTCCTCAACGACCACGGCCTCGTCGTCGTCCTCCCAGAGCGGCCCTTCCAAGTCGGTGGGGACGCAGGCGGCCGCGGCGATGTCGGACGGCCTATCCCCGTCCTCCCCCTCCTCCGCGGACGGAACGGGAGACAAAATCGTCGAAGAGGAGGAGCAGGAGGTAGTCATCATCTATACAGTATAATTTACTTTTTTGATGTGCACTGGAAAATCTTTATAAATTTGTCTTTACCAGATCATTGTCAAAGAAGTCGTCTGCGCTCCGCTGAACTGTTATACAAGGGAAAACATTATCCATAAGGTGACAAAGAAAAATGTCACTAGCGAAACCCACCCATGAGAGACTCGTTCAGAAAGGGCACTCCGCTCCTCTCTTTCAACGGGTGGACCTGTCAATAAAAAGTAGGACACTAACAAGCACATACAAACATTAAACATCCACCTCACCATGTAGTACTGTATGAGCACTGGCAGCTTCTTGAAAGACTTTCCCGTCTTGAGGAAGAACACCTTTTTCCTTTCCCTTCCAGCGCCGCTCGTCGACGATTCCTCAACCTCCTCCTCCCTTACCTTGAAGTGCTGGAACCTGAAGGAGGGAGAAGGAGGGCCCTGAGACTCCGCCGAAGCCGCCTTGCCCCTCTGGGTGGGGTCCATGGTGTAACAGTTCTATTCCCCGAAAAATAATTGCCCAATTCGTGTACGTAAAAAAGTGTGTAACTTCTTTTCATCACTTGTGTAACGGGGGCCCGGGAGGCTCCGTCGAAGCTCCTGCTTCCCCTTCCCGACCCTCCTCCTCCTCCTCCTCCGTCCGTCCTACTGCTTCTTCGCCGGTGCCTTCTCCTTGAAGAGCAAGAGACCGACGACGCCCTTCTCCATTGCTCTGAAGACGACGAGGATGCCTCCGTCTCCAGCGCCACCTTCTTGCTGACGACGTTGAACTCCTGCTCCCTGCTCCTCCGCACCAGCCAAGAATCGACGGGGGCAGAGCGGAGGGCAGACTCGGCAGACAGACGGTCAAGCTCACCGTGGTGCCAACTATTTTCCAATATATGCTTTGGGAGAATCTGAATTGAATAATCGCTTTCCAAAGAGTGTGTTCTTACGGCCATTCTGCCTCAGCCGCTGAGACGAGTCCGCCGTCGCCTCCGCCCTGGTCGACGTTCACCTTGCAGCTCATCTTGGCTTAGCTGATCGGGTGAAATTGGGAATCCTCCTCCCCCTTTTTTCTCCTCCACTAAAACAGCTAACAAAGAAAAAGTACAATCGCTCCTTTTCTTATCAAATGCATGCTTCCGGAAACGGCAAATACTAAGAAATGTGAAGCGCAACAGGAATATTATAGAGGGAGTTTTTTTCCTCCTTCGTTTTTTTAAATCGTACGAACACGTCCGTCAAAAGCGAAAAGGACAAGTTACGATGTAAGCAATAATTATATAAGTGACATTCCTCCATCCACATGAGTCAGGGATCAACATGTATTTCCGGTAAAAAAAACCATCATGGAGGCATATGCACTGGATTTGCTACGCTCTCTTTCTCCCTCCCTCTCTGAGCTTACTTTCTTGTTTTGCGCGCGCTTTCCTTCTCGCTTGTTCCTCAGCTCTCTCTCTTCGGACTTCTCTGGATGGAGCTCTCTCTCTCTCTTGCCTCCTTCCATTTAGTTTGTGCCCAAGACTCTCGCAGGGAGGAGGAGGAGAGAGGACCTTTCTCCGCCCTCGGGAAATAGAAAAGAAAAGTGACTCTGTGTCGAGTGTGAAAGTGCCGGTGTTCTTTGGTACGTGTACTGTAGTGAATATTTCTTGCCTTCGAGATTGTGTCAACAAACTTCTTTCAATCTCACCAGAGCCTATATAAAAAAGGTTGGTTTTCTATAAGATAAAAAGCCTTGTTTGTTTGTACCTCAATGGTGCAAATGTCTCATCACACGTGTCGCCCATTTGTGAGCGATCGTGCCATGTAGGGTCAAGGTTTGACGCGTAAATTGGAACGAATCGTCTCTTCAGGGACAGAAACAAACTTTTTCACCCCTTCCTTTTCCTCTCTCTCTCGATCACGGCAAAGGTCGAAAAGGCGGCATAATTGGTGACACAAATTAGCTTGCTTTCCGCTCCTCCTCCTCCTCCTCCTCCTAGGGTGATGATGGAGTATCCCTTGCCGCAAAAACCGGGGGGAAACAATGTCAGGTTTTTGTACCTTTTTTGAACGAGGAAAAGAACTTTTCTTTCCTTCTCTTTCAAAGAGAAGGATCAAAAGAGTGTCACCAAGTGTATCTGCCACACTTGTTGAAACGAGAAAACTTTGCAATTGGGTTGGGGGAGCCTGGAGAGCAGATAGGTCAGCTCATTTTTTTAGTTGGTCGATAGCGCTTTATGGTCAGTTTGTCCCATATCTTCGTTACACGGAGCCTGCAAAAGTCTCACTGAGCAAAAGCAAAAAAGGTAGTCTCCTATCAAGCACAGTTTTATAGACTGGGAGTAAATTGCACGTTGGCTCTGTAGGTACGCTGTGACAGTGACGACAAGTGACAATATTTCAAGTAACAAGTAGGGTAGACTTTGACGTGGAAAAAGAAGTAGCAAAAGTTTTTGCCTCAGCTCTTGCGACGAAAAGCCAGAGTTTTTCTCTTTGGGGTGGGGCTCGATCGGCTGGGAGGGATCAAAGGTGAGATTCGCCAAGCGATAAAAAAGAGGGGAAAGGGGGGAAGAAGATCTCTGTGGGATGGAAAGCGACAAGTTAGGAGTGTTTTACATAGTGGTTACATTTAAATATAACCGTACTTTTTTGCTTCTTTTCCAGACAATACGAGAAAAGTGTTTTGAACATCTGGAGAGGACGATGGCAACGTGGGGAGGGGGAGGCTTTTCCGGGTGCTCCTCCCATCGGCGGCGAAGGCAACGGAGGAAGGCCGTTGCCAAAGGGACATACTAAAGAGAGGAAAGGGAAAATACGAGGGTGTGAAAAAAGTGCTGTTTTCCCGTGAAACTCAAAAAAGAATTTTGACATGTGGTGATGGGTTATCCTCCCACGGTACCATCCAACATGAAGGGATCCCACGGCGGCAGGAATAAAGAGGGTAAGACACTTTGGTTAGGAGCATTAAACATTAGCGTCGTCGTCTGGGTACTACTGCCTAATTGTAACAGTATTGAGGTCTTTGCTTGGGCAGCCGCGGCAGGTGCTCGACGACAAAAACCGAGGCCCCTCCCTCCAGGGCAAACAACATGTCTAATTCATGACAAGAAGAGACTTACCAAGGTCGTTCTAACCCCAAGAGTCTGGATGGAAAGGACCTTTGCCAAAGTACCACCGAAAATGTAGTTGTTTTCGTCTCCGTCCTTTTGATGCAGGAACAGCAACTTTTGATCGCTGTCGATCGGTGCCGACGCGGTATCAACAACAACATTGACATGTGCTAGGTTCCTAGAAAGGCTCTTTTGTTTTTGTTTCTTGACAAAAAAGGTCCTTAAAATCTTTCCAAGGTCAGATACAGCTTTCCTCGGCGACAAAAAAAATGTCTGCCAAAAGATTTTTTTTAGAAGTCCGACAGTGTTTTGTTAGGTGTATGGGAAACCAAGGACGGAGCTGAGAAGAATAGTAGAACAGATTGTTGGAAGTGTGAGTCTCAGGCCGGCTGTAAAAGAGACCATCCATGTGGGGCAGTCCAAGGAATCGTAGGTGTCGGCCGCCAGGCAGTCGCCGTATGAAATATGGGAACCAGGGCGAGGAGGAGGAGGAGGAGGAGGGAGATGAGAGAATCCACTTCCGTCCGTCCGTACGGCCCAGCAGTAAAAAGACAATCTACTTTTTCTCTCTCGGACCTTTCGTCCCTAGCTAGATTGGAGGAGGAAGAGGAGGAAAAGGCCTGTGGGGAATTAAAGTTGTAAAAAAGCGAGGGAATTATGTGCGAGACCAAGTATGCGGAGCTGGAAATGAAAGAAGTTTTCTTTTTCTGTTACGTTTCTTCACGTTTTTTTCCTCCCCGTCTGTGTCGCGGTTGTGTCGTGTCCTCGTCAGTCGGTTGCAGGTCACAACCCCCCCCCTTCTCCCAGCCACTTCCTCTTCCACCTTCTTCCACCGCAGGCGCCAAAACGAAAAAGAAATGGGAGCAAAGAGGTCGAGGGAAAAGGGGAAAAGGCGGAGGCGGTCTGCAAGCGGTCTGTTGATGTCCCTTCCTCCGCCGTTTCCGTCCACATTGTCTGGCCCTGCTACAGTGATGGTCTCGACACTGCCCCTCTTTTCGGGCGGCGAAAAATACTCAAGTCTGCACTCTTTTTCCCAGAAAAAGTAATATAGTTTGGCGAATCCCTTTCCTCGTTTTCGTCCCCTGGTTGGTCTGGTCTGTCACGTCCTATTACCACAGCCCAGGCTAGGAAGGAAATGCCGTGACCAAACTTGAGGACGAAGGGAAAGGAAAGCAAGTGTTTTTTCAGAGTCCTGAAATTCCGAGTTTTCTCTCTTCATATTCGCTGCGGGGGCGGAGGAGGAGTGCCATTTCCCACATTTCTTTTGACTTTCCCTCTCTTTTCTTCTTATTATTCATCGTCCCCATTCTGCCCTATTTCCCCCCTCCCCTCGACACCCGTGCATAAATGGAGAGAAGGGAAATTGGCCAAGATGTGGGGAACGATGGTAGTGGTGGTGGTCAGCGTATGAGGCTCTGCCGCCTCGTGCATTAGCAAAAGAATCCTTCTTGCCAAAAAAATGTGTGGGAAAATAGAGTGAGGCCACTTTTGTATGAGAGATGGAAGGGAGTTGACATAAGGAGATATGGCAACAAGCTGTGCTGAAAAGATAATTTTTTTCTGCGTGAAAAGGGAAAGGGAGTGGAGGGTGCAAGCATTTTTGCAAAAGCACTCTTGGTATGAACTGAAGGTACTTACGTAGGCTACATTTATTGTTCTTTGACATTGGCACTTAGGCTTCTCCGCCTTCCCTTTTGCCTACTGACCTACAAAGGCTACCTGCCAAAGGAGAAAGGATCCCTTGGGAACAGTTGACTTGAAGAAGGGGGAAAAGACAGAGGGAGGAAAACTGTCAGTTATGTCATGACAGTTAGAAAAAAAACTTCATTTTTTTCCCAGAGGGGTCAACTATTGGAAACTCAAAGGAGCACACAAGCAGTTGTGCTGCTGTAATCTTGATTTAAAGTGTTTCTACGAGGGTTTTTTGCCTTCCCTTCTTCTCCTGAGAATTGGCCCTGCTGGTAGCCACAACAGGGACGAGATTCACCATTAAATTATATAAGTTTTTTTAAAAAGCAGTTAGCTATAGCCTTGACATTTTCTTGATAAAAATATTACTTGAATACATTGAATACATGTACATTGTATGGTCTTGACCGTTCTATGCAGCACAGTTACCCTCGTCTTGTACGGTAGTGCATTCGCTTTTGGTGACATTTGGCGCTGGCTGCGAGAAGGAAAGGGAGGAGGAAGAAAGTCGTCGTTAGCGGCTCCTGGATTCATTAGGGCGTGAGCGGGGGAGGAGACTGTTTCTGTGAAGCAGCCACCACTCTTTCCCCCTTTTTTTCTGGTAATGGCCTCAAAGGAACTCCTCACCCGCCGCCGCCGCCGCCGCGAAAGGCGATAAAAGGAGGAGGAGGAGGACGGTCTCTTTTCTCTCTCTCTCCTTTTTATGTGGCAAAAGCGAGCGAGTGTGTTAAAAGGCCGGATTACACACACACACGTCCATCTACCAGGCTAGCAAGCATTCAGCGTGGTATAGTACTACAACAAGGCGGAAGCGGGGGCGACGGGTAATCCAATATGGGGAGGGGGAGGGGGGAGACTTTTGACGCGTCCGTTTGGACATGGGGGAAGGACGGTCGCTGTCATTCAGGGCTGTGGACATCGAAGACCAACAGGAGGGGATCAGTGTTGATCAACCAGCGTACACATATGGCAGCCTCCCAACGGGCATGGAAGGGATAGGCGAAAACAGGAAATGATGTCTGTATTTGTCGTTGCAGATGCAAAAAAGCATCGAGCAATCGAGTTGATATCCGACTAAATTTTCGCATTTATCTTTCTTGTTTCCAGGTAAGACACCGCAGCGGCCAAGCTAAATCTATGGAAATGCGCCATAATATCTTTTCATCTTGGCTCTCTGTATCCATTGGAGCGGCGGTAATGCGTCTTGTTTCTTCCCATAAAATCACGGATGTTGAAGAATATAAGAAACGGGGGCGGAGGTAGGGAGGGAGGGAGGCAGGGATCGGTTGGACGAGGGCGAGGCGCCCCGGCCCCCGAGTAGTGGATGGGAAAGAATATCGGAGAAAACTGACTCACTCACCCTTCCCTCCCCGCGCTTTCCCTTCGTCCTCAGCTCAGCGCCGCGCATTTAAATTCAGCACATTAAAAATAGCTTGGCAGTTTCCCCGCTGATGGTTTTGGCCTCCTTTTTTTTCCCGCGGTGGAGGCAAAGGGGGGCGGGATTTGCCATCGCATCTTTTAAGAGAGATCTAGCGATCGGCGAAACATCTTCCAAAAAAGGGCGTCGCTGGAAGTACCCCAGTTTCCCCCCCTTTTAAAAAGATACGACCGTACAGCACAAGTCGGCTGTCTGGATATGGGAATATGGGACAGTCCTTAAAAAACTAGTGGAAGGGGGAGATATTTCCGGGTCCGGAAAAGACTTCACGCTTGAAGACAGCGCGAAAAACTTTCTTTTTGCATTTCGGGATTCCTTGGCTCGACAAACTACCAACCTGCAGACTCACTGCGCGACTTTTTTACTACCAGGATGGAAAGGGAGAGGGAAGGGAGGACATTTGTAGTCAATTTATTGAGTGGCAGAGGGGAAGGGGGAGAGAGTTCGCAGTACACGAAATGCAAAAAAAGGAAGGAGGAAGAGAAGTCACGGAGACATCGGAGCATGAAATCAGATCCTCTCCTCGACCTTTCCCTTCTTCTACTATATACTCGGAGTGACGACCACCGCAAACCCACAAAACTGGGAAAGATAAGGAAAAAAGAACCCTTTCGCCAACCTTTGCTTTAATACATTCTGCTACCCGAAAACTGCAAATCGACTAAAAGACAAAAACGTACTATTAGAATCTTTTCGCTCTCTTTATGTGCCCCTTTACTTTTTCTCCCCCACCCCGTTCCTAAACCGCGAATGCAAAAATTCCCTTTTCTGTGTCACGACAGAAAAGGGAAAGAGGAAGAATTGCTTACAGCTACTTCGCCCATACGTGAATGAAAAGGAGGGAGAGAGAGGAAGTAGGGAAATGGCAATTACGCCTCCCTTGTTACAATTGCGAAGCCGCATGCCACTCTACGTACGTAGTAATACAAAAGTAGCCTTTTCCCTTTCGCCCATATGCAGTATATAGTACGTACTAGTAGTGGGGGGTAGGAAAGCAGCAGCGAAAAAAACCCTGTGGGAGGGAAGGGGGACAGAAAAAAAAAGAAGAAAATAGTAGAATGAAAAGAGGAGGGTGTGGTGAATAGACGGAAAAAAGAAAAGGGGGTGAGAATGCCAGATTCAGATAATTGCCTTTTTCTCCCCTTTTCTTCCGGGAATAGGAAGCCATTTCCATTTCCAAGCAAGCAAAACCCCTTTTTTCCCAAACCGGAATAGAACCCGAATATCAATTGGAGGAAGCCAAGCCAAAGATTTTGGAAAGTACTGAAGGTACGCTTTTGTGCTTTCATACAAGTGAAAGAAAACAAGGAAAACAACAGCCTTTGGGGAGACGATTCAACATACATTTCATGTTTTTTGGAAGCAAATTGTCAAATATTTTTATGGACATTCTTTTTGGGCCATCTGTCAAGGCAACAGGCATAAGGTCATTCCATTCGCCCCAAAGAGTCCTCACCCAAGGGCAGAACGAAAACCCGGCCTCCTCTCGGCTCTCCGCTCTATACTTTAGCAGGGCGTGGGAGGATGGATTAACGCCCCGCGGCAAAGGTTCCGACCCCCGACGGAGGCCAAGGGAGAGGACGACGACAAATCCCGGCTAACTGGCTGGGCACATGGACGGCAGTCAAAAATACCCCATACGTCATTCTAACAAATTCGAAATGCTGTAGTTTACTTGAGTAAGGCTTCCTACTAATTGAATGGCATAGATAATTCTCTGTTGCTTTGGCGATTCCCATGCCGGCGTCCTTTTCACCCTCTGTGCACGGTGTGGTACAGTAGTAGTGTGTGAATGGTCGTCGTTTGGTTGGTTGGTTCGCTCACTGGATGTTTGTGTGAGAGGAGGGGAGGCGCAAATCCAGATGGCGGAGAGAGAGAGAAAGAAGAGAGGAGTGAGGGATATTCCCCAGACATTTGGTAAGCCCCCTTTCCTCACCATGGTATGGCACAGGGGGGATTCGGAGTTGCCTCCGCCACCCGCCG
>JAAUYB010185353.1_pt1 | contig 10558 bp, 11 predicted proteins | sample 7278071 | NCBI WGS metagenome assembly JAAUYB01 (sample SAMN14350121, study PRJNA611818) | marine sediment metagenome | isolation source: surface marine sediment (1.8m) | place: French Polynesia: Moorea | collected 2018-08 | reverse complement strand
CATCATTTGATCTCCATGACAGCAGCCATGACTTGACTCCAGACTTGCCACATCCTTGCGACTTCAGTGCCCGGGGTTGGGATATGGGGTGTTCCAAATGCTGCTTTCTTGGCTTTGACACTTTTCCAGGCATCTGTGTGTAACCAGGGGTCTTGGGCCACCAGCAATCCGTTTGTAGAAAGGATCCCGCTTAACAACTAATTTTCTGACGCATCCTTTCTTGAGCACTTTCATTTCCCAACTCAAACACGCATCAATTTGCATAAACATATTTTTTATAACTTTAGGACGTGCAAGTGGGTGGCCTGCGGGGGAGGGGGGAAAAGATATGTTGTTGACTTTCAAACAAAAACGTCAAATTTGCAAAAAAAAAACCAAATTCAGTATTTAAAGGTTTGATCAAACCCAGGTCAAAATTAGAGTGTTTCCTAATTAATTGGTTCTGCTGCTACTATTATTCCTTCGATTTCTTTCCTAGCAAACAATTTTCAAATGTGTCTTACATAGCAGTATTTGCCAGTTTTTATTTTGATAAGGGGAAAAAATGACAATTTTCATCACCAGATGTATCAATTCGAGCGGCGTCCCGTCCTCCTGCCTCAGCCCCAGCTCCTTCGGGTAGCAGCGGTCTAGGGGGTCCCACAATCGGAGTTTCTTCTCGCTGAAAAGCCTGTTTTTTTGAAAAAAAAAATATTTTGCGGGAAAAGAGTATTGTGGTTTGGATTTTCCCTCCGTACTTTGACAGCATTAGCGCCGTGACCGTCTTTGTGAGTGAGCAGAACTCGTAGGTGGTGTTCTCGTCGGCCAAATGGCCGCCCTCTATGTCGCGGTAGCCCTTAAAAAGAGATATTAAAATTAAATGAAAAAATGGGGAAAAGCATGTTTCAACCACCAGAAGCAACAACAGCGCTGCTATCGCCAGCACAACCTCTTCCAACCACCGCAGCAGCAAGAGTTGCAACAACAATAATCCCGTCCCCACGTTTTCAGCCCTGACAAAGGAGAGGAGGACGCAGCAGCGGCTAAGACAACAACAACAGCAACAACACCAATAATAATAATAGTAATAACAGCAGCAGCAGCAGCAGCAGCAACAACAACAAAAACAAAAACAAAAACAACAGTAAGAACAAAAACACCAAAACAACAATAAACCTATCTTTATCTATTTACCTGCACGTAAAAGTCCGTATCCCCCTTGTCATAGACCGCCACTGCCAAGGAAGGGTTGACCCTGCCTTGGACCCTCTTGTCCACAAAGTCCTTGACCTCCTGGGACAGCGGGGCGATCGAGGCGTCGATGTCAAAGTCGGGAGGGATGATGCCATCTCCAGGGTCCGAACCGGTGGCGACACCCAACAAGGACAGCAGTAGGATGGCGTCCGCCGCCGCTGGGAAAATAAGGGTTTTTTAAGGGGAACATATCGTCCCGACGAACCAACACAATGGAAAATGAAATGGACAAAAAAGAGCAAAATGCCATAGGAATGGAATTTTGATGGAATATTTTGAAAGGGTAGCCCAAATTTTCAAAATGCCATGTGAATGGAATTGAGACCTCCTCTGTTCATAAGAAAAATGTCAAACCCAGATTCCATTGCTACTCGAGTGGAAAACACAGTTCACAAAAATGTCAATGTGGACTGGTGAATGGAATCCATTCATTTTTTTCCACATAGGTTGCGGTCGGGAGGGTTCCTTATATCACTTCAAATTAAAATAATATTTGTAATATATCAATAATTAAATAGTAATATTATTGCATAATGTATATTTTAAAGTGTTGAGGTTGTAGTTGCTGTTAGTTATTTAATGTCACCTAATATTTCTTTACACAAGACAGTCCCCATTGTGGAGCAAAGGTAAGCTCAATATACACAATGACGTATACGTTTTTTTTTAAAACCACTGTATTATGTGTTTGTGAACATCTTGTCAATGTATTGTGTCATTTTTCATTCGAATTCTATTCACAAGTCGATACAGCATTAGTTTTAAAAAATGCTCACTGTACCAATGTATTATGCCATTTTCCATTCAATTTCCATTCATATGACACCTGGTGTGGTATTTTAAAAAAAAATCAGTAGTCCATCTTGCTCATCACCCACTCAGGCATCCACTTGTACAGGATCTGGCCGCACCTCATCACCTTGCCAATGACGTCACTCCTCCGAATACTTGTTGCCTCGCCACTGGTCCCGCTGTACTTGTGCACCCCCACCATACTCCAAGGGAGTGGAATTCCGATGTATTCTGACTTGAGATCCTCAAGGAAAAGCTCGTTGCAATAGATTTCGTCGTCCTCTACACTTATGACCATGTAGATTTTGTTGTTCTTATGCCAGACAAGGTTGTCAGCAACCTAATTGTTAAAAAGTAATGAATGGAATTTGGCTGGAATATATTCATTTACCTTTTGTGACTTCCCTTTAGGAGCGATCTTGAATCGTGTACTGCTGCCGCATCTGTGGCTGAATCTGGAGAGGGAATAATTATGAAAAGCTTTCGGGTAGAATATTGGTTGAAAACACTACCTGTCCCTTAGATAGAAATTCTCCAAAATTTGCTTGGGAGTGTTCGTTGTGCCAGCTTGGTAGCAGTGGTTGAAGACAGCGTACATGGCCTCGAAAGGCTCGGCGGAGGTCTTGTACAGGGGCCCGCTCCTCCTCCGAGACGCCTCCATGTGACTGAAACAATGCAGGTTGATTGTTGGCCCCATTTTCTTGACTTTGTCCGAGCAGAATCCAGCAATAAAGTAGTCGTAGAACATCTTGTGGAGGTCAGCAAGTTCGAGGTCCTCCTGCTGCCGTAGTACGTGTGTGACCCTATCCAAGACGTCGTCATTGTGCATGTACAGCCTCACAAGGAAGCTGTAGATGGCCGCACCCCTGGCTTTGGCCCGCCTAAGTAAAATGTGAATAGATAATGAATGGAATTTGACCGAAATTTATTCACCACTCCTCCTTCTTGCTTCGGATGAGCTCGTAGCACAGCGTGGGAAGCGCCGACAGGGTCAGTAGGCCCAACTCGTTGCCCTTGAATTGGCCCAGTGCAATAGAGCGCGTCCGCCTGGGACTCTCACTGAAGACGGCCATGTCCTCATATAGTTGAGAGTATTCGGCCAGAATTCTGGCGGAATATCTTGTCTTCTTCTTGACCAAGGCTCTGTGGTGGATTTGTTTGGACATTCCCTCCTTGCAGTTGTGGAATTCCTCAATTGGGCAGTCCCAGACCACGTCAAAGTCTGGGAGATCATGGAGGGCAGAATCAGCAATGACTCCTTTTCGTTCGTCGTCCGCGATCTGGACCTCGGCCCTATGAGCAGGAAAATAACACAATATTTCAATGCGCAGAAGGATGTGAACACCATTTCAATGGAAAATACCTGGAAATTGCTTTCATTTCTTCCGTCGTTCTGTACTCTTGCCCGTAGGTTTCAGCTGGCCACTTTTGTCTCCCTTTTGCGGCAGCCTTGCAGACTTCGCAGCCAAAAGTCCCGTTTACTGACACAAGGCCTTTCACGTAATGTCGCTCCACCATGTCTCCGATGAAGGCCGTGACTTTGAAGTGGGGATCGGAGTTAATCTCGTCAACCAAGTCCCTTGAATGTGAATTGAAAATGAATGGAATATCAGTGGAATTTCTTCCAGTTACCTTAGAACGTCAACGGGGGATGGCTTGCTGTTGGCCACGCCGATCAGTGGATTGAAGATTCGGTAGGGATAAATGCAGTCCTTAATGCGTAGGGAGACAATGACGAACGTTCTCTTTCCTTTGTTTGACTCTTTCACGCCGTCTGCCGAGATTTGCGTCTCTTTGAGGTCCAAAAGTGCCCTTTCCTTGTCCCTGTGTCTAAGGAGATACGTTGTCTTGATGTTTCGTAGTGAAACATATGCCTCGGTTGATAGTAGTTGCTTCGGGCCGCCAGGCCTTAGGTCGCGATAAGCCTTGGGGATTGCCGTCAAATTTTTAACTTTTGTCAACTTTGGTCCCGCTTCTCCCTCTTCCTGAAGAGTGACGGAAGATAATATCGGTGGAATCTGCTTGATCGCCTTCGGTTTTATGGACTTGATGAAGCTTGAAGTGATCTGGCCCGACTGCAGTAGCTCCCCAATCGTCACCCTTTCTTTGCAGAAGAACGAGAACAGCTTCTCGATGGCCTTGTCCGACACCCTACTTGTCACTTTGATGTTGATAAGCTCCCTCACAATGCGGTCGATGTCTGGCTCTGGATCTTCTTGTTGTCGTTGGCGTGAATGCCAGTTGAGTGGAATTCTGGTGGAATTCTCCCCGATTGCATCCTCCACTTCCATCGGAGGAGGTCCGCCAGAGAGGTCATCCCAGTTTTCTTGGTTGCGGTCTTCCGGATCTCCCACGGGTTCATCTGAGTCAAAAGGGTCAACGCCAGACTCATTGCCAACCTCCTCCTCGTCCGAAGCATCCCCTCCGGCTTGTCGGCGCAAAAACCGCTCTTCATGGGCTTTGCGCCGGGCCCTGCGCCGGCTCTGGCGCAAGTTGGCCAGGTGTGTCCTCCTCTCCGCCGCCACGGGGGTACCCCACAGCCCTCTCGCCAGTCTCCTGGCTCGCCCGGAGGTAGTTGGAGTTCCTGTCAGGTCCATTCTTGCATTCGTTTAAATTTAAATTTTTTCCCGAGTTTTAAATTTTTCATTTCTGGGATCCCATTTAATTGGTTTGTAACCAATTATTATTATTGATAAAACGAGTAGAATTTCGGTGGAATTTATTCAAAAAGGTTCGGAGAATACTTTTTCAGTTTCCCGCCCTTTTTTTTTTTTTTGAATTTTTGAAAAAGAAAGTTGCGAAATAAACAGTTGGTGACGAAAATTCGAAACTGTTGGACGCCGTCAACATGACCTCCACCGAAGTGAAGCCCACGGACGGGTCCCAGCCCAACGTGGCCTTTATGGCGGCCTGCTCGGCCAAGGCCAAGGAGCGGGCACGGGTCAAAAATGGCCATCTCAGCACCCTCAGCCGCCTCGTCCTCTACTCCCCACACCCCCACCCCCAGGCAGACTCCAAGTGTAAGCACTGGTCGGTGGTGCCCTACGGGGACTTCAAGTGGATTCCCGGAGGCATCACAGAAAACCGCAAGATGACCTTGAAGGACAGGACAACGAAGAAGACCTTTCACTACATCGGCCCGACCTGTCCAAAGTGGGATTCGTACTGCTTCGCGAGAGTGGAATACGGTGAGAAAATCAGTGGAATTTTCTCATTTTCTGTTCATAAACACCTGCCATGGGAATTGTCAGGGCTGAGCGAGGAAGACGTCTGGGCTGACCTTGGCCAGGCCATCATGGACCACAATGCCCTAGTCGTGACGGGAAACGATCCCGAAAAAGCATACTGCCTCCTCGCCAACTCCTGGAGAGAGGCCATCTTCCTCAAGTACGCCTACGTACAGGTGAGACTCGATAGAAAACGACTGGAAAATCAATGGAAAATTCTCAAATGGAGTTCATATCTCTCAAAGGGAGGAAACCCCATGGCCCTTCGTTTCCTCGACAACCCCAAGCACGACCCCCTCATGATATCGGCCACATCCGGCGAAGACGGCGAAGCAGAGGACAACGGGGAAGGCGTGGAGAGCGTGGACGCCTCCGACGAGGAGTTCGAGGAAGGGGAAGGCGCTGGAGCTGGAGATGCAGACGTAACTTCTTTTGAATGGAAAATGAATGGAATTTTGTCAAATGCCTTTCATATTCAGGCTGCCATGATGCCTCCTCCATCCAACCCGGCCACGCCGAAGAAGATCCCGGCGAAGGGAAGCCCGGCCAAGAGGAGCCCGGCCAAGAGGAGCCCGGCCAAGAGGAGCCCGGCCAAGAGGAGCCCTTCGGCAAAGCCCAGACAGGCAGTAAGGACCAGATCGCGCTCAAGGGGAGGAGGGCCGACGAAGGGCAAGGGTGGGAAGGGCAAGGGAGGCTCAAAGTCCCCATCCAAAACTCCGGACCCCCCCCCGGGCGGCTCCGGGTCTGCTGCCGGAGGATCTGGAGGGAACGGGGGCGATGATGGCAATGTGAGACTTTTTAATGGAAAACCAATGGAATCTTTTCATAATATCTTCATGTAACACAGGACCCCAACAAGACACCCGATGACAAGCCGGAGGAAGAGGCTCCCCCCGAAGAGGAGGAAGAAGAAGAGGCCGCAGCAGAGGAGGAAGAGCAGGATCTCGAGGCCGACGTGGATGACCTCGAACACCCTGCCTACGTCCCTCAGGGTGAAGAAGAAGAGGAGGAGGAAGAGGAGGACAGCCCCGTTGAAGAGGTATAATATTTGAGTGGAAAATTGATGGAATACTCTTGTAATCACTTCATAAACACAGGGTGACTCCTCCACAATGATATCGGCGGCGGCCGGAGCTCTACAGAAGGCCAATATCGTGTACAATCCATCTACTGGAGAGTGTGAGTTCATACATTGAATGGAATCTGAATGGAATTTACTAATTTCTTATTCATAAACAGTGCGCATCAAGAAGAAGTCTCCGGCAACTCCCGGGTCCACCCCCAGCCAAGGTGCCGGCGCAACCCCCACCCAAGAGGAGGGCTTCCGGGGCTTCCAGCCGTTGGGACCGCCAGCTGCTCCGGGCGGCGGAAGCAAAACTCCGTCCCCCATGGGAAAGCCTGTCATGGCCAACCCCTACGCCAATCCTACCCCTGGGACAAGCAAGGCCAGTCCTACCCCTGGGACAAGCAAGGCCAAGGACAAGACTGCGCGGGACAGCGGGATGCCCTCGGCCATCGACAGGAGGAAGTTGGCGGCTGCAAGAAAGAAGAAGCTGGTAAACTATTTTCTAATGGAAAATGAATGGAATTTATTCATTCCTTTTTCATACAGGACGAACGCAGTGTGCAGGGGGGTGTCCCTGAGTCCCCAGCACCAAAGAGACAGAAGATCAAGACGACGACAAAGGTTTCCTGCAGGCCTGATGGGCAGCCTCCCTGTGACTGCGAGAAGATGTCACTGGCCGCTATCAAGCAGAACTGCAAGGACGAGTACTCCCATCAGCTGATAGTGGCATTTGGTAAAATTTCATTGAAAAATTCCATTGATTTTCCACTCATTCGGCATTCACTTTCAGAAAAGTGCCTTAAGTCAACCAGGGACCAGGTGGACTACCTCCACGAAACAGTCAACAAGCAGGGGAAGATTCTGGAGGAGATTAAGGCAGCAAGTCAGCTCGGAGCGAACTTCGCCGAAAGAGCCGCTGAACAGAAGCTGATGGAGGAGATGCAAGAGGCCGATGAGAACGCCCTGACACTTCCATTCATGGTAAAAAAATTCCATTCATTTTCCATTAATATGGCATTCACGTAATATGTTTTGCAGACACAACAGCAAGTCATCATGGCCACGAACGACTCCGAGCAGTACCACGCCCTGAGGCGTTGGCTCCAGAACAGCAAGAGTACCACGAAGGGAGGCTGGCTGAGGACCGTGTGCCGAAAGATGTTTGACGGACACCTGATCGGGCGCCAATACCTGGAGTGGCCCTCAGGGTATGAAGGAATCGAATGGAAATTTGATGGAAAATACTCAATTTCTTTTCATATTCAGATTCACCGCTGGACTGCCCATCATCAGGGCGGGAGAGGAGTACTACGTCATGCCAGATAAGCTGCAGATCCTGCTGACGAACGAGATGAAGGCGCGGGCGATCCCGGAATTGGAGACAAAGTTCAGCAACTACTTCACCCACGCAAGGGTCGACCAGCTAAGGATGGCTCTGGTAAAAACATTTGAATGGAATTCTAGTGGAATTTTTTAATAATGTGTTCATATTAAGGCCACACTCTTCCGGCGGGAGTCAAGGGATCCGGTCGCCAGGTGGACTCTCCTGCACGACCATAGCCAGCTGGGGCTGCTCCGGAGGGAGTCACCATTCAAGGCCAGGGACACAGCAGAGGACAAGCGCCTGTGGATCATCGAGTACAAGCAAAGGATCGTCGAGGAGTACAAGGCGCTGACTGGACTGGACCCGGTATAATTTGAATGGAAAATGGCTGGAATTTTTTAGTATAATGTTCATTATTCTATTTCAGCCTCCTCCGAGGCCTACTCACGAGGCAGAAAGGTGTGCATCAGTCCAGCTGAGGAACCTCAAGCACCTGCATTACCAGGACGAGCTAAGGTAGATGGCCAAAGCAAGAATTCCAAGGATTTTCCACTCGGAGGGCTCTCACGATAAGAAGAAGGAGACAATTTTCTAACCAAATTCCATTCGTCCGGCGTCCATTACAAGAAGAACCAACAACCAGGCTATCTGAAGAAAAGTACCAAAGAGGATAATATTTTCCATTCAAATTCCAGTCATGCGGCGTTCATGATTCAGAATACGTATGCGAGCTCCGGGAAGAAAGACAAGGAGAAGAAATTTTTCCACTCATTTTCCACTCATTTTCCTTAATATTCTTCGTATTTTCCATTCGTTCGGAGTTCATACATAGAATACAAAAGAGTTTTTAAAAAAGAAAAGCCCATTGCCTCCGTTTGTTCCGCGTTATTCCAGACAAATTCTACTCATTAATTATGCATACAAGCACAGCTCGTTTGACAATGCGGTCCATCAAAAGGTTTCCTTTAGTGGAAAATGTCGGTAATTTTTTAGTTCCACTTCATATTATTGACTTTGGTGTCGTTCCTCATTCATTTCCATGCTGTTGTACGTCCGTAATATCACTGGAATCTTCTCCGTTGGCACCTGGATTTTCACAATATTCCACTCAGTTTTCCATTCGCCTTTTTAACGAATGAATCAATGAAAAATTCGTTCGGTTCGAATGGAATATGAAAAGTACAAAATGCCAGATGGGTGGAAAACGAGCCGCATGTCACGCTTCACTTATCACAAATGCAATTTTATCGAATGGAATTCAGGTACCCAGTAAATAAAATTCCATTCAAAAATGACCTCAAAAGTCCGTCGGGGTGCAAAGTGCGGGAAACTACAAACTGTTTCTTTGAATCGGGAAAAGCTTGAAACGTGCAAGGTATAGCTAAGCAAGATTAGTTGAGGATCGACTTTAAAGTGTCGGTCTTGATTTACAGAAATGGTCTAGCCTTTTCTCATAAAGAATTCTATACAGGAAACCGTATTATGTAGTTAGGTCCAAGACCGTAAACACTTACACACAAGGGGCTACTCACTTTTGAAATCCATGACTTGTCCGACCAATCTGGCGCCGGAGAAGTCAGCAGAAGAACATGCCTATGCGAGTCCGAATAGGAAAATATCTACGCCGATCGGCATACGTGGGCACCGAAAAAATCGTAGGGAGGGAGGGGGACAAAAAATAGTGACAGGGTGGGGGGGGGGAAATATGGCTTCAGGGAGAGGGACAACTTCATGGGACAGGGAGGGGGTAGGGAGGGGGGGATTTTGAAAAATATGACAAAAAATTTAAAATTTGGGCAAACATTACCTAATTTTTTAACGTTAAGATATTTTTTTAAAAATTCCGGGAAATGTTGAAAACTGCAATTTTTTGGTGTTAGGGAGGGCGTAAAATGATTTTTTTCTCAAAAATGCCCTTAGGGAGGGGGACTTACTAGATGGAAAGTCAGCCTATGGGTATCCCCCCCCTTCCCCCCCCCTTCTTGCCCACCTATGCCGATCGCGGATATCCAAGGTCCTTTCCGGCAACAGCAGGGAGGCCTTTTTTGCACTTGCAGATCGCGGGGTTGGGTCGAACGGACTGGCTGGCTGTTTTTAGTCCACCGGCATATGTATCGTGAGTCCAACGACGGTCGGTTTCCTAAAATGTACTTTTGCAGAATTGATGATCGGGCTCTGGACCCTCGGACGCTTGAAGGTTTTATTCGTTTATCCTCACGCCAAGTTCACAAACTGAGGAGTGGCAAAACTATATATCGTGCCGAAGCAAAAGCGCCAGGCCAGCTTTTATTGTTTTTTTCCCCTCAGATTGCGTTTTTCATTCCAGCTCACCGAGTATAGGAAAAGTATGACCCCTTTCTTTTTTTGCGGCTGAGATGAGAGATATTTTTCAGTGGATCGCGGAGGAGGAAACACCTGTTGATTTTTCTCCTTCTCTTTGATGATATCGATAGTTCCAGAGATCAGAAGAGGGAGCAAATTTAATTTGGGGCCTGCGGTGGTCAAGCAAATTGACATTCGTGAGAGATGGTCTTGGATTCAAGTAAAAAAACCAACATGGTTACCGTTCTGATTATTCTTATATGCGAATCGCGGGCGGAGTGAGCTAGCACTTGTGTTCATAGCTTTTTCGATGCGAAGCCTGATATGGGCTCTGGAATTAATGATGCAGGGTTGCAAATCCAGATTCTCTCTCTCTTCTTTCCTTATCGCCGTAAAAATCCAATTCAAATATTTTTGCGGGGGTTGCTGGAGACCTTGACATCAAAAGGGTAACTGACTTGGAGGAGTGGAAAACAGTGTATTTTCTTCATATGTTGGTATATAGTGTCGCATACTAATTGGCATAAAAAATTAAACTCGATAAAAAAAATCGTCCGAATTAACTCTCTCGGTTTTTTTATTATCCTTTTTTTG
>JAAUYB010061896.1_pt1 | contig 10558 bp, 6 predicted proteins | sample 7278071 | NCBI WGS metagenome assembly JAAUYB01 (sample SAMN14350121, study PRJNA611818) | marine sediment metagenome | isolation source: surface marine sediment (1.8m) | place: French Polynesia: Moorea | collected 2018-08 | reverse complement strand
TTACAAGTCAGCGGCGACATTCCCAAGGCGGGCTCCGGTGATCTCAAGCTGCTCGAAGTCGAGCTCAAATAGATAGCATCCCCAAAATCGCGCAGCGGTGGTTGAGCCCTAATGCCTTGGCGAATTCCTTGGGGCGCAGTCGAGATGGCCCGTTCGACCGGCTGGTCGCCACGTCCCGACATATGTCTTTTAGAGTGAACGTCGCAGCCTTGAAACAGGGATGTGCTGCACGACGATCCGGCACCATGACTTCTTGGCGCCGAGTTCCTGGGCAAATCTGATGCCAGATTTCTGCGAATGTGGCAATAGGCTCATCATGCGGCCGGGCCATCGGCAGGCCAGTGCAATCGTTTGCCGATGGACGCCGGGGGGTGTGGGGTAAATCCTGGGAGTTGAAAGCCTTTCACTCCGGTATGGCATTCAGTTGGATCAGGGCATCGAAGATGGGCAGTCGATTGCGGGTAAACTTGCCAATCCATTGGTCGTAGATGGCAATCGTCTTTCCCGAGCGGTGAAGACCAGAAATCGTGCGGTTGGCCGCCAGACGAAAATCGGCATCGTTGCGCCTTAGGGCGAGGGCAAACGGTTCGAAAGAGTAGACCTCGGACTTGATCACGAAGTTCTTGCCGTCGGGGTATTTGAGGGCCAAACCGATCAGGACGACCTGGTCCGAAGAAAAGGCGTCGATTTGCTTTCGGCGCAAGGCCTCAACACCCGCCTGGGCGTCATCGAACAGGACGACTTTGGCATCCGTGGCCGTATCGCGAAGGAGTTTTTTCAAGGCCGCTTCAGTGGTCGTGGCTTTGACCACGCCAATGCGGGTGCCTGCGAGACCGGCCGAATCAACCGTCGGATTGTCTTTGAGGGTCATCAACGAAGCCCCGGTGATAAAGGTCAACAGGGTGAAGTCGACCCATTCGCTGCGGGAAAGGGTCATGGTGGTCGCGCCGCAGAGGATGTCGATCTTATTCGCGCGAAGCGCCTCGAAGCGGCCCTTGGCGGTGACCGGAACATACTTTACGTTCACCTGCGCGCCGATTTTGGTTTCAACACCGGTGACGATTTCTTTGCAGATATCGATCGAATAACCCGCCGGCTGACCGTCTTGGTCCAGAAAGGACATGGGCGGTTCGGATTCACGATAGCCGATTCGGATCTGTCCGGATTTTTTGATCTGCTTCAGGGTTCCGGTCAATTCCTGCGCGGCGGCAGGGCTGGCAAGCAAAACAACCAATAACAAGATTCCCAGTTCTCGGCGGATCATGGTGGGCTCCCGGGTGGCGGTGTGAAAAAAGGCGTGACATGGCAAAGCCGTCTGCGGGCAAACCGTAGAGGAATTCCCTCGGCCCGTCAATGGTAAAGAGGGCAGCCGGAGCGCACCAGCAGCGTAACCGGCCCCAGGGGCCCAAACCGGGGTTGCACCTCGGTCCCGGCATCGGTAGAATGCCCGGCATAGGCACTGTGGGCCATGCTGCCCCCGACGAACAAGATTGGCTGAGCCAATCCGCCGGCCCGGACGGCAACGGCGTGAATCAACCCTAGCGGCGGAGACGCCATGCATACGAGATACGACTTCAGCAACCGGTGGGGTATCGTCACCGGCGCGGCCAGCGGCATTGGCAAGGCGACCGCCCTCCTGCTGGCGGCCTCGCAAGCCGGCCTGGCCCTGGTGGACCGGGACGCATCCGGTCTGGCGGCCGTGGTCCGTGCCTGTGAAGGCAAGGGGACCACGGCGCCCCTGGCGATCGAGGCCGATGTTTCGCGCCGGTCGGATGTTCAGCATATGGTCGCCGCCACTGGGGAGCGTTTCGGGCGAATCGATTTCCTGGTGACCAGCGCCGGCGTATTGTTCAGGACCCCTTTCACCGAGATTCCCATGGCGGAGTGGGACGCGCTCATGGATACGAACGTAAGGGGGCTTTTCATGTGCAACCAGCTGGTGGTGCGGGCGATGCTCGAGCAGGGCGGCGGCACCATCGTCAACGTAGCCAGCGTGGCCGGACGCTCGATCAGTCTGATCGGCGGCGTCCACTACTGCGCCTCCAAGCACGCCGTCATCGGGATCACCCGGCACATGGCCCGCGAGCTGTGCACCCGGGGCATCCGCGCCAATGCCTTTTGTCCCGGCGCCACGCACACGCCCATGATTCACGACAACATGGACGCGGAAGCAATCAAAGGCCTCGAAAAGCGCATTGCTTTAGGCCGCTTGGCCGAGCCCGAGGAGCACGCCCGGGTCATCGCATTCATGCTGAGCGACGCGGCATCCTATTTGAACGGGGCCTGCCTGGACGCCAACGGCGGCTCGGTGATGCTGTAGTCGCGGCCGACCTTCCCGGAAAGCGGTCGAAGAAAGGACGGGCCCGATGGCGAATGACCAACAATCCCTGGAAAGCTTTCCCTGGAACATCTGGGCGCCGCACGGAGACCGCCTGCGGTTTCACAGCGCCGAAGGCCGGCCGGGGCGGTTGATCAGCGGACGCCTGCTGCCGGGGACCGATTTGCTGGGGGGCATCATCGCAATGGCGCGCACCCACGAGATCCGTGCGGCCTGGGTGAATGCTTTTGGCAGCCTGGCCCGCGCGGCTTTTTCACCGGGGCTGCGGCTCAGCGCGAAAGATCCCGACCGGGTCGAGCGCCGGCCGAACGTCGCCTTGGAAGGCCCGATCGAGATGTGGTCCGGCTCGGGCCGTCTGGGGATTCCGGACAACGGCGAGCCCTGCCTTCATTTCCACGGCCTGGTGGTCAGCCCGGAAGGTCAGCTCCTTGGCGGCCACTTCTTCCTCGGCGGCAACACCGTCTATGCCACTTTCGAAGTGCATATCCAGGAAATCCTGGGCGTTGAATTCAGGCTGGAACACGATGCGGCGGTGGAGCTGCCTTTGATCGAACCCCGCGAGACTCAATAGTGTCCATCCATAAAAGGCATCTGTTAGTCCAAGCCGGCGTTCTCACGCTTTTGAAATCCTCGACGTAGGGGGACTGGGCCTGCGAATTCAAAAATCCCTGCGGTTTGTTGAACACCGACCGATATTCAGACCGATGTGAAATCCCGCCGAAGAGCGGGAGCTTGAACCAAAACCTACCATATTTTGAGATAGGTTCTACCCTGATCTGATGTTGTGCACATTTAAGATAGGTTGAAGCAACCATTGAAAGGACAACCGGTTTCGACAATCACCCCCCGGCAGCGGCTGACCGTTATCATCGCAGCGCTCCTGGCGCTTTTTCTGGGCGCCATGGATGCCTTGGTCATGTCGGCGGCCATGCCCACAATCGTGGCGGAACTGGGTGGACTGCACCTCTACAGCTGGGTGTACTCGTCCTATTTTCTGGCCCGGGCCGTCTCGCTGCCTATTTTCGGCAAACTGGCCGATCTTTATCCCAACCGCAACCTGTTCCTGGCCGCCATCGGGCTGTTCAGCATATCCTCGGTGGCCGCCGGATGCGCCGTCAACATGCTTGGTCTTATCGCAGCCCGCGTGTTCCAGGGGATCGGCGCCGGTGCGATCTTTGCGCTGGTCTACGTCGTCCTATCGGACGTTTCCGCGCCCCAGAACCGGGGACGCACCCTATCGTTTGCCAGTTCCATATGGGGGATTGCCAGCGTACTGGGCCCTACCTTGGGGGGCTTTATCGTGACCTATTTTTCCTGGCGCTGGATTTTTTTCATCAACATCCCCGTGGGCCTGGTCTGCCTCGGGGGCATCGGCGCCTACCTGGTTGAACTGCGTGCTAAAAAGGACAAGGTCACGCTGGACATCGCCGGTGTGGCCAGCCTTTCCACAGCCATCCTGGCCCTTCTGTTTGCCTTCTTGCTGGGCGGAAGACAATTTACCTGGTTCTCGCCGACGATTATCGGTTTGCTGGCCCTTTCGGCGGCCAGCATCGCCGTATTCATTGCGGTCGAAAAGCGGGCCCGGGACCCGATCCTGTCGATCGCCTTTTTTCGTATGCGTGGCTTCAGCACGGGCAACACCGCGGCGTTTCTGAGCAGTTTCGCCATCTTTTCGATGTTTGCCTATGCACCGTTGTTTATCCAGGGCGCCCAGGGCCGATCACCCATGGAGGTGGGGCTGGCCATGCTCTCGCTGAGTCTGGGATGGTCCCTGGGATCTATGGCCCTGGGACAGTTCGTCGACCGGATCGGCCGCAAGGCAACCGCTGTTGCGGGCGCCGTATGCCTCCTGGTCGGCAGTGGTCTGACCCTGGCCTTTACCCCGGCCACCACGACGACCACGATGTTTGTCATTTTTTTTGTGATCGGCGTCGGCATGGGTTGGGTCGGTCTGTCCACACTGCTGGTGGTTCAATCCTCGCTGGCCTCCGGGGACCTGGGGGTGGCCACTTCTTCGAACCAGTTTGCCCGAACGCTGGGAGGGGCTGTCGGCGTTGGTGTCTGCGGCAGTTTTATCGCCACACGCTTTGCGAGCCTTTTCGAAGCCGTGCGCCGTGCCGACTTGCGGCCTGATCTGCCGCCCCATTTGAGTGAGGCCGGAATGGGACAGGTGGAGAGCCTGCTGCACCCAACGGTTCAGGCCGTAATGCCCGATGCCCTTCGCAAGATGGTTCAAATGGCGGTCATGCAGGGCGTCAACGGCGTGTTTTGGACGGTGACCGTCGCGGCCGGGCTGTGTTTGCTGCTCTGCCTGATGCTGCCGGGGGATAAGCGGATTAACGCGGCCTGAGGCATGGCGACCCGGGATATTTAGGCCTATCTCAAAAAAAAAATCCAGATTTGTGAAGTGGAAGGGCAAAGGGTTGACTCACCTTCGCTGATAAATTGCCGCAGGCCGCAGCGCCGTTTGCGGACCACGGCATTTTTTGTTGCAATTAGGAAGAAAGCGTATAGATTCGGCCTTCTTTTCGAATGCGGTAAGGTGCTTGACCACCCGTTTCGGAGATGGGACCCATGGCCACCGCATTCGGATTCAACATAATCAAGTCTGCCGCTAGGCCGGGGGAGACCTATCTGAAGGAAGCATATGTTTAGTTTATCGAATCCCATTTTCGGGCCGTTTGCCGCAAGCGCTTCCCACGAGGCGCTGATGGCCAAATTAGAAACGATTTCCACCACACTGGGTGAGGAAGCCTTCGCCAAGGGCCTGGCGCGTGAAATCCTGGCGCATACGCGACCCGAGGAGGCCATTCCCGAGGCCTATGCCCGCTACCGTCCCGTCGTGCGTGACGGCATCGAATTCTTCCTCGCGCAGGTGAATCGAGAGCGTCTGCTGGCATTGGCGGCCAGCCAGTTGAAATTGGACCCCGCGATCAGCACCCAGGAACGGCTCATCGAACTGGCCAAGCAGTTTCCGACGCTTCACAAATTGGGGCAGTTCATCGCCCGCAACCCCAATCTCGATCCGGGGGTCAAAAAGTGGCTGATTCATCTTGAAAACGGCATCTACGGCACCAGTTCAAAGGGTATTGTGGAACGGATCGGCAGCCAGGCGCTGTGGGCCGATCGTCAGGACCGGGTGCAGATCCAGCCGCCGATCCTATCCGAAGCCAGCGTGGGGGCGGTCATGCCTTTCCTCTGGCATCGATCCTCATCTCCGGAACCGATCGAAGGCGTCTTCAAAGTCCTCAAACCCGGCATACGCCGGCAACTTGGCGAGGAACTGGCGATCCTGGAAAAAACGGCCGCCTTCTTCGAAAGCAACCGCCACCGCTACCTTTTCAGGGATTTTAGATTTCTGGAGGTTTTTCAGGAAGTCCGGTCGATGCTGGCCAACGAGATCGATCTGGCTGCCGAACAGACCCATCTGGCGGAGGCGAGGGCATTCTACACTGACATGGCCGCCATCCAAATCCCCCGATTGTTGCCGTTCAGTACCGAGACCATGACCGCCATGGCCTATCTGCAAGGCGCTAAAATCACCGACGCCGCCTTGAAACCGCAACAGGCCGAGCACCTCGCGGAGGTCCTCTTCGAGGCCCTGGTTTGCAGACCGCTTTTCGGCCGACAGACCACGAGCCTGTTTCACGGCGATCCGCATGCCGGGAATATTCTGGTCATCGAAGATCCCGAGTCGGGCCACCTGCGAATCGGGCTTCTGGATTGGACCTTGGCCGGCCATCTGAACCGAGGCGACCGGGTTAAAACCGCACAATTGATCCAGGCGGTCATCAAAAAGGATCTGGGCAGCCTACGCCGGGCGATCAAGGCCCTGGCACGGGACGCTTCCTGGGACGATTCCGCGGAGCGGACGCGGTTGCGCGAGTTGATTCGGGGCTTGATGCATTCCCCGCCCTTCGCCCAATTGTCCCAGATCAAACAGACCTTCAAACTCCTGGAGGAACTCGCCTATGAGGGGTTTGTCTTTCCTGCCGATCTGATGCTTTTTCGCAAAGCGATCTTCACTCTGGAGGGGGTGATCCATGACTTATCCCCGGCATTCGATATGGATGCCGCGGTCGCCCGCTATCTTACATCCTTGATCGCAAGCGAACTGCCCAGCCGCATCGGATATATGTTCTACCCGCTGGCGGATAAACCTGAAAATTACCCCAGTCTGATCTCCAACTTCGAATTGCACGCCTTGCTGGTCCACAAATATATCGATGCTGTCGGTACCAGTTATCGCACCCTTGGTCGGTATCTCCACGCGTGGGGGCAAATGACCTAGCCACACGCGCCGCCCGCAAATAGCACCCTCATTCGGCCCCGCAAGAGATCGCCGGGGCCTAAATCGCCGACAAGCCCGGGGCCCAGGGGTGCTCTGGAAATCCGTTATAGGTCCTTGCCCGCTGAGCCTCGGTCGTCCGCGCTGTTGGCTTGCGTTTGAGAACAGCCCGCTTAATTTTTACAATATCGCCCATCACCCCTTGCAATCGGTTTTCACGGTAATATCATAACTCAATAAAAAATATCCTATCCTGCTCACGCATACAGCCTACCCCCGGGATGGACGTACAATTAAAACCTGATTTTGGCTGTTGTTCTCTTCTCCGTCCCTCGAATACGTAACTGTCGGCAAAGAGCGTCCCCGAGGAATATTTTCGGGATTGTCAGCAAACCTGTGGGGCCCGTACAACGGCTCCCCATAATGATCACGAAAGCCTCATTATCCCCTGCAGAAGACCGGGAGACCTGACTCGAATCCACTGCCGGTCGAGACTGTGCACAAGGTTCTCACACATCTGGCGGAGAACCTTCATCACCACGGCAGGGGTTTCTATATTCGATAAACATTGATCATGGGCAGCAATAATCTCAGAGAACGTTGAGTATTCTGCCCTAACGGCAAGCGCGGAAAGACGGCACTGCCAGACAGTGATGTTTCCGTCTTCTGTTCTCCGCTGCCGTTGGCATTTTGAACGCTTGCCCGTCTTGGTTCGATGAGCATTGAAGTCGCTTGTCGAGACCATCGGCGGCCTTGGGTGCCCGTCGAAGTTATCAAGCTGCGCTGCGGCAGCACGCAATACGGCAGACGTGCTTGGCAACGACGACATGGTCGATGGCGAACGAAGCCCGAACTTAATCAAATGGACCGGAAAACGGTTTCTCAATATTGATTTCTACCGCCCTCTACGCCTGGAAATCATCACGGAGGAAGAAAAATGAAAAATCACCTACCGTCAATCAGAGTCTGGAGTATTGCCACTGTTCTCCTATTGGTATCTGTTCTGGTTGCCTACTCCGTGCATTCCGATTCGGAGACAGCCGAATCGGAAAGCGAATTGAAAGCCTGTGTGGACTATGTCAAACAGGGTTTTCTGGAGGTGCCCGATGACCCCTCCCAGCGCTTTCTGGGCAAAGTCGATGAAGACACGGCCCGCTGCCGCGGCGGTGAAAAGGCCGTGCAATACCGGGATACCCCATGGGTCGATTGGCAGAATTACTATGCCACGGGCGATGCCACCAGCCGGCGTGAGGGGCGCGAAGCGCGCACCCTGATCGGCGAGCATATCTATCCCAACGGCCGGGGCATCGACGGGGCGCTGCTCGATCTGGAGTACCAGCGCATCGAGCTGATCAAGTTCAATCTCTTCGATCAAAATACCTACGATGAATACGTCCAGGGCCGCGACGGACGGCCCGGTCCGACCCTCCAGTACTGGGAGGCTATGCGTCTGCCGCCCGATCATGAATCCTACGAGGCCGTGGGGGGCGCCGACAAACAGCTGTGCCGCGGGGATTTGATCACCCATCGCACCCTGAGCGGCATTTGCAACGATCTGGAGAATCCCCTGATGGGCGCCAGCGGCATGCCGTTTGGCCGCAATATGGCTTTTGAGACCACCTTTCCCCGTCTGGGATTGAACGAACTGACCCGCAACCGGCATGGTGACCGCATCGGCCTGCTCAAGCCGGACCCCCAGTTGGTCAGTCGCAAATTGTTTACCCGCGATCAGACCCCGGGCAACGGCTGCAATCTGGGAATGGGTGATGCGAACTTCTCGACCGATGCAAGCTGTGACTATCTCAAGGCCCCCTTCTTCAACACCTTGGCGGCCTTCTGGATTCAGTTTATGACCCACGACTGGTTTTCCCATACGGCCGAAGGCCGCAATCGGCCCGGGCTTGAGCCCGTGGGCTGTACATCGGAAGATGCCCAGAGGCTGGGATGCCGTGAGGGTGATCGTCGCGAGCCGGCGCTCTTTGCCCGAGAGACCCCGCCGGAATCCTTCGAAAACGCCGGTGAGACCTACCTTAAGCGGGCGCCTAAAACCACCGGCAACCTGGTTACCGCCTGGTGGGATGCCTCCCAGATCTACGGCCATGACGAGGTATCCCTCAAGCGCGTTCTGCGCGATCCCGAGGATCCGGCCAAATTGCTGATGGTAAACGCTTATCTGCCCCCGATGGCCGCCTGTACCGATTACTCCGAAGACTGCCCCGTGCAGCCCCAGTGGCGGGGGCAGGAGTCCACCGCGTTTCCGGACAACTGGAATATCGGCATGAGCTTCTACCACAATCTGTTTGCCCGCGAGCACAACTACTTTGTCAGTCACTTCCGATATATGCAAGACCGGACCCCCGATGCCGACTCCGGATTGCGCGATCCGAACCAACCCGACAAGGTCATCGCTTACAAGGATGTCTCCAACGAGCGCCTCTTCCAGGTCGCCCGTCTGGTGGTGGCTGCCGAGATCGCCAAGATCCACACCATCGAGTGGACCACCCAGCTGCTGTATAACGAGCCCCTCTACCAGGCGATGAACGCCAACTGGTATGGTATTTTCAACCTGGAGGAGGATCGGGTCTCGATGGTCCTGCGCCGCGCGCTCGAGAACAACGAAAATTTTCTCAGCCGGACCTCGGCCAAATTCGCGGGCAGGTTCGCGGATTCGGAGGACACCAAGAAAGCCCACTCCTACTATTCGGTCCTGGCCTCCGGGGCCGGTATCTTTGGTCTGGGCAACAGCAAGCCCAAGGGCATTCTCTGGTGGAAACGCGACGGGTGGGACCTGACCAATCTCGAGGAGGACGTCAACGGCGGTATCAATCACTTCGGCTCGCCCTTCAATTTTCCGGAGGAATTCACCTCCGTTTACCGCCTGCATGCCCTGGTGCCCGACCTGATCGAGTATCGGGAAAAGGAGGCGCCCAACAATATCCGGCAGCATATCCCGGTCATCAAAACCGTGCGCGGCGAGGCCACCGCTCAGATGCACGAACGGGGGCTGGACAACTGGGCCTTGAGTATGGGGCGCCAGCGGCTCGGTGTTTTGCACCTGCGCAACCTGCCCATGTTTCTCCAGAATCTGTCGATGCCGCATTTGAATTCGGAGACCCGCAAGCTGGACATCGTGGCCCTCGACCTGATTCGCGACCGTGAACGCGGTGTTCCGCGTTTCAACGAATTCCGTCGCCAGATCGGACTGAAGATGCTGACCAGCTTCGATGACTTCGTCGATCAGCGCTTGAACAAGGACGACCCCTGGCGCAAGCATCAGGAGGAAACCGTCGGAATCCTGCGCGAGGTTTATGGCACCCACACCTGTGATGCCAGCAAGATCATCTCCAGGGCCCAGCGCAACCCCGACGGCAGCTTCATCAACGACTGCCTCGGTCATCCGGACGGTTCGGTGGTGGACAACATCGAAGACGTCGACAACGTCGTCGGCTGGCTGGCGGAGTACCCGCGCCCGCACGGGTTTGCCATCTCCGAGACGCAGTTCCACATCTTTATCATCAATGCTTCGCGCCGGCTGTTCAGCGACCGTTTCTTTACGTCCAGCTTCCGCCCCGAGTTCTATTCGACCCTGGGCTACGACTGGGTGCTGAACGATGGGCCGCTGTCCGAGTGCCCCTACCCGCTTACCGAGAAGGCCGATGGCTCCCAGGCCTGCCTGGAGCCCGAGCCAATCAACGGCCACGTCATGGCGGTATCACCTCTCAAACGTCTGATGATGCGCAACATCCCCGAGCTCAAGGAAGAACTCCTGCATGTTGAGAATGTGTTCGATCCCTGGGCGCGTGATCGGGGCGAATACTACAGTCTGGCTTGGAAGCCGCGACCCGGAGCGGAATCCGATCCGGCCTTCGCACAATAGTCGGGCAGCACCGCCGACAGCCCCAGGATCACACCAAAATGATTGGTGATGATCC
>JAAUYB010027573.1_pt1 | contig 10558 bp, 13 predicted proteins | sample 7278071 | NCBI WGS metagenome assembly JAAUYB01 (sample SAMN14350121, study PRJNA611818) | marine sediment metagenome | isolation source: surface marine sediment (1.8m) | place: French Polynesia: Moorea | collected 2018-08 | reverse complement strand
GTGGAGGGTTTTTCACCGATCGTGCAGAGATCTCTCCCTCTCGTCGCACTCTCCCTCAGAGATAAGGGAGAAGGAGATGTCCCAAGTATGAGTCAGCTGATGTCCGCCCAGAAGGATCGGTCACGGGGAAACTGAGCTATGGTATGGGGGACATAGAATAGGGGCCAGTTCTTATTCCCAAAAGTTTTTTATTTTCGACTTTTGATGTATTGAAGGTAAATAATGTTTGTTGTACGGCAAATTTTACATCATAAAAGACAAAAAAATAATTGTATATGCACAAAATAAAATTTAATTTGGCTAAAAAATGTAAAATTTTGCGTTTAATAAACTTTACTTACCATGTTGGTATGTATTTTTAGCATGAAAAAAAGTTTTTCCCCCAAAAACTGTCTCCTATGTAGTGCCCCCATATCATAAGAGAGTTTCCCCCGCCAGGTGTCGTGACCGATCCTCGTAGGCGGAATACTGGGACAAGTCTCGAAATCTCTCTTTCTCCCTTCTCTCTGTCTCCCTCTGGGTCAAGGTTCCTACATGAGGAAAAGACGACGGCATCTACGCCGCCGACACAGCGCGGTCCTTCTGACGAAGGTTCGTCTGGCTGTCAAAGAAAGAAGCGAAGCAAAAAGGGGTTAAAGTAAGTAAGAAAGGACTACAATTATGGTATCCGGTCGCTTGACAATAGGAGTGAACTTTCGAATGAGTTTGCTAACCTGCCAGTTAATTGTACCGAAAAGTATGTAGAAACTCATTTTAGGATTTGGAGACATTCGTGCCCTCCACCTTCCCTTCTGGTCTTCTCTGGCTTTGAAATATTGGCTCTCTTTACGCAAATGGAGGATGATTTATTAAGTGACAAGACCCAAGTCGGTTTAGCCGCGACATGACAGAGCTGCGTGGCAGGGGTCAGAAAAAATACCTGCGCAGACGAGCATCGGAAGATGGGCTAAGACTGTAACGGGAAAAAAGAGGAAATAATGGCGACAAGGCGTCATGTCACGAGAGAGGGTGAGATTTCCTTTCCGTTTTCACTCTTCTTTGCCGTCTCTCTGCTAAGTGGCCCATTCTATTCTCTCTCTCTCCCCCTCTCCCTCCGTCCCTCCCTCCCCTTCCCCTTTTTCGTCTGAGAGGGGGAAGGAGGAAAACGGAGGAGAAAATAGCCAGACCATGTTCTTTGCGCGGCTCGGGTCACGAGAAGATGCACAGGTGTATTTCGGAGAATATTTTTTAACAAATACCAACAGAATATTGTATGCACATATATTCTAGACAAATACTAAGGGAAGAAACATTCACCGTACATCATAGACAATAAACATTTGGCGATTTCCATACGTTCAGCGGAGACGGATCGTAAAATTCTCGAGATTTACAATTGAATACGGGATAAGCCACCGCGCCGCCAAAAAGGAGAAGAAGAAGACGAGGAGGAGACAAGGACGAAAGGGGATCTCCTCAAGGGGAAGATGGACATCGCGCAGTAAAGCCAGGAAAGGGAAGTCGAAACCCGAACAAAGGATTCATATTTCAGCCCCGGAATTGAGAAACCCTCCAGTCTCGACATTAGTACGTTACCGCCGTACGTGCTTACTGCCAAAAATATACAGAAAGGATTCGCCAAACTTCCTTTGGAAAAGCCACACAAAGTTGGATGATAGCCCAGACCATGTTTAGCTAGGGAGGGCGTCATTCTGCCTTCGACAGACTGCCGTCAGCCATACCGCCTTCGTCAAACTGCCGTCAGGTCATTGTGCCGTAGTATCAAACTGCCGGCACGACAAACTGCCGTCAGTTATTTAACCTTCGCGACATTTTGCCGTCAAAATGATTTTTTTACTTAGAATTTTTTTCCTAGAAAAAAGTTTTCTACCATTGAACATGTCTTAGAATGTTTCAGAATGTTGTTGTTATAAATCTTTTTTTAATTACAATTACAAATTGTAATTACCCCTCCTTGAGACAGTCCCCCTAAATTCTTGTAATTTTTTTAAGAACTTTCATGATCATTGCAGCAACCAAAATAGGTCTGTAATTCTAGAAAGTTTATTTCATTTTGGAATTTTTTTGCTCAAAATCCTGACTCTGGGGCAAAATGAGGTGAAGTGGAAGATATCCTTGACTCATGCTTTTTTTTGCTGTCTTGCATGTCCTTGTCACTATTTCTTACCTACTTTATGTTAATTGCACCTTAACTGTCTATAAATAATACAGAGGAATAAAAAAATCTTGATTTTTTTTCTTGGGGGTGGGGGGTGGGGGCGGCGGCGGCAAAATGGCACAACGGCACTTTTGCTAGAATGCAATGTGACCTACGGCTGAATGACGCGAATACAGCCTGTCTCTACGGCAGTATGTCCACGGCAGTATGACCTACGGCACTTTGTCGACGGCAGAATGACGTACAGCCGTTTAGCTAAAAACTTTCATATTTTCTTCGTTAATGTGTGTTTTCAAAAACCCAACAGTAATGGTGTTTTTTCCGTAGTTTCTCCATTTTCCTTTTTCCCCCCGCTGTGACGCGGGCGTACGCAGGAAGAGGAAGATTTCCCCAAACGACGCCAAAAGAAGGATCCCCTTTTCCCCCTCACTCACGCGCGTGCCTCGAGAATAACACAGGACAGAGAGTGGATGAGCCTTCTTTTTCCTTTGCATGGGCGTCCGCCGTATTCGGGGGCGCCCACGACCACAGGAGACTCCCACGCGAACTCCAGAAATGAATGGGTAAAGATTTCAAAAAGCTTCCTCGTACTACGAAAGCAGGAGGAGGAGGGCAGAAAAATGATAGTTCCTTCTGTGCGCACAGCAAGCGGGTTTGAATGAAATGAGCTGCCATCAATCAGACACCTCAGTAAGAAGCGCTGAAAACGTGAACCGCATAAAAACATTCACCTCCAGAAATACCTGTATTCTTGGCTCAGTGACAGAGCTTTTCCGCAGAGTGGTGCAATGTGCACGAAAAATACAATTTGACCTAGTATTCGCTTTTTGGCAAAGCTGGATTTTCTTCTTTTGCGTTGCGCCGAATTTCGGCTACGAAATTGTTGTATGTATTTATTTTTTCCCACCCACCGTTTCCACAAAAGCTTACTTATCTTGAGCGTTTCAGACTTAGCTTGTAAAATGCAATGTTTTCGACGTCTTCTCTATGGCCACAGAATCACGGCAGAGCGACGCACCCGTTCGGATTCAACTCGATCCTACAGTATAAAAAGAAAATTGCATACTATTTTTGTCAAACACTGCACAGGGCTTCTCGCAAACCTGCACTCTGGCGGCCCGTCCGCCTCGAACTCCTCCCCCGTCTGCCTCCTCAGGAAGACCCCCTCGCCAGCGTGGAAGAACTCTCTGGAAGAGGCGAAGAGTGCCCCGCCACCGATCCTGTTCCCCCCCTCGTCGCAGGTGACGCCGAGGGCACAGGGCTGGTCCCGCACCAGAGTCACCTTGCTCCGGAAGCCGAAGAGGTCGGTCTCGAAGCTGCTCAGGCCCTGGGGGTCGCCGTAGCCGCCACCGCCCTGGTGGTGTCCGTGGGAGGGGGAAGAGGAGAATCCTCCGTGGTCCTTTTAATGCATGAAGTGGAACGCAGCGCACCACACGTAAATGGCCGAAATAGCCGAAGGAATTAACCCCCCACCCACCCCCAACCCCCGGCAAACTTCAAATTAAGGTCTCAAAATGTTTGAATTTGTGCCTTAACAAAAACCGGAACTGCCGGAGGAATCCAAGAATTTGTTTGATGGTTTTCCCCCAGACCCAAGGATCCCCCCCGGCTTGAAAAACTGCTCCATCAAGAATTTTTTTAGACTCTTCAGTCGCCAGCGGCCATCTGTGAGCGCAGAGCGCATCCATTCAATATAAAAATCTCTCGAACCCATACCGCATATCCGCCAAAGTGACTGTGGTCCCGGTAGTCCCTGTCTGTCCCCCTGCTCCATGTCAACTTATTTAGCCCTCCGAAGAACCTCTTTCCCGCTCTGACCAAACGCCTCGCTATCCCCCTCTTGCGGAGCCGGGGCCTTCCTCCGCGGAGTGAAAACCTGCACATTATACATGTAGGCTATTCCTACAAAAGAAGAAATATTTACTGCACTTGCCTGGGAGTCAGTCTCCCGCTCAACCTTGACAGTCTGTTCCAAGCTCGTCCCAGGACTGTTCTCTGTGAAATTATGTTTTTTTGATTTTCTTTGTTGATGACAAATAAGTGGGATATTTCTATCCTTTTCACCTTTCTCCCGGTCCTCCTCCTAGCCACAAGTGCAGCATCGTCTTCGCGGAAGATGACGCTCACGGCATCACTGTCGATTTTTTGGAAAACAGGACCTTGTACTTATAGTTGAACCTTCAAAAATTTCAAGACTTACAAAGTTCTTGGAGTGAGGTAGGGAGGGAAGGCGGCGACTGGCGTGGTGCCGGGAGGGGCAAGGGCTACTGCCGTCAGAACCACGAAGGAGGTGCCGAGGGGGAGAATGCCGCCGCCGACGGCGCCGGGAAGAGCCGCGCTAAAACTGAAATGCAACCAAATCATTAGAGAGAGTACTTTTCCCCAGATATTTTTTTTGCAAACTCACGTAGGTGTTGCTGGAGGAGCGGCAGGAGGGGCAGTGGGAGGCTGCGGCGGCGGAGGATTGGCAGGGGCCGTTGCAATCTGCAAGAGCCCGAAGACGAGCGCAGCCACGAGTCCCTTCTTAACGTGATTCTCCTCCTCCGCTCCGATGAGATTCTCGCTGGGAGTCCCTGAACATTGTCTCTTCACCCTGAAAACAGACATAAAGGCAAGGGATTGACACAAACAAAAAATGGGGAAAAGTTTGCATCACCTTGAGCCCCTGATGTCCTTCCTTCTCTTCAGCAGTGCTTCCCTCCAGACCTCCCTCCTCAATCGCCTCCTGATGATGTCTGTGTCGGCGACAGTGAGGTACTCCTCTCCCTGCACAATTTCCAACGCCCTTGCGTAGCTGAGCCTCCTGCCAGTGATAGTTTGGTCACAGCTCCTAATGTGGCATTGTAGCTGCTGACCCGTTGCCACTCCTGGAGGCGGCGGACCGGGAAGAGCCGAAGGCTGCCCCCCAAGCGGAGGATCGAGGGGAGTTGGTACCGGATCAGGTTGGGGAAAGCTGGCTATTGGAGGTTGTCCTACAGAGTAAATGACAATTGTCTAAAGCGCAAAGTAAATGATTTCATTGATCTAGCATGTTCACATAGGTCTTTTTTTGGCACCTGGAAAAACGCTGGAGGTGGGGAGGAGAATGGGGCCCTTTTGCTGCTGGCCGACGGGAGGGAGCGATGGTGGACCAAACTTGACAGAAAGTGGAGGAAGAGGAACAATTTTCATTACAAACTAAATCTTCTTTTCGTACCTGATTTGACCCCAATGTAAGGCCAGACCCCTCCTCAACGTATCCTGGAAGGAGCTGTCGCTGCCGCGTGGTGATCCCTTGTCTCTGAGAAGGAGGAGGAGGATTGGGAAGGCGGCTGAGGTCGCCTCCTCCGCCCGCCACCTCGGGAGAAAAGTACTGGGACAGGCAGGGCGACGACGACAGAAGCAGGAGCAGCCGCCTTTAAAGTGCATAAGACACGTTCGCACAACTCTGGCACGATACAAAAATAGAAAAAAAGCAAGAGGAACAGCAAACCTGACTAGCATTGTTTCCGCAAAAACTCTGGTGCCTTTGTCCAAGTTTTTAAAAACTATTTTCCTTTTCTGGTTCCCTTCCCCTGACGAATCCTGTTCTAGGCGGTTCAGGCAGTCTAGGCGGACTGATACCTGACCGAAAGAGCCGAAAAAAGAAACCCAAGACTTCGACCCACGGCATTTCGCGCTAATATTCTTTCTCCCCCTCACCATCACTCATATTCTTACCTCACCCGTGTGAGGGACGGGCCCATTCACCTCCCACCGAGTCACTAAGCGGCGGTGACGATGACTTCGAAGTTTCGGGGGGGGAAACCGTTTTTTTCGTATTCCATACATTTTGCCTCTCTAACTTTCCTAGGTTTCTAGCGTCTTTAGGTGGTATACCGGAAAGAGTCGCAAACAGAAATAGCAGAATATGCTGCAAAAATGGTAAGCAATGGTTGGAGTTGGAGTTTTTTTAAAGCAGGAAGCCACTTTTCCGACATGAGGCAAAAAAACGAGGCGACGAGTACATAAAGATTCGTACGGTATACGGTGCCAAAACAAGCAGAAAAACCATCACGTTGAAAATGATTGATGAAACCGGGATCATTCTTTCACGACGGTTGCAAAAAAGTGTGCTTTTTGGGGTGCCTCAAGTCAAGTGCAGTTCTGATGAGTGAAAGCAAGAAAAACAAGATTCGCACTAAGCTCTATATAGGTATAATACTTCTATGATGGATGTACGAGTACGGTATGTTTAAAAGGTGCATTCTCAAGCAAGGGCTCCCGTTTAAGAGAGTGGGAGGCGGGGAAGGACGTCAGACGTGTGGATCCAAGGTAAACGGAAAGTTTCCGTCCACAGTAGAGAACAAGAACAGTCTTTGTTCCAAGACCTGCTGCATTGATAAGAAAGTAAAATAATCCTGAGAAAAAAGTCTACTCAGAGATCCAGTCTGATTTTTTGTGACTGATAACTTAATTGGACTGGATCCCACTCCAAAGAGAATTCATTTAGAGTGGAAGTCAGTGGGAGGATACTGGTCTGGAGTCATGCAGTTACATGAGAAAAGGGGGGAGACAAAGGGTGAAGCCCAACAGCGTTGCCTACTCTTTAGCTATATAGTCTACTGGGATGCACCAGTAGAAACAGCCCGAGCCAGGCCCCGAAAGGGGTCCATGTCTGTGCAGATGAGGCTTTTGGGAAAAGGAATCTGTGCGGCGCGGCGTGAGCTATAAGCCAAATTAGCAGTAAGGTACAGTGGGACGTTTTTGTTCAAGGTTAGGTCCCTCTTGCGCCTAGCAACCTTGTGGAAGAAGGTTCCCGTGCTACTAGATGCCCCTCACTCTTGCCTGCCTTGAGGAGTGAAATGAGAGGAATCACGGAAAATGCACGTGGATGCTTCCTCCACTGTTGTGGACAATTTGACCAGCATGGAGCTGGGCAACCCACATTTTTGACAGCTTTGCCCCCTCCAAGCTAGCAGCTTGGGCCTCAATGACTTTTTCTACGTCCACTTCAATGCAGCCGTTGTAGCTAGAGGTCATGCAGGCAACCTGCTGACCAGTACGTACCGTTGCCTGCAATGTTTGACCGTCTGACAACCCCATCCATTTTGTGCCCAGTTGTTTTGCAGTTGTGTTATTTGGTATTGGTTCTGGGCAATGGCTCATTGCCCTTCCAGACTACTAAGAGGGCCACGGCCACATACTCCCAATGCAAGCCATTGGGGGGGCCAGGGGACCAGCTGATGTGAAAAAGGGTCCCGCTACTTTTTGAAAAAAAAATATATGATCCTTTCTGTAGCTTGCGGGGCCCCATGCAAAAGAAGAGTAACAAGCTGCCATGAGGCAGCATGATGCCCTGATTGTACTCTTGAATTGCTCTAAATAGAAAATGTCTTTGGGCTTTAAAGCTTAACTGGAAATTATGAAGCCGAAGTATAGTAGAAGACTAGAAGTTAAAGGCTATGTTGTGCTCTGACAAACTGGTCCCCCCTAAAAACAACAACTATCTCCGTTCTAGGAACTGACGGCTTTGCCGCAGGTAAAAAGGGACCGTAAAAAAAGTGCGAAAAGGGAAAGATTCTTGTAAGCAAAAGAGGATGAGGAAAGGGACGACGGTCTAAAAGCTCGACAGAAGCGAAATCTAAACTTCATTGCATAAATAAAATATATGCTCTATTTGAGCTTTTTGTAGCGTTACACAGTAACTACTCATGACTATTTGATCGTATATATCTTGGCAATTGCTTGTTGCTGGGTTGTACGTTGCATCAGAAGAGCGGGACGCAGCCGTTGGGGTTTAGTTCCACCCTAAAAACAGGGACGTTATCGACGCCTGGAATTGTTATCAGGTAACGCGGACAATCATTTACCTGCAATCGGGCGGGGCGTCAGACTCGTACTCCTCCGAGGTCTGCCTCCTCAAGTACTCGGAGAATGAGGAACCCTGTTATTAATGTTTTTTTCCAAAAAAATCTGTTTTATGCCTTATATGTCCTTAACGAACCTGTCTCTTAACGAATCCCAGGCCTCCTCCTCCTCCTCCGGCCCCGATTCTATTGCCCTGCTCGTCGCAGGTAACGCCCAGGGAGCACGGCTGTAAAAATGAAAAAGCGCAAGATGGGTACGTAAAGCTGGTGTATGTATCTCTGTTTTGTATCCACTCTACGCCAATGCTACACTCACCTGATCCTCCACTATCCTCACCCTGACCCGGAAGCCGAAGACTCGGCGGTCGGACTCGAAAAGGTCCCGCTGGGGATCCTGGGAAATTGAATAACAGCGCGAAAATTCGTACTTCTGGCTTCCAATTCAAGGATCGAGACTTTCCGTACCCTAGCGCCGTAGCCCTGCTGCTGCTGCTGCTGCTGCTGCTGTCCGTATAGGCTTGCTTCGTGATAGCTCTCACCGCCGCCGTGGTACAGTTCGATCTCATTTGAGACTGGAAACAACTCGACTCATTCTAAGTTCGCCATGTTTGAACAATCCGTTACCTGGACTGTAGTATTCGCCATGGCCGAAACCCCCTCCTCCCGCCTTGCTAACTCTCCTGAGGCCTCTGAAGAATCTCCTCCCGACCCTCCTCACTTCGCCGCGGATTCTCCTGCGCCCCAAGGACATATATTTAGTTTTTTAATTCAAAAATAAATATACCCAATACCTCGCTAGGGCTCCTGCGGACGAAGCCGTCCTTCGCAGCCCGCGCAAGTCTCTCCTTCCCAACCGGCGGCGACGGGAGAGTAATCTTTTCATGGGGGCCCTGTGAAAATAATGGAGGACAACTTGCGGAAATTCTGTCTTTTTATCTGCGGCGCAGCCGATCGACAGATCAAGGCACGGTTGTTGTTGTGGGGACACATTTCATTTCTACTGCAGTAAAGTTTTTTGGGTGTGAAAAGTAGCAAAATTTTCTGAGAAAAGGGTGTGTAAAGTCAAAAACTTTTTTTTGAAAAAAAAGGCTAGTCAAAAAGTGGAACACCCTTTTAGTCAAAATTGGCGCCGCAGATCAGTGAAAGGGTCCCTTTCTTGTTATTTAGATATCCCTAAGGAAGTGTGACTACCTCGCCCTCTTTGAAAGTTGCGATATGCTCTTCCACGCCGCGGAGAAGATGCTCCTCCCTCCGGCCGAGCGGCGGCGGGCGGCGGCCGCGGCGGCCGCGGTTCCCGCCAGCGCGTTCAGGTCGACTGTGTTGCCTTCCTCCAGGAAGATCACGCTCACGGCATTACTTCAGCGGGAAAAATATACATGTTTAATATGATATGCATTGTGTTCCTGTCGTCGTGCTCACAAGTTCCTGGGAGTTGCGTATGGAGGGAATGCAGAGACCGGTTGTGTTCCGGGTGGGGCCAGGCCGATGGCCTCCAGCACAACGGCGGAGGTGCCGAGGGCGAGGATGCCGGCTCCCAGAGCCCCGGGAAGAGCCACACCTCTGTGAATATTGTGCGACGTTTTCAACGCAGTTTGATGTCAGTATAATATTTTCTTATTTTTATAACTCACGCAAATGGAGGAGGAGGAGGAGGAGGAGGAGGCGGGGGTGGTGGTGGAGGAGGCGGAGGCGGAGGCGGAGGCTGTGCCATCACAAAGTTCAGTAGCCCTATCAGACCCGCCGAAAGGAGAACCTCTGCTGTCCTAACCGTCTCCACGGGGTCTCCGGGTGGAGGTGGCGGGTCCGATGGCGACGGCGGCGGGGCGGGGGTGGGGCAGTTGGCGGTGATGAAGGTGAAGCACTCGCACAAAGGGTCGTTCGGGTCCACGAAGCAGACGGTTGGGGTCTGGCGCTTCTGCCTCTGTTGAATTGGAGCCAAAAAAAGTGTTCTAGTGTGTTTCTTGTTATTCCTAATTATTTGGTTTCAATTATGTACATGTAGAATTTGTTCGCTTCTTCTCTCCCTTAGCGCTCTCCTCCAGACCTCCCTTTTCCTTCTCCTCCTTATGATGTCCAGGTCAGCCGCCGTCAGATACTCCTCGCCCTGGACAATCTCCAATGCCCTTGCGTAGCTGAGTCTTCTGCCAGTTATGGTCTGGTCACAAGTGCGGACATGACATTGGAGTGCTGTATAGAAAGTGCCATGTTTTTGTGAAAGAGCTCAACATTTAAAATGATTTTTCACCTGGTGAGGTAGTAATAGGTGCTGGTGCCAGTGTTGCAGGAGGGGAAGGGGGATTTATTGGGACAGGGGCTGGTTGCGGCTGTGGTTGAGGTTGTGGTAGTGGTGGTGCAGGTTGTGGCTGAGGTTGAGGTTGAGGTTGTGGTAGTGGTGATGCAGGCTGTGGTAGTGGTGGTACAGGCTGTGGTAATGGTAGTGCAGGCTGTGGTAGTGGTGGTGCAGGCTGTGGCTGTGGTTGAGGAATTGGTTGTGGCTGTTGATTTGGGGACAACGGCTGAACTGGCTGCTGTGGTTGTGGAAATGGCTGTGGTTGCTGTTCTGGTATTGGCT
>JAAUYB010110606.1_pt1 | contig 10560 bp, 6 predicted proteins | sample 7278071 | NCBI WGS metagenome assembly JAAUYB01 (sample SAMN14350121, study PRJNA611818) | marine sediment metagenome | isolation source: surface marine sediment (1.8m) | place: French Polynesia: Moorea | collected 2018-08 | reverse complement strand
TTGGAACTGGCTGGTAACTCCCGCGACCTGGCGCTCTTCAATCTCGCGATCGACAGCAAGCTGCGCGGGTGTGACCTCGTCAAACTGAAGGTCAGTGATCTTGTCGTCGGCAACCGGGTTCGCGAGCGCGTCACGATCGTCCAGAGCAAGACCAACCGGCCGGTGCAATTCGAAGTGTCTGAGAACACGCGGGAAACGATCGCCGCTTGGGTTGATCGTCCTGAAATGCGGGGATGCCAGTTCCTTTTCCTAGCCGTTTCCATGCATCGCCACATATCTCTACCAGGCGGTACGCGCGGCTCGTCTGTGACTGGATGGCGGCCATTGGGCTAGACCCAAGCGGGTATGGCACACATTCACGACGTCTGACCAAGGCATCGGAAATCTACGAGCGGTTCAACTGTTGCTCGGCCATACCAAGGTGGACAGCACAGTCCGATACCTAGGCGTCGAACTGGAAGACGCGCTCAGCATCGCTGAGCGAATCGACATCTGACCGGACAATGGCGGACGGCGCTTGCCGTTCGCCAACCGAGAGCGGATCTGCCGCGAACCTACCGCCAGAGGCAGTAGAGAGCTCAAACCGACTATGGTTGCCTCGCGCTACAGTGTTTGAGACCGGGTTGAAGCTGCCCTTGGAATCAAACGGCTTCAATGCGCGCAGCTTCGAATGTTGACCGGCAGGTCCGTTGCGGAATTAGCGCTTTCCTCTGGGTCTGCGGCGTGGTCCAGCAGATCGTGGAAATTGTTTCCGGCAACATCTTCAAGCACGGGACTTGCAACCAGAAGCACGTCGTCTGAAGACCAAGGCCGGTTCGGCGTGAAGCTCCATCTGCGTTCCGCATTTCCGACTTCGATTGTGCCGTCGATCCTGTTTGCAGTTTCAGACTCCACCCAGAGCGCTTGGGTCAGCAGATGGCGATCGAAAGGGCGGTCAAAGGTGATCGCCAGCGGTTCTCGTGTTCCAGCGCAGGGCGCATTGGCGGTCCAATGGCGCGTATCAGGACGCTCTCGCAGCGCTTCGGACACCCGAAACGCCTTGGTAAACGCGGGCAGAAGCGAAGTGCCATCGGCGGAAGGCCAACCGCCTTCGACCGTGAGCGTGGAGGTTTGCCCGGCAAGCAAGGCTGGGCCGAGTTCCACATTTGTCGCGACCTCTCGTTTGATCCGACCGGGGTCAATCAAAACAGTCAGCCGGGTCCTGTCCTCATTCCAGAGCTCCTGCTTGAACCGCATGAAAGCGGCTTCGTCGGCTGAGCCAGTGGCGTCTCGCAACCTGATGTAGTCAAAGGCCGCATGGGGTGTCATCGGCACCGAGAAATGGATGTAGAACCGTAGGGTATTCTCCGGCAGCGTATCCCCGCTTGGGTAGATGTCCGTCACGACGGCGGGAACCGTCGCAGCCCGCGAAGGGATGCGAAACGCGACCATCTCCTCGATCTGCGACGTGCGAACACGTGCGACATAGTCTTGCCCCGCATCAAAGCCGAAGGCCGGCGTAAACGTGAGGGCGTCATTGGCCCGTGCGTAGCGACCTGCGATCGGCGTGCGACCCTCGCAACAAGGATCAACCTGACCGACAAAGACCGCGAGCACCTCCGAAGGGCGTGCCGTCGCCTGTGCGCTGTCAGGCAGAGCCAATGTAACCGGCTCTGCCCCATGCTGCGGGAGCGCCAAATCCTGGGCTGTTGCAACGGAGCTGATCATGTTTGCCGCCATCAGGGCCGCCAAGAGAATGGCGACCCGGTGCCCATTTGTCCGACCCATTGCCGTCACTGCAACCGAGACGGATCGGGTTGGTATTGCGGGAAATCGAACTCCGCGAGCATGTCGTGAATGCGGTTCGGAAACCAGGTCGGGTTGGTGTCAAGGTTCAGGCTGCCCGTATAGGGATCCCGCGTGACAGAGGTAAAAAAGCCGCCGCCAACAAGGGTCGTGTGAAGGGGGACGCCATTGAACATCACGGATTTTCCGACCGGCCCGTAGGGCATGAGCGGATGCGTATCGAGCTTGGGGCCGCGTGGAAGAACGTCATGCGTCACAACCTGCGCATCCTGCAGCCCACTGATCGGGATGACTTGCGGAGACCGGCTGTCACTGGTGACAAACAGCATCGGCTCCGCCCCGCCTCCGAAGGGCGACTGGTGGCTGAACGAGATCATGTCGAGCGGTTGCCCATTGCCATAGTCCAGTAGCGTTCGGGCAGAGATTTTCGCGCCGTCGGTGATCTCGTCCAGCGGGACAAGGACAACCGGGCTACAGGTATAGGCGGCGACCAGCTGCGGCTTTCCGTCAATCTCTTGCACCGACATAGCCCGGATCGGCGCGCGGCTTTCATATTGGTCATGGGCGATGTGATACATCTCGACGTTGGCGATGCCTTGGGTGCCGTCGAACGGGTAAGAGATGCGGCGGAGGGAGGAGAGGAAGTTGTCATGCGCAACGCCGGAGACAAAAAGCTCACCCTCGTAATACTCGATATCCATGATCGCCAGCGTGTTTAGTGGGATGTCACCCTTCGCGATGTCCCGTGGAAGCGGTGGAAATGGCCCCATGCCGCGCACCGCGAATGTGGCACTGCCATCGGGGTAGGCCGCCAATTCCTGCCTTTGGAAAGGAAGGGAGCCGATATCCAGAAGGGTCAGCTGCTGATCCTGCGAAACAGTCACAATCGCCGGTTGGGAGGCAAGATTGCCGATCCGGGTGACCGAGATATAGATGTCGTTGGAAACCGGATGGGCGGCTATGTCGTTGATTTCAATCGCACCCGCATTGACCCCAAGCAACTCGGCGATTTTAGCGTCAATGTCGGCAACCGAGCTGGGCATGATTTGCTGCTCGGTCGCCTCCCCAGGGATTTCAAACGCATAGATTGCGCCGTTGTGGTTGTCGCCGACAAACAGCGTGCCGTCCTCGGCAAATTCCAGTGCTCCGGCGAATTTGATATCGAGCGGGGTCTCGGCGAGCGCGGCGGCGCCGAGGGTCAGCGCGGCTGCGAGCGAGATGGTGAACTTGGGTTGTTTGTGCATCGAGAGGTCTCCCTGTTTCCTGCTATTCAAGTGGATCGTGCTTTTCGCGGTACGGTAGCGAACTGAGCATGAGCGATCTTCTATCTCCTTGAGTTGCATTCTTGTCGCCTACCAAATAGGATGAATCAAATGAAAGATACTCAACATAGATGAACGCCATTCACTATGAATGCACCGGCGCTTTCCAAGATCGACCTGAACCTGCTCGTGGTGCTCGACGTCCTGCTGCGTGAGAAGAGTGTCGCGCGAACGGCCACACGGCTGAACCTGACCTCATCTGCCATCAGCCATGCCCTGAAACGTCTGCGCCTGGTCTTTGACAATGAATTGCTCGTGCGTGACGGACGGCGCATGGTGCCCACGGCACGGGCCCAGGCGCTCGCCAAAACGCTGCCCGCTGTGCTCAACAGCATCGAGCGAACCCTCGCGGCGCCCGAGGCGTTTGACCCGGCCTCATCCACGCGCGCCTTTCGCTTGGCCGCGCCGGACTTCTTCTCACCCTTGATCCCGAAGCTGCTCAGGCGCATCGGAAAGGAGGCCCCGGCCATTCAAGTGGAAGTGTCAGCGCTGCCTGTGAACGGGATGTCCGATCTGAAACAGGGACGCTACGACGCCCTTATCGCGCCAAGCTTCAAGCGGTCGGATGAATTGCGCGGCACAGTGCTTGGGTCCTGGCCCTGGGTCGCCTTTGGTCGCAAGAACCATCCAGCCTTCGCGGATTGGTCGCTGGAGGCCTGGGCGCGTTTCCCGCATCTGCAGATCGGAAGCGGCGTCGCAACTGGACGTGGCCCCATTGACCGGATCGTCGCACCACTCGGCGTGACAAGACGCATTGGTGCAGTGCTGACGCACTTCACCATGGCACCCCCAGTCCTCGCCCAGACAGACATGTTGCTCTCCGTCCCATCTGTCGCGCTGCGAGATGCCGGTCACGCCTATGGGCTTGCGCAGCGTGACTTGCCTTTTGACGCGCCCCGGCTGGAACTGACACTTTTTAGGAGTGCATCCACCGGAGATGAACCAGAAATCCGTTGGTTTCACGAGCACGTTGCCGCCGCTGCCCAAGCGCTTGTCAGTATTGAATAGCAGTCTCCGGCGCTACTGGCGTGCATGCTGCCCAATTGCTCCACGACTGTCGGCATTAGCGACTACAGCGTCGGCTTCTTCCGTGACCCGGTCACACCTGTCGCGGCAATGCTGCGCGACGCACGAACGACAGAAATGCGAGAGCCGTTGCCCGGCTTTGACCAGATCGTCGATGGAGGCTTTAGGGCCGGTTGCGCCAGCTGACTCTGCCCAGTCGAGGATCCGTTCCGTCCCGCTTCTCGCTTGCTCAGACCGACCGCAGCGAACGGCAGGTTCTGGATCGGCGCCAATCAGAGTCGCTGAATGTCCGTTTCGGCGACGAGCGCCGCGACGCAGCGAAGGACGCGCCGCGAGTGCATCTTAGCGCGCCGTGTATTCCGCTGCGAAGGCAAAAGACAGAAAGGCCCCGCCGTCCGAACCATGATACCCCGCGCAGAGAAGGTCCGGAGCGAGGCCAACCTGTGCCTAAGGGACGGCTCAAAGGCCGTCTGTGTTCACATTGCGTCTGGTGGACTTGTGGTTGTGCTGTCACTCTTGGATCTTTCGGGCTTCCGCCTGATCCAGGCAAACGCCAATAGGCCGAAAAACCCAGCCACCATCGCCAGCCCCAAGACATCTCCAGTTTTTGGGTAGAGCGTGGCGACAGAGCCGACTGGCACGTTCACCATCTGCACAGCGCCCCACGTGTCTGGGTCTCCCTCCGCATGCATGTCCATGCGGTTTGTCACCCGCCCATAGGCATCAATGACAGTGGACACCCCATTGCCGGTTTGACGGAAAATGGGCATGCCATTTTCGACGGCACGGAAGGTCGCCATCCCGGGGTGTATTTCCCGGATTTCGAACCAGTCATTCGAAGGCAGCAACAGTAGATCAACGTCCTGCGCGCCGGCTTGCCTAACAATGTCTGGAAAATCAGCGTCCCAGCAGATCGCCGCACTCAGTTTACCGTAGGGTGTCTCCACAATTTGCAGAACACCGTTGCCCGGTACCGAGCCCTCGAACTGCGCGCCACCAAATTTGTAGTGTTCAAGGACAACCTCGCCGTTCGGATCGAAGATGCGAACGACGTTTTCGTATTGGCCATCTGGAACGATCGTTCCCGTCGGCAGAGCCAGGTAGATGCCTTCCTCCCGGGCAATGCCAGCAGCGTTTTCCAGCATCGCCGCCACTTCTTCCTGAAGGCCCTGCACAGCAACTTCCTGGAGCACAACGATTTTTGCCCCATCTTGCGCCATGACCCGTACCTGCGCCAATTGCCGTCTGTTCAACGCCTTGAAGGCTTCGTGGTATTCCTCTTCGGCCCCGAGTTTCCACAAGTCGTTCATTGATCCGACTTCCCTCAGCGGCAACGAAAACCCGCCGACCTGCACGGTTTGCTCGCCGGGCTCGACGAGCGCCAGGCGGCCATATCCATACCCAAAGACGATCAAGATGACCCCGGCGAAAACCACCACGGCGCGATTGATCTTGCTCCACTGAAAGCCCCCCTCCCAGGCATAGTTGGCCACACTGGCGAACCAGCTGACGATAAAGGTGATGCCCGACATGCCGGTGATGGCCGTCAACTGCATGAAAACAGTCGAGCCCGCCTGGGAATAAGCAAGCGAGCCCCAAGACCCCAGGGGGCTGCCAATGGCGGATGCAAAATCCATGGCGGTGAAGCTGATTGGGTAGACAAACGTCAGCCAGAAAGGCCCGGGTCCGCCACTTGCCCAGCGTCGGTGAAAGAGACGGTCAACGACAAATGGGATGAGGATAGGAAGCGACATGACGGCAAATAGAGCCGGCTCGATTAGTTCACTTTGGAAATGCAGGGTGGTGGTGTGGTGGCTGGCGATGATAGTTGCCACCGCCGCGGCCAGCCAAATCCAGAAGAAGGCGCGCCAGCCGCTTTTGCTGTCGCGAATGAAGCGGATTGCAAATACCGGCGCCAACCACGCGGCCACGGGTATCCCCCAGCGACCTCCGGCAAAGACGTACAACACAGTAAATATGACCAACCATAGAACCGCTGGCCGTCTTGTCAGGGCATCCATTCATGCCTCCTGCGTCTTGAACGCCGGAGTAGTGCGCTTCGATCGTCGGTGCATGATCGGCGGCCAGTCTTCCCGGCCTTGGCCGACGGGCGTACAGCAAGGCCCACCTCGCCCTATTTGGCGGAGGAACAACCGGCTCATTGCAAGCGCTACAGCACTGTGCATGTGCGCGTCATTGACGTGCATCAACCCGTTGACGTCGGAGAGCGCGATCCGAATAGTCCTGCGACCCCGACAAAGAACAAGCAGCAGATTGCCCACACGGTCGCTTCGTCCCCCCAAGCAGCCGTCGACAGCGAGCAAAGCAAATGGCTCAATCGAGCCCATATCTCCTTTCACAGGATCGCAGCGAGTATCCGACTGCAATTCGAGGCTCACACGCGAGGTCGAGTCGGAGAGCCCAAGGGTTAAACGATCTGCCCGGGAAACATTTGGGGTTTGCGCGGGGAGATTTCCCAATAATCCCCCAGGTGGAGACCTGTGCACCGTTGGTTTGACCGGCCTGCCAGTAGCGTTCAGCGAGTGGCAATTGCATCAATTACATCTTTCCAAAAAACACTCTCAGGGCCAATTTCCCGGTCTCGGTTTCGATCGTCGATGTGTCGCCTCATTTGACGGCGGCAGGCCTGAACTCAACCGTGAAATATGAAAAGAGGGACGGACTCGTGCCGATCGCCTTCAATGCCCGCGCCTAGGACTTGGTAAACTGGCCCCTTGAAGGAGGGGAGAGCACCGCCGAACGGTGGTGCCCATTGGACTTTGGATTACTATTGAATGATCGTCGCCCCCGCTCGTCGCGGGGGCGAGGTTCTATTGACAGTCGCGGTCGTCCGGGAAGGCACCGCAGAACTGCTCGACAGCTTCGGTGAGCGGGGCGGTCAGGACGACTTCACCGGTATTGCGGTCCGTAAGTCGAACTTCTTCGATGCCAGGCTCAAAGGGCAAGATCCACCTGATATCGGCTGCGGCGCGAAAGCGTTTCTCGGGTGGCGCATCGGCGGTGGCGTAGACGTGCATCACCCGCGGGTCGTTGAAGGTCATGCCGAAGAGCGGCTCGCCATCGCCTAAAAGCTCCAGGCTGAACCGGGCCTCTCGTAGGAACGTCCGTTGCGGGAAGTTGTAGACCAGTTGCGCGTCGCGAAGGGCAAAGGCGCCGTCCTCGACATGCAGGTACAGGACCAGGGCCTTGATCCCCCGCTCTTGCGCGCTGGACGGCGCGCCCGGGCTGGCTGGGGTGCCGGGGCAGAAGGTTTTGTCGTTCATCAGAAGGGCGATCCGGTCCGCGCAGTCGCGCTCGAAGTCCTGGCCTCGGTCCATCACGCACGAGGCAAGGGCATTCGGAGATCGGTCAGCCTTCCACCAACCGTCGCCGCTAGTATCCGTGTCGCAAGGCTCGCCGATCCCGCCGCCCGGAATGCGCCAATCCGTTTGCCAGTTCGGTGAGCAGATTCTGGTGGGCGAATCCTGCCGGCAACTGCCCGGATTGACACCCTGCGCCATGGCCCAAGTCTGGCAGTCGATCAGAGTCCCCGTGGCTCCTACGCCGGCCGGCATCCACATGATCTGGTCGTGTGTTTCAACCTCATCGGTGCAGACCTCGGTCGGGCAGAAATTGTCGCAGTTTTCAGCGTGTTCCGATTCGTTGATACACTGGTCCCGCGTGTCGTAGACGTTGGCTTGCGGATCCGGCCGGTAGGAATAGGTGCCGTCGCAATTGCCGCGCACACAGTACTCGTCGGAGAGATCGAAGACCGCGTGGCCGGTCTCGTGCCGCGCAGTGTGCACCGCATCATCGTTCGGTGAACCGTCCGTGTCTTCGGCATAAAGGATGGAAAAGGCATTGCCCATCTGGCAGGCCCGTCCGCCCGCGGTGAAGAGCACGGCGCGCGAGCCACCAGGACAACTGCTTTCGGCTGCAGGAAGCATGATCCCGCCGCAGGTTGGCGTGTAGTTGCCGTGTTGGGTGACGAAGTAATAGTTGAACCCGCAAACACCGTCCGAGAATCCAGGCGTGTTGTGGAAGCCATCCAGCACGATCTTGCGGATGTCGTCGCGGAACTCGGCGATGTTGGTGCCGTAATCGTTGTCGGGCACCAGGACGATGTTTATGCCCTTGTTTTGGTCTGCGGTCAGCAAAAGCGGCCTGCAGGTTGGGCAGCTACCACCGCAGTCGCCGCCGCAATCGGCTCCGTCCTCGTTCGGGCCCATGTAGCTATCGTCGCAGTCGCAAGCGTCACCTTGGCCGTCGCCGTCCCAATCGGGAAGCTGGGTGAAGCCCTGCTCTGGGGCGAAGACCACGTCGTTCATCCAAACCGTATCGGGATTTCGGGCGTAGGCGGTATCGGTAGTGAAGTTTTCGAGGCGGCGCAGTTCCTGTCCATGATCGGCGTATACCAGCGTGTCGGACGCGATGAATTGGAAACTCATGATCGGGTTCTGTGCCTGGTACACCTGCGTGTAACCGGGATCGTCGTAGCGGTAGATGGATGCCGGTATGCGGTTGCCCGAACTGACGTAGAGGACGTCATCCGGGTCGAAGGCGAAAGTACCAGCCCAGAAACCGCCGGTCGCTTCTAGCGGAACACTGTATTTTGCGGTCGCCACACCGCTCGCGGTGTCGAGAGCGAAGATGGTACCGTCCTCTGCCGCGCCGCGCGCTGCGCTGAAGTGCAGAGTACCGGCGGAATCGAAGGCCAAGTCACGGACATAATCACTATGGGTATACAGTAGTTGAAATTGGCATCCATCGACCGAGCGGTAGATCTCTTGGCTATTGGCGTTGAGGAAATAAAGTACGTCGTCCAGCAAGGCGAGCGCACTGAGATGTCCCTTCGGATTGGCGAACACCGCCTCGCGATTGCCGTGGGTGACATCCAGCTGATAGACGTGACCGGGGTCTTCGCGGCCATCGGTGACATAGGCCACCATTCCAGCCGGTTGGGCCACAATCACCGCGGGTGCCAAGACACAAACGAAGAACCCCATCGCAAAGTTTAGTAAACCCAGCCACAGCGAAATTCGTTTCACGGTCGTGTCGCAGCCTGAACCATCACCCATGCCTGCCTCCCTAGGTTTTTTTGGTAGAATCTACATTAACTCTTTGCGGGAAAACGGGCATTGATCAGTGTCAACACGAGCGTGTGGATGGACAGCTTGTGTTGCGACGGGCAGACGGGCTATGCGGTCACACCGACCGCGTTTCTGCCACAGTCTTTTCTGGTGCCTGCCGATGTCGACGGCTCTCCTTGCAGAGTATGCCTTGGAGTTGTTGATCTGCGTCCTGATCGGCTTGGCGATGCTGTCCGGGTTGGCGCCAGCGATGGGCTGGGGCGGGCCGGCGTCCTATTTGGTTTATGCCGACATTTCCCATTTGGCCGATCACTAATCGGTCCACAGTCGCCTCCCGCAGCCTCCCCAGAAACGACCCGTCATCGGCCTCTGCCGGCCCTCGCCCGAGCGCCCTATCCGATTCAGGCAAACAGCTATTTCGGATAGCTGAAGGGCTACTATCAAGAAAATGATCGCTGGCAGTTGGCTCCCAAAACTCCGGAGCACATCAAGGAAATGCCCACTTCGTAAAGCGATATTGGAGTGCCAGTCATATCGCCAGATCCGGAAATTGTCGTTCGCCCAATGGCAGCAAAGTCCTGTCAGTACCAGTTCGTCTTTGGCGCAACGAATTTCGGCTGCTGATAGCAGCGGACATCCGTGACGAGCGCGTCGATCGACTGGAGAGAGCCCACACCGGAAGTGCCAAATTCGTGCTGCGTGCGCTCGCAGCGTGACGCCTCGCTGCACCACCGGAACTCTCCCGCTGCATGGCGGAGTGAAATCCAGAAACTCGGGCAAGGTGCGGTGATGTTTCGACCGCCAACGCCCAGGTCGCGGACCTTCCCGCCTTTCGTCATCTTCGCGCGATAGAACCGTAACTGCGGATTGCGGTGTCCGCGAAAGTCAATTGGGCCGAATAGCGGTTATTACCCTAGCTCAAAGGGAACACCGGAGGGGTGAAAAAGGGCCGCTGTTTGGCCAATAATGCTCGATTGAAACAATTAGATAACGGCATCCAGCCCTTCCATGACATTGATCCGTCGTGAAGCATCCGCCGCGCAAAGTAGGAAATGCCGTTCGCCGCCTTGGGCGCCATAGTCCGGTCTTTGTAAACGAGCGCGGACTTCGTGATCCCAAGCTTCGAGAAGCGCGCGAAAACGCAGAACCGCCGTCATGGCTTGAACACGAGCTTCCGGCAATGCGCCAAGATGGTTGGCTCTGATTTCACTGGTGCAGTATTCGACTAGGTAGCGGACTCATAAGCGTCGCACCAGATCCTTACGGCGGCGAGTTTGATGAATGCGAGGAAGGCGTCGGCGGTTTTGTCGTATCGGGTCGCGATGCGCCGGAAGGAT
>JAAUYB010049804.1_pt1 | contig 10560 bp, 10 predicted proteins | sample 7278071 | NCBI WGS metagenome assembly JAAUYB01 (sample SAMN14350121, study PRJNA611818) | marine sediment metagenome | isolation source: surface marine sediment (1.8m) | place: French Polynesia: Moorea | collected 2018-08 | reverse complement strand
GCACTGTGCCCAGTTCAAGCGTGTTCCCTGCACAATGTGCGCCAGTTCTGTTCTCTGGACCTCTCCCTCCTTCCCCCGTTTAGTCCGCTGGAAGCCTGTCTGATACATTCCACAGTCCCCCTCCCCCTTTCTTCCCCTTCTCTCATGTCAGTTGCAGTCATCTTCGTATCTGCCTGTGCGAGTGTGCGAGAGAGAATCCGCGGTGTTTTAACAGTGTATCTTTCTCTTTGCAGGAACTGATTCAGATCGTGAGGAACTGCGCCTGTGAAAGAGATAGGGTAGAGAACAAGTCCTTCCTCGGATCTGGCAAGACGAGAAACGGTCTGAGCAGCAATCGGGTGGATGACTGGCCGAAGCGTCGTCGCCGTTTCCACCGTCACCACCGCCACCGCTGCGCCCTCGCCACCGCCACCAGTTACACCGCCCGCTGAGAGGTCAACAGCGAGGAGGAAGTGGAAGCGGAGGAGACGGAGGCGGGGGCGGCAACAACAGGCCAGCCCAACAAAAGGGAGGAGGAGAGGACCAAGTGCCCGGGATTTTGCGGAAACGATACCTCCACTTGGTTCACACACCACGCGACTCCCCTAAATTAGAAAGAGAGGGGAGAAACCTACAGTAACACTAAAAGTAAAGCTACTACAACTGCCACCCCCACCGACCACCGTCACCATGGCTTCCCAGTTCGGCATCTCGCTGAAGCAGCTCCGCGAGCTCATGGAGCTGCGCGGGGCGGAGGGAGTCGACAAGGTCAAGGAGCTCGGGGGAATACACGAGTTCTGCAAGAAGCTCCGGACGACGGAAAAGAACGGTAAGCCACCCCCTTCGTGCCTCGGCAAAAGAGTTAATTTTTTTCCTTGGAAAGCGATGACGGTAGGGGGACGGGGGGGACGAATCGCTGTGTAAAGAGAGATCTTTGCATTCGATACCCGTCCACCTCGAAATTGGCAATTTCCGACCTAGCGGGAGAAAGAAGTGTCACTGGCTGGCGACGTGGGAGAAGGAGTGAGAGCGAGAGAGGGATCGAGTTGGGGTGGGTGGGTCTCTTCGCCGTTCACATCTTTCGCTCTCCCCCCTCCCCCCACCTTACCAACCAACCACCTTCATTCCCCCTTGGCCTTTTCCCGGCTGGATTCCAGGGGTCTTCTTCCATTCGGTCCATTTCTTCTCCCCCGCCCTCGCTTTCCAAGTGTGTGTGTGCGCGCGTGGTGTGGGCAGTCAGCCGGAGCCTCCGCCTCTAACTTAACTTTTCTTCTCTTTCTCTGTCCGTACGTACGTACGTGACACGCAGGCTTGAGCGGGTCTCGGGACGACCTGGAGCGGAGGCGTGACATTTTCGGCTCCAACGTGATCCCGCCAAAGCCCCCAAAGACCTTCCTGCAGCTGGTGTGGGAGGCGCTGCAAGACGTGACCCTAATCATCCTGGAGATCGCGGCCATCATCTCGCTGGTGCTCTCCTTCTACAAGCCGCCGGAGGAGGAGGAAGGTAAGTGGAAAAGGAAGAAAAGGGCGAGACGACCTACCAAGACGACGAGAGGAGGAAAATTCAATTTGAGTGCCACTAATCCATTCCGTGTCCCTTTCTCTCCCTCCCCACCCCACCCCACCCCCCTTCTTTCTCTCTACGCCTCCCTCCCACCACTGTCTCCCTCTTTCTCGTCCCCCTCTGCCTCCCCATCTTAATCCTTCGCGCCTGCTCCGCCTCCGTCGACGACGAGCAGAAGTGCCCCTCGGTAAGCAAGGGGAAAGAAGAGGGCAACGGGGAAAAGCTTGACAGCCAGGGGGGGAGGGTTGTGTGCGCTGTGTGGATGGCGGAGACGAAAGTTGTGCCTCCGCCTCCTCTTCCCTCCGCCGCGGAGTCGGGAAACACGAAATGGCTTTCACGGGGACTTTAAAAAGAGTTAAATGGGCCGGGGAAGAAGAGTTGCTTTCTCTCCGTCCTTTCCTCCATTCATTACATTCCCCTGCCCTTTAGGCGAGGAGGAGGAGAAGCACCCCGAGTGGATCGAGGGCGTGGCCATCCTGATCGCCGTGGTCATCGTGGTGCTGGTGACTGCCTTCAACGACTGGTCCAAGGAGCGGCAGTTCAGGGGACTGCAGGACCGGATAGAGGGCGAGCAGACCTTCAACGTCATCCGGGGCGGGAAGGCCATGCAGGTGCAGATAGGGGAGCTGGTCGTAGGGGACATCATGCAGGTGAGAGACGCACATCAACAATGTTGCGACCTACTCCTATTCCTTTCCGTGTTTCCTTTGAAACACAAAAGGTCAAGTACGGCGACCTCCTCCCCGCCGACGGCCTCGTCATCCAGAGCAACGATCTCAAGGTGGACGAGTCCTCGCTGACGGGCGAGTCCGACCAGGTCAAGAAGGGCATCGACGTGGACCCCATGGTGCTCTCCGGCACCCACGTCATGGAGGGCAGCGGCAAGGCCGTCGTCACCGCAGTCGGCATCAACTCGCAGGCTGGCATCATCTTCGCGCTCCTCGGCGCCGTCGAGAACGAGGCCGCCAAGGAGGAGAAGAAGCAGAAGAAAGCAGGTGAGGAACGAGGGAAATTAAGGAGATACATGCAGAGCCGAGACCAGGCGAGAGTTTGAGTTCAGAGTGAAAGGAGTCGCGGTACCACTACGGCTGGTATGGGCTGCCTTACGCTTTCACCACCGTCTTGAGTAGAGTAGTTGAAGCCACCCATTTTTTCAACCCTCTCTTCTATCGCTTCCTTTCTCTTTCCTTCTACCGGAGTGGCTCTTCCTTCCACGCTCCCCCTTCTTTTTGAACGGGAAAAATTGCAGTTCCTTAAACCTTTCCCCAATTTTTGCGACAATTCAGGGGGGTTCTAGAACACACGGGATATCGATAGATGAAGCTTTCTGCAATGCAAGCCCATGCATCCATGGTCCATGTCCCTTTCCGGCGGTAGTTCCCTTTCTTCCGCTGATCCAATTACACTGGACACCTCCCCCCTTTTTGGGCAGTACTTCGCCTCAGGCCACCTCCCCTGACCTTTTTTTATAGCTTACCGGGCGCATCTTTTCATACATTCCCGACATCTTTCTACCGTATCTCTAACCACTTCCTTCACTCTCACGACTTGCTCTGTCCTCCACCGCCTCTCCCATTCATTCTGCTTTTTTTCTAGATTGCTGATTGCACACAAGTGCTATCTTTTCTCTCTCTTACCTGTACTGTAGGTAAAAAAAAGTCTCGCGACGGAGACTTCATAGAAGCCATAGTTAGCCAGTGCTTGCAAATTCGAGCAAACTGTCTCTGACATTTTCACTCTCTTGCTTTTCTACTAAACTTTGCGTGGCCCTAACACAGCGCGAATCTGGCATTAAAACTATACAATGTACATTCCTTAACAAGCCCATTGGTCAAGCATTCCATTTCGTGCTTTGCCAGAAGCAAGATTTTTAAACGTCACTTTTCCCGTGGGTGAAGCATGCCATCATCCTTGGTTGTGTGTAGGCAGCAAAAAAACGTACACACATTTCAGCCCACCAAAAGCAACGGAAAATAGCCCCATTTGGATACGAAAGGCTCCTTGACTTTGAATCGCCAATACTTCCAGTACGTTACGCTATTTAAGTGCAGCTACATCCTTTTTTGCACATCACTTACCTCCCCGCTATTCTTCAAACATTTGGCCAGAGGCCCTTTTTCAAGTCAATCGGATTCCCGCCGAGACTGGATATCTTGTTCCCCAACACGGTTGCTTCCTACCATATAGCTGAGGAATCTTGCATGTCCCTTCTCTTTTAAAAACTACTTGCAGAGAAAAAACTTCGCAAGGAGCAAAAGAAACAGCGTAAGAACGGCGGCGGCGGCGCCAAGAGCGAAGAGGAGATGACCATGATGGGGGCGTCCGCCGCCTCCGCGGCCGGGGGCGCGGCCGCCGCTGGAGGAGCCACCTCATCCTCTGGAGGTGCCGCGGCGGCTGCCACTGGGATGACAGGACAAGGTGAAGGAAGCAGAAGAGCTTTCCCCCCTCTCTCTTCGTCGGTGTGGTGGTGACAGCCTGCCTCCTCCTCCTCCTTTCACCTTCGTTCTACGTTCTACACCTGACACCCCTCTATGTCTCCTAACAAGATTTGAAAGACAGGTTCCTTTCCAGGTCTCCTCTTGTCCGAATAACCGTGTGAACCCGAAAAGACCTACAGATGGTGTTTTTTTCTCAATCCCGTGATGTTTTCCCCCTGCGGCCTATTTTCCTCAATGGTGTACGTACTACTTCTTACTGTCCAATAGGTGTTACGTGTGCACGTGATGTTAGTTAACCTGGATCTGGACATAACCTTTTTGGATGCATTGTCACATATATCTGATTCCCAGTCCGCTAAGAGCTATTAATCATCCTCAAGTTTTTAACTTAACGATATCTTTCAATGCATTCAAAAATGTTTTTCCTTTTTCAGACGTGGAGCAGGGCATCGGAAACTCCCACCACCAGTCCTCTGTGCCCCTGCACAATGCCAGCGACGCTGGCAAGAGCGGGGCCAACAACACCCAGGACGACGACGGCCCCGCCCCGGTCAGCGGGGGGCACGACGGCGACGAGAGCCACGATAAGTCTGTCCTCCAGGCCAAGCTGACCAACCTGGCCATCCAGATCGGCTACGCCGGCATGGCCGTTTCGCTCCTCACCGTCATCATCCTCTGCGTGCAGTTCTCCATCAAGACGTACGTCCACGAGGGCAAGGAGTGGAGCACCTCGCACGTAGGGTTCTACGTCAAGTTCGTCATCATCGGCGTCACCGTGCTGGTGGTGGCAGTGCCGGAAGGGCTTCCTCTGGCCGTCACGCTCTCGCTGGCCTACTCAGTGAAGGTAGGGGCTCTTGTTAGTTAAAAGTTTGCAAGCTGCAGATTAGATGATATTGCTTGGCCAATACGTGTCCGGGGGTGGTTGACAAGTTTCGGCACCAGCATGCTCCCATGCAATACGGAAAAGTTTTGGCCCTCGTTCGCGCAGCGAGGAGAGGAGAAATTTTGTAGGCGGTGCAAAAGGGGCAGGTGAAATTTGCATTTCCAAGGGGCTCTCAAAGTTTGCACAAGGTTGGCATCGAGATTTTTCTCTGCACATTTTTTTGGGAAATGAAACTTTGGGAAATTCATTGCGAAAAAAAGTTTTTTAAATGAAGGACACATTGCACACTTTGCTTTGTCTTTTCCTCGCAGAAAATGATGGCCGACAATAATCTTGTCCGGCATCTGGACGCGTGCGAGACGATGGGCAACGCCACTACCATCTGCTCTGACAAGACCGGCACCCTGACCACCAACCGCATGACGGTGGTACAGGCCTTCGTATGCGGGCGGCACTACAAGCCGGACCGGACCTCGCTGCCCAAGATGAAGGACCTACCCGCCCAGGTGGGCAAGCTCGTCACACAGGGCATCTCGGTCAACAGCGCGTACTCGACCGACGTCCTCCCGCCCAAGACGCCGGGCGAGCTCCCGACGCAGGTGGGCAACAAGACGGAGTGCGCGCTGCTCGGGTTCGTCCTGGACCTGGGGGAGGACTACCGCAGCATCCGCTCCCGCCACCCGGACACCACCTTCGCCAAGGTCTTCACCTTCAACTCGGCGCGCAAGTCAATGAGCACCATCATCCCAATCGACGGCGGCGGCTACCGCGTCTTTACCAAGGGCGCCTCCGAGATTATCATGAAGAAGTGCGCCTTCATCCTGGGCGACGGCGGCCGGGTGGAGAAGTTCAGCCCGGCGGCGCAGGACCGGGTGGTGCGAGACGTCATCGAGCCCATGGCCCGTGATGGACTTCGCACCATTTCCGTGGCCTACAGGGATTTCGTCCCTGGAAAGGCGGACATCAACCAGGTGCACTTCGACGGCAGCACTTCGCCCAACTGGGAGGACGAGGAGTGGGTCATCTCCAACCTGACGTGCGTCTGCGTGGTGGGCATCGAGGACCCGGTGCGGCCAGAGGTCCCGGAGGCCATCCACAAGTGCCAGCGGGCCGGCATCACCGTCAGGATGGTTACCGGCGACAACATCAACACGGCGCGGGCCATCGCCACAAAGTGCGGCATCATCAAGCCCGGCGACGGCTACCTCGTCATGGAGGGCAAGGAATTCAACGCTCGGATAAAGGACGCCAATGACCAGGTGTCGCAGGCGAGGCTGGACGAGATCTGGCCCAAGCTGCGGGTGCTGGCGCGGTCGCAGCCCATTGACAAGTTCACGCTAGTCAAGGGCATCATCAATAGCAAAGTTAGCGCCAACAGAGAGGTGGTAGCCGTGACGGGAGACGGCACCAACGACGGTCCGGCGCTCAAGAAAGCGGACGTCGGTTTCGCCATGGTGAGTTCAAGTCCTGTTACTATAGTTTGTTTCGTTTGCCTCAACTGGTTGTAATTTCAGGGCATTGCGGGTACCGATGTGGCCAAAGAGGCTTCGGACATCATCCTGACCGATGACAACTTCTCCAGCATAGTGAAGGCTGTCATGTGGGGTCGGAATGTCTACGACAGCATCGCGAAGTTCCTCCAGTTCCAGCTCACCGTCAACATCGTGGCTGTCATTGTAGCGTTCGCTGGCGCCTGTATTATTCAGGACTCTCCACTGAAAGTACGTTCTCTAGACGAACCGTATTTCGAACCGCAGCTAACTTACTCTTCTTTTTTTCCTCCTCCAGGCTGTTCAGATGCTGTGGGTAAACCTCATAATGGACACACTCGCCTCCCTCGCCTTAGCTACTGAGATGCCAACTCCGGACCTGTTGTTGCGAAAGCCCTACGGCCGGACGAAACCTCTGATATCTAGAACAATGTTCAAGAACATCTTCGGGCAAGCAGTCTATCAGCTCTTCATTACCTTCGGCCTTATGTTTCTTGGTGAGGATTTCTTTTGATCGACTTAACTGTCGAATATTGACGCAATGTCCTTCCTACCTCAAGGTGACCGCCTCCTGGATGTGGACAGCGGTCAGAAGTCTGAGTTGCACGCGCCGCCCTCCGTGCACTTCACAATGATATTTAACTCGTTCGTGCTCATGACGCTCTTCAACGAGATCAACGCCAGGAAGATCCACGGGCAGCGGAACGTCTTTATCGGCCTCTTCTCAAACCCAATCTACTACAGCATCTGGATCATCACCTTTGTCAGCCAGGTACGACCTTTGCAGTTATTGCACCGTGCAACAGTACTTCGCCAACATTTTTGTCACTTTCCAGATCGTCATCGTGCAGTTTGGCGGCGTCGCCTTCTCCACGACGCCCCTCAACGTGGAGCAGTGGGTTTGGTGCATCTTCCTTGGCGTCGGGACCCTCGTGTGGCAGCAAATAATCACAACCATCCCGACGAAATGCGTGCCCAAGTCGATGGCGTAAGTGGTCGCAGGAGGGAGATGCTTTCCGAAAATGGACCTTGCATTTTTTTTGTCTCACTTATCATTTTCTCACTGTTGCTTCTCTTCTCCTCCCGCAGCATCGGCCGCGAGCCTCCTCCAGAGCCCCTCTCCCCGGTGGTGATGTCTGTCAACGAGCACCACCCGCACCACCACCATCACGAGCCGTCGCTATCCGGCTCGAGGTCGGGGCAGATCCTATGGATCAGGGGACTCACTAGACTGCAGACGCAGGTAGGAGATCCGTGTCTTTGTCGGTGTCTTATCACAGTTAGTTTTTTCTTTCCTTCGATTATTACAATTATTAGTTTACAGTATGTCCTACTTTTATACTGAGAAAGGAAAAGTAAGAGAACTTGTTTTCTTCTGCAAACTACTTGGTAGTCGAGCTAGAACCTAGATCTGACTCTCGAGGATGCAAAAACAGAAAGAGTAACAGAAAGATTCTGATACGCAGGATATGATCTTGCTGTTACGGCGGCTGGTCTTGCTTTCCGTAGCCCCCTTTCATATTCCAAGACCAACAGAGCAAAAATATTTTTTAATTGCTCGCTCGCTCGCTCGTTCATAAATAAGCTTTCATAGCCTCAAATCACTGCAGCCACGAAAAATATCACAAGAACTGTGCAGTTCCACCATCATGAATTATAGGAGGACAAATATGCCAAAAAAGACTCAAGAGAAAGTGTTTTGAGATCTTACGACTTTGTACTAACGAAATGGTAGTCGTTCATGCTTGTTATTTCAAACTCTGGTAACCGATAGTTACTTTTTCGGTTTGCGTTTTTTGAGATCAGTCATTCATTTTTCCTTATCAACTGAAAATGCGATCTCAACTCTTTGTTTTTCGTTCTGTTGTGATTTTACGAGAAGTTTCCTTCGGCTTTTCAATGTCACAGTTCTTGGCTTCTCATTAATTTTATGTTATGCATTTTGATTAAGTACATAGGCATTATTTTTTTCTTGTAACAACAAAGAACAACACCCATACTCAGCCCTTCCCACGTGTCTGGGTCCCTTCCCCCCGCCTCCCTTTAAGAGCCATACTCTCGCACCCAGCGTAAAGATCGAAAAGTCAGTACTAGTATTGCTGCCAACAGCCGCAACACCGCTGGCTCCCCCCGCCCGAGGTCGGCGACAAGAAAGAGCATTCACCAAAAAGCGCCCCTCCATCCCTCCTCCTCCCTCTTTGCAGCTAAGAGTCATCCGGGCCTTCCGGTCCACCTTGGAGGACATGGAAGAAAGGCGCTCGATTCACTCCCTCCGCTCTGGCCAGCGCCACCTGCCCATGCCGAGGCCCATGTCAGACATGTCGTACGTGGACGAGGAGGGCGCCACCGTCGTCGCCTCTGCCTCGTCGGCCGCAGGGGGATCCAACAATAACACGGCCGGCAACAGCAACAGGAATCTGCTCCCAGCTCCTGCACGTAAGACTCAGCACCATCATCATCATCCTTCCTCTTCCTCTGCTGTCGTCGACACCTATCTGAGGGTGGAGGGTCAGGCGTATCGGATGCAGCGGGCCACCCCTGTCATGGGCGGCGGCGGCGGGTCCTCCTCTTCCAACTCCGCCTCCGCCCCCGTCGTCAGGACCGCCGTGGCGGCTCCGGGATCGCTATCGACTAACATCACCTCCGCTTCTGTCACTAACACTAACAACTCTTCTACTAACACCACCGCTCACCAGGCAGCCACGTCCGCCGCCACCAGGCGGTGCTCTGACGCCCAGACGCAGAGTGCGGAGTCAAGCTTTCTGTGGCATGACACAATCACCGCCGGTGGTGGCGAGGACACTACCCACCTGGTTACGGACGGAACTCAGAAACTGGGAGCGGCCTCCACCTCTGCGTTCTCCGCAGTCTCGCCTTCTGCCTTCTCTGCTGCCCCTCCTAACACTGCTTACTCTTCTACCGTTAAGACAGCCACTAACAATGTGTGTGATGCCAGCGCCGCTAATACCGTGAACAATGCCGCCTCTGTCGTCCCCCAACCCTCCTACCACCACATTCAGCAACCCCCTCCCCCTCCCCTGATCGGCGTGCCTTCCTCCTCTCGAGGTCCCTCTCCCTCCCCCGTCCTCCTCGCCCCCTCCCCGATCCCCCCGCCCCTCCTGGCGGCCCCCGTCGTGGCCCCCTCCACCTCCCCGCTCCTTAGTTACGGCTACGACCCCAGCTACTGTCAGTTCCTAGGCCAGGCGGCCGACGGATATCAGTACGAGCTGGTCCGCCGGCCCAGCATCGGCGCCTCGGCAGAGCTGACTGTTCCCACGGCCTCGGCCGCCCTCCTCCGTCGACATTCAGGCGGAGGGGCCATCCTGACGTGCCAGCAGCACTCCTCTCCCGCTGTCGCCGCCGCCGCGGTCCACCACCCCACGGTGGTCATGCCCCCCGCTCCCCCCTCCCCCAACTCCACCATGTACTCCACCCCCGCCCAGTTCTCCCTTGCGCAGAATTCCCTGCAGGGCTCCTTCGACTCTTGCGGGGGTCCACCAATCACTCCTATATTCATTCAGAGCCACCCTGTTGCGGCGGCGGGCTCCTCCTACATGCCCCACCCTCAGCCCCTGAGCCCGCGACACCTCCCCCACCCCCAGGCCGCCGCCTCGTCGGTCCCTCCCCCTCCTCACTCTCCTCTACCGCCTCCCTCCTACCACATGCAGAGGTCGGCAGTGTCCCCCAGCAAGCAGGGCCTGCTATCGGGCCTTGGCGGCGTCGCTGGCGAAGGTAGCGTCGGAGGTAGAGCTGCCAGCGTTGGCGGCGGAATGCCCAAGATGATCCACGAGACCAGCATATGAAAGAGCTGTGCAAACAGGAAATATCAAAAAACAACACGAACGCCTGCCATTAGCTGGTGGGGTGGTGGTGGCGCCCTATCGTGATTCCCCTGTTAGAACTGACTTCCCCCTTGTGCCTGGTTGACTTGAGGACACCTTGTCTCGTAATTAGACTGGGGCAGGGAAGGAAAAAGTTGTGCGGAAGTGCGTACGTAGGAGCGAAAGCAGTAGAAACTTTTTTGCCAATTATCCAGAGGGAATTACGCAAAGAGGCAAGCAGAGACAGAACAGCGGAGAAGAAGAAAAAAAGAAAAGACTTTGCAGAAAGACGAGGAACTGAAGCCTCAAGCGGCCCTTGCTTGAAACAGTGGAAAAGCGGGGGTGCCTTGTCAAGAAGTGCCGCTTAGATATTGGTTCGTCCTTC
>JAAUYB010026118.1_pt1 | contig 10562 bp, 19 predicted proteins | sample 7278071 | NCBI WGS metagenome assembly JAAUYB01 (sample SAMN14350121, study PRJNA611818) | marine sediment metagenome | isolation source: surface marine sediment (1.8m) | place: French Polynesia: Moorea | collected 2018-08 | reverse complement strand
CCTTACAAAACAAGTCCCACAGGGGCTATGGCGGAATCGGAATCACCGAAGCAGACGGTAATGGGCTAGAGGTTTTCAAGAATTGTGAAATATCGAACTCACGATGAACGTCAGGTTTAATCTGTCCCACCAACTCACGGGCTACGATAACCTGTTTCCACAACTGGTCCGGCTGATTTTCCAGACGATCCACACCGACAGCAACCAGCTGTCGAGCATAGCTGCCGTAAGCAACACCATTGACAGTCTTGGGTTCAGCCTGGGAACCTCCCATAGCACTGTCAGATGTCTTGAGTAGATTGAGCGATCTCAACTTGTCCACTGTGTAGCTATTGGTTCCTCCCGCTAGTTGAACATAGCCAGGTAAACGAGCGTTTAAGACCTTTTGAGCTAAGCGAATAGTGGCACGGGTAGTCCCTTTCCCAATATCACCACTCATCGGACGACCATCCGTTTGCCACAACAGTTGGCGTGGCTTAGGAGACATCAGTCGATAAAGCTGGCTTAGATAATCCACAATGGCGCTGCTATGGGGAGCACTATCCGGACAGCTGACAGCCACCAGCTGAAGGTGAGAAAGATAGGGGGACAGCTGCCGCCAAAGATCCTGAAATTCCTGCTGCCGACCAATTTGAGTATGAATTTCAATGGCATCTACATACCCGATGAGTGCAGGTAAAACTTCGCCTGCCGCCCGAGTACTGGACCGCTCTTCAATCAAACCGTATGGACAAATTGGAATACAGCGACCGCAGCCATAGCAGCGCTCCGCCACAATACCCAACCCTGTGGCCGACGTTGCCGACGCACCTGAAATTGGCAGTATGGCATTAGCTGGACATACCCGCTCGCAGGGCCTAGGGCAGTCGACCGGACACCGTTGCCGATCAAACCAGGCCTTACGAAAATGAGGATCCTGTCCATCATTTAAACTCACCATCACCCAAGGCAGGTGACCCGACTCAATGGCTTGTGCTGCAGCAATTCCATCGCAAGCCGCACGAACCACTGCCAAATCCGCAGCTACATCAATGCAATCTGCCCCAGCCAAACCATACACAAGGGACAAATTACGAATTCTTGAAACATCTTGATAGCTAGCGCCACAAATAAGCTTGAACCACTGACCAAGTTTCAGGGCATCTAGCGGCCTATGTGGAGTAGTCACCCACCTATGTTAATCCTTAAACTCATTCATCTAACGCCATCTTAGAACAAATGTTCTCAATTGAATGTGAATACCACTGAGCAGCGGCCTATGCAGACTGCACAGTATCCCTGAGCGGGAACCACTTAAACGAACGATCGCCCCCAAGCTCAACCACCACTTTGATGCGAGCATCAGAGGCACATAGAGCCGCCAAGAATGCTAGCTCTTGATTCGAAAGAATATGGCCTTCAATCAACCACAGCACAATACCCTTCATCCCTGGAGCCATGCGCTCTAATCGATACCCCAAAACCGGTGGCACAAAATATCGATCGCCTACAGCCGCCTGCCCAGAATTCTTCTTGCCCAAATGGGGTGGACGCACACCATGAACGCCCCCCAGATAAGCCGACAGATCTCCCAAACCACGGGCTGTCATATGTAAGCTTTCATATCCCGCCGCACGCATCCGTCGTTGGTAACGGCCTTCAAAACCGCCCTCCAGAGGCGCTCGAACCGCCAGAGCACCATTTTTCTCCAAATCACGGACAAACTTATTGCCGAGTACTAGTAATCCCATAGCCTATGCCAACAGCGCTCAAATACTAAGAAGCTTATCTACTTCCATAGTAATGATTAAGTCGACCACTGACCGCCATCCTTCACAAAATCCCTAACAACCTCTTGTGGAAAAGGGGACCCAAACGAGTAGCCCAAAGAATAAACCGAAGCTGGCCCAGAGGATAAACCAATCCATCAAAATGCTAACTAGCAGAACCTTTCAGAGGAAATCATTCCGAGGATCAGCAACGCTGCAAAAATATTTTCAGGAAAAAGATGGACAATCATCTCAAATCTCTGTAGGATTATAGACCGCTGCCAAATTAGATACTAAGCGGTATATCTGCTTAAGTCTATGGCGCTACCACATTGGCTCAGAGAACCATTTGCTAGTGCATTCGGGTAATTTTCCGAAGCCCTAAGGTTCTAGCCACCATTCAAAAGCATTCAATCAAATACGGTTGAATTTCCAGAGGGTTTTCCAATGCTTATGAGCATTTGCTCACTTTTCTGGACAGTTGCTCCCGCTGTGAAAAAACAAGGAGCTCAAAGTGCTGGCTGCACACAGCAGTCTAGCCAAAGTGTTTAGTCGGAGATTGATTGTGTCTGTCGGTATTCTCGGGACAAAGCTGGGAATGACTCAGGTGTTTGATGAGACTGGTAATGCTGTGCCAGTCACTGTCATCAAAGCTGGCCCCTGTGTTGTCACCCAAGTCAAAACACAGCAAACCGATGGCTACTGCGCCGTGCAGATTGGCTATCAAGAAGTGGCAGAAAAAGCACTCACTAAACCTGAGTTAGGTCACCTTCAAAAATCAAGTGCGCCTACCCTGCGTCATCTGCGTGAGTATCGCGTCGACGACAGTTCATCTTTTGAACTGGGTCAAACTTTGGCAGCGGACATTTTTGAAGCGGGTCAACTGGTGGATGTTTCTGGCAAAAGCATCGGTAAAGGATTCGCTGGCAACCAGAAGCGCCATAACTTTAGACGAGGACCTATGACCCACGGTTCTAAAAACCATCGACTACCAGGCTCCATTGGGCCGGGTACTACTCCCGGTCGCGTCTATCCTGGCAAAAAGATGGCCGGTCAACTGGGTAATGTACGAGTTACTGTGCGCAAACTATCGGTAGTCAAAGTTGATAGTGACCGTAACGTTCTGCTGGTGAAAGGGTCTGTTCCCGGTAAACCAGGTGCACTGTTGAACATTGCCCCTGCAAATATTGTCGGCAAGAAATAAGGGGGCTAAGACTAAGTCATGGTTGATTGCATAGTGAAAGATTGGCAGGGAACCGATGCAGGTACTGCCACTCTCGATTTAAACGTTGCCAAAGAAGATAACGCAGCACACATTGTCCATCGAGCAATCGTGCGTCAAATGCACAACTCGCGCCAGGGCACATTATCTTCAAAGACTCGTTCTGAAGTACGTGGAGGCGGTCGTAAGCCCTGGCGTCAGAAGGGTACTGGTCGTGCCCGTGCAGGATCCAATCGTTCACCTCTGTGGCGTGGAGGTGGCGTTATTTTTGGCCCCAAACCTCGCGATTTTGACGTCAAGATGAATCGCAAGGAGCGTCGGCTGGCTCTCCGCACGGCATTCCAAAGTCGAGTAGATGACATGGTTGTCGTTGAGAATTTTGCCGACCAGCTTACGGCTCCAAAGACTAAAGAAGTGCTTTCAGCAATGGAGCGTTGGGGTATTGAGACTGGTCAAAAAGTTCTGATGATTACGGCTGAGAAGAACGAGGTTATCTATCGTTCTGTCCGAAATGTAGCCAACATTAAGCTTATTTTGGCTACAAATCTCAATGCTTACGACATCGTTCTAGCTGACCGTCTAGTGGTGACAGCATCTGCTCTCGAGAAAATCCAGGAGGTGTACAGTGCCTAAGGCGATTGACTCCCGCAACCTTCCCGATATCATCCGGAAGCCTATTATCACTGAAAAGGCCACTTTAAATCTGGAAAATAACCAGTACACCTTCGAAGTGGTTCCCAAGGCAACTAAGCCCGAAATCAAAGCGGCAATAGAAGCCTTATTTGAGGTCAAGGTGACTGGCATCAGCACTATCAACCCACCTCGTAAGAAAAAGCGCCTCGGTCGCTTTATCGGCTACAAGCCTACCTACAAGCGGGCAGTGGTTACCCTCGCCGAGGGCGATAGCATTCCCCTCTTCCCAGATGTTTAGTACCGGCCTTAGCACTCAATTAGTCTGCAGATAAAATCATGGGAATTCGTACTTATCGGCCTCTGACTCCAGGAACTCGTGAGCGCAGTGTTTCTGACTTTTCAGAAATTACTCGGAGCAAGCCGGAAAAGAAACTGACGCGCTCTGTTCATCGTGCCAAGGGTAGAAACAATCGAGGTGTTATTACCTGCCGTCATCGTGGCGGTGGCCATAAGCGCCTCTATCGCATTATCGATTTCAAGCGCAACAAACGCGAGATGACGGCTGAAGTGCTTTCGGTTGAATATGATCCCAACCGGAACGCACGTATTTCTCTGGTCCAGTACGAAGACGGAGAAAAGCGCTATATCCTGCATCCCGCTGGTTTAGCCGTTGGTTCTACCATTGTGGCTGGTCCTGATGCACCGCTTGAAGTAGGCAATGCGCTGCCGCTTCACAAGATGCCTCTGGGTACCTCTGTTCACAACGTGGAGCTATATCCAGGTCGTGGTGGACAAATCGTTCGTGCTGCAGGTGCTTCTGCTCAAGTGATGGCTAAGGAAGGTGGCTACGTCACCCTTAAGCTACCCTCCAGTGAAGTTCGGATGGTGCGTCGTGAGTGTTACGCCACAATCGGCCAGGTTGGCAACGTAGAAGCCCGCAACGTCACCCTCGGTAAGGCTGGTCGTAAACGCTGGTTGGGTCGACGTCCGGAAGTACGCGGTAGTGTTATGAACCCCGTAGACCACCCCCACGGTGGTGGTGAGGGTCGTGCTCCCATTGGTCGCAGTGGTCCTGTAACCCCCTGGGGTAAGCCAGCACTGGGCTATAAGACCCGTGATAAGAAGAAGGCGAGTACGTCACTGATTGTGCGTCGTCGTCGTCGTTCTTCCAAACGTGGTCGCGGCGGTCGCGATGCATAAGCGTCTATCCGACAGTATGGATTTGACGGTTCTTACATTCTTTTATTGTTCAACCGATTGTTTTTAGGCTGGCGAAACTATGGCTCGCTCTCTCAAGAAAGGTCCTTTTGTAGCGGATCATCTGCTCAAAAAGATTGAAAAGCTAAATGCAAAAGGAGACAAGCAGGTGATTAAAACCTGGTCTCGTGCTTCCACTATTATTCCCCAGATGATTGGGCATACCATCGCTGTCCATAACGGTCGACAGCATGTACCTGTCTATGTCAGTGAGCAAATGGTCGGCCACAAGCTGGGCGAATTTGCCCCTACACGCACGTTTCGTGGGCATGTCAAAAGTGATAAGAAAGCGAGACGCTAGGGAGGTTAACTATGGTTGTCGATATTGATAGAAGTAGTCAAGTTAAGTCTGTTGCTCGCTACATTCGAATGTCTCCCCATAAGGTGCGTCGAGTGCTCGATCAGATTCGCGGTCTTTCCTACCGTGAGGCGCTGATTATTCTTGAGTTCATGCCCTACAGAGCCTGTGAGCCTATCTTGAAGGTACTGCGCTCTGCTGTAGCTAATGCTGAGCACAACAATGGGATGGACCCTGTTGATCTATATATCAGTGAAGCATTTGCGGACCAGGGGCCTGTATTGAAACGGTATCGTCCTCGCGCTCAAGGTCGTGCTTACCAAATCCGCAAGCCGACTTGCCACATTACGATTGCTGTTGCTCCTGGCTCTTCTAGCTAGGCCTATTTTCACTATTAGCTCTTTAGAAGGTAAAGATCTGTGGGACAGAAGATTCACCCAATTGGATTTCGGCTCGGCATTACCAAGGAACATGCTTCCTGCTGGTATGCAGATTCAAAGCAGTATCCCAGTCAGCTGCAAGAGGATCACACAATTCGTCAGTACATTGAGAAAAACCTCAACAATGCTGGCATTTCTGACATCAAGATTGCCCGCAAAGCTGATCAAATTGACCTCGAGGTACATACCGCTCGTCCCGGTGTAGTTGTCGGTCGCGGTGGTACTGGCATTGAGTCTTTGCGGGCTGGACTACAGAAAAAGCTCAAGGACAATACCCGTCAAATTCGCATCAATGTAATTGAGGTTGCTCGTGTTGATGCGGAAGCTGCTCTGATTGCTGAATATATTGTGCAACAGCTGGAGCGTCGTGTGTCTTTCCGTCGGGTTGTACGCCAGACAATTCAGCGGGCACAGCGGGCTGGTGTTGAAGGCATCAAGATTCAAGTGAGTGGTCGCTTGAACGGTGCTGAGATTGCCCGTACTGAGTGGACCCGTGAAGGACGCGTACCATTGCACACCCTGCGGGCCAACATTGACTACGCCTACAAAACTGCTCAGACCACTTACGGAATTCTAGGCATCAAGATATGGGTCTTTAAAGGTGAAATCATTCCAGGTCAAGAGGATGCGCCCCAACCCGCAAACACTCAACCCCGTCGTCGTCAACCCCGTCGTCGTCAGCAGTTTGAGGACCGTTCCAACGAATCCTAACCACCTCCCTTTAGCTATTTAGCCCGTTTAAGTACCATGCTGAGTCCTAGAAGAACAAAATTTCGCAAACAGCATCGCGGTCGCATGCGCGGTATGGCCCATCGAGGTAGCACCATTAACTTTGGTGATTATGCTCTCCAAGCCACCGAATGCTCCTGGATGACATCCCGTCAGATTGAGGCAGCTCGTCGTGCAATGACTCGTTACGTAAAACGTGGCGGAAAAATTTGGATCCGAGTCTTTCCTGATAAGCCTGTGACTATGCGTCCAGCTGAAACACGTATGGGTTCTGGTAAAGGTAATCCTGAATTCTGGGTTGCCGTGATCAAGCCCGGTCGAATCATTTTTGAAATTACAGGTGTGCCTGAGGAAATCGCACGGGAAGCCATGCGTCTAGCATCCTTCAAGCTACCATTCAAAACTAAATTCATCGCGCGTGAAGGATTGGAGGATTAGTAATGGCGCTTTCTAAGGCTAAAGAATTCAGAAAGCTAAGTGATGAAGAGCTTTCGACTGAAATTGCCAACGTTAAGCGCGAGTTGTTTGACTTGCGTTTTCAACAGGGGATTCGCCAGATGGAAACTGGCTTTCATCAGTTCAAACATGCTCGCCGTAAGTTAGCCCAGCTAATGACCATTGAGCGTGAACGTCAGCTAGTAGCAGCCAGCAATGATGCGGCAGTAAGTAGCGAGGAGCAATAGGAGTTAATCAGCTATGGCAGCTAAAGAACTAACAGGGCGAGTCGTTAGCGACAAAATGGAAAAGACAGTCGTTGTGGCTGTTGAGAGTCGCGTTCCTCATCCCAAATACAAAAAAATTATCGTCCGTACCAAAAAGTACAAAGCCCATGACGATACTAATGAATGTAAGGCTGGAGATATGGTGCGTATCCGCGAAACTCGCCCTCTCAGTCGCACAAAGTGTTGGGTCGTCGCCGATATCTTAGGCCGATCTGAGAAAGTGTAGGGAGGGTCTATTAATGATTCAGCAGGAAACTTATCTGAATGTGGCAGATAACAGCGGTGCGCGTAAGCTAATGTGCATTCGCGTTTTAGGCGGCAATCGCCGCTACGCCAGCGTAGGCGATGTCATCATTGCCGTAGTGAAGGATGCTCTCCCGAATATGGGTGTCAAAAAGTCTGACGTGGTACGTGCCGTAGTCGTACGCACTAAGAAGAACCTTCGTCGCAGTAGCGGCATGAGCATTCGATTTGATGATAATGCGGCTGTGCTTATCAACCAAGACAATAATCCCAAAGGTACTCGAGTTTTTGGCCCCGTTGCTCGTGAGCTGAGGGATAGAAACTTCACCAAAATTGTTTCATTAGCACCGGAGGTACTGTAGTGGCTAATAAACAACCTACGCGTCACAAGATGCATATCAAGAAGGGTGACACTGTACAGGTCATCACTGGTAGAGACAAGGGTAAGGTTGGCGAGGTTACGGCTGTTCTACCCAAAGGCAGTCAGGTGGTGGTTGAGGGTGTCAATATTCGCACCAAACACGTAAAACCCCGTCAGGAAGGTGAATCTGGACAGATTGTCACTTCTGAATTTCCGATTCACAGCTCAAACGTGATGCTTTATTCCAAAAAGGAAAAGGTTGCTAGCCGCGTTGGTCATACTTTTACAGAGGATGGTCGCAAGGTTCGCATTTTGAAAAAGACGGGCGAAATCATTGATTAGCTCCATTATTGTCCCTGACCAAGCCCAGGGAAAGGAAAGAAAAGATGGCTGAACAGCTGAAAGATTTTTACAACACAAAGGTTGTTCCAAAGTTAATGGAACAGTTTGAGTATGGGAACGTACACCAGGTACCTAAGGTGCTTAAGGTTACCGTTAACCGTGGTCTAGGAGAAGCTTCTCAGAATGCCAAAGCACTAGAGGCATCTGTGAGTGAGGTAGGAGTAATCACAGGTCAACGTCCAGTTATTACTCGAGCCAAAAAAGCAATTGCTGGCTTTAAGATTCGGCAAGGCATGCCGGTAGGGGTCATGGTTACTCTACGCTCAGAGCGTATGTATGCATTCTTAAACCGTCTAATTAATTTGGTTTTACCCCGCATCCGTGACTTTCGGGGCGTCAGCCCGAAAAGTTTCGATGGTCGCGGGAATTACACCCTGGGGCTGCGTGAGCAGTTGATTTTCCCTGAGGTCGATTACGACGCTGTTGATCAGATTCGTGGCATGGACATCACAATTGTGACCAATGCCAAGACTGATGAGGAAGGTCGTGCCCTCCTCAAAGAGCTGGGAATGCCGTTCCGGGATAACTGAGGTTTATACGAGAGAGAAATATGGCGTCTAACGATACGATTTCAGACATGCTTACGCGCATTCGAAATGCAAATCTTGCGCGGCATAGAACTGTCCAAATCCCATCTACCAAAGTTACCCGTAATATTGCCAAAGTTCTTCAGGCAGAAGGTTTCATTGGTGACACCTCAGATTCAACTGAGGGCGTAGCGCGCATGATGACTGTGAATCTGAAGTATAAGGGTAAGATGCAGCAGCCTATCATTCGCAACTTAACTCGCGTGAGTAAACCAGGATTGCGAGTTTACTCTAGTTGTAAGGACTTACCGCGGGTTTTGGGAGGTATTGGCATTGCTATTGTTTCTACCTCAAGTGGCATCATGACTGATAGAGACGCTCGCCATAAGGGAGTGGGTGGAGAAGTTCTCTGTTATGTCTGGTAACGCGTGTCACCTCACCTTTACTAGTAGTTGTTTCACAGCCGTTGCTGGCGGTTAGGGAAGAGTTAAAAATGTCTCGGATTGGGAAAAAGCCAGTGCCTGTACCTTCAGGCGTTACTGTGTCTATTGATTCAAAATCGGTGGTTGTGAAGGGTCCCAAAGGTGAGCTGTCTCGTGTGCTGCCTGGGGAAGTCAACATTACCCAAGAGGGTGAAGAAATCCTTGTTACTCGACAGGATGATTCGCGCACTTCAAGGGCTCGCCATGGATTATCACGTACCTTGATTGCCAATATGGTCGAGGGTGTCTCCAAAGGGTTTGAGAAGCGGCTTGAAATTAAGGGTGTGGGTTATCGTGCCGCAGTTAAAGGCAAAACCCTGACGATGAACCTTGGTTATAGCCATCCCGTAGAATTTGAACCTCCAACAGGTATTGAGTTTAAGGTAGAGAACAATACCAATGTGATTGTTTCTGGTATTGACAAAGAATTGGTGGGAACCGTCGCTGCTAAGATTCGCGATGCTCGTCCCCCTGAGCCCTACAAAGGTAAGGGTGTACGCTATCTCGGTGAGATGGTGAGACGTAAAGCTGGTAAAGCAGGGAAGTAATTAAGCCATGAAAGCTACGCGTAAACAATCTACTCGTCGTCGTCACACACGCATTCGTCGTCGGGTTAAGGGGACTGCTGAGAGGCCTCGCTTAGCAGTTTATCGTTCCAATAATCATATTTATGCGCAGGTTATTGATGATTATAAGCATCACACTTTAGCAGCAGCATCGACGTTAGAGACTGACCTCAAGCAGCAAGGCAGCCGCTCTACCAGAGATGCTTCAGCTAAAGTTGGTCAGCTGATCGCCGAACGATCATTGACTCAGGGTGTTAAGCAAGTTGTGTTTGACCGTGGTGGTAAGCTCTATCATGGTCGAGTGGCAGCTTTGGCAGAAGCTGCTCGTGAAGCTGGTCTGGATTTCTAGGACTTCTAAAGGGTTAAATCATGGCAAAGGAACGTCGCAAAGGTAATAAGGGAAAAGAGAAGGAATCAGAATGGCAGGAGCGGGTAGTCCAAATTCGCCGTGTGACCAAAGTGGTCAAGGGCGGTAAAAAGCTCAGCTTTCGTGCCATTGTGGTGATCGGCAACGAAAAAGGCCAGGTAGGCGTAGGTGTTGGTAAAGCCAGCGACGTAATCGGTGCCGTGAAAAAAGGTGTGGCCGATGGTAAGAAGAATTTGGTAGATGTGCCTCTGAACAAGGCTTACTCATTGCCCCATCCTGCTACAGGTGAAGCAGGTGGAGCCCGTGTCTTTATGAGACCCGCAGCGCCTGGTACGGGTGTAATTGCTGGGGGTGCCGTACGAACCGTGCTTGAGCTTGCAGGGGTGCGTAATGTTCTGGCTAAGCAGCTTGGCTCTGGTAATCAGCTTAACAATGCTAGAGCAGCGGCGGATGCCCTGGCCTCATTGAGAACCTTCTCTGAGGTCGCTAAGGAACGCGGCATTCCACTTGAGAAGCTTTACGCCTAGATCTGAAGTCATTGCATTTATTGGGGTTTAGAACGATG
>JAAUYB010213103.1_pt1 | contig 10564 bp, 1 predicted proteins | sample 7278071 | NCBI WGS metagenome assembly JAAUYB01 (sample SAMN14350121, study PRJNA611818) | marine sediment metagenome | isolation source: surface marine sediment (1.8m) | place: French Polynesia: Moorea | collected 2018-08 | reverse complement strand
CTTTTATTTCTTTGACTTGTCCTTTGTTTTATGCTGGCCCTGGTGGCCTTGTCCTACACAGAGTCCTGTTGGACCCTCTTCTGGACCTGCCAGGAAGGCGGTCTCGTACATTTGGCGCCCAACTGCCGGCCAGGCAGTGTGGGATAAGGTTTGGGCCTTTGCCGGCATGTCGGCCCCGGCCGGCGCCGGCACCGGGGGGGACGGCAGTTCGCCCCCCGCGGGTGCGGCTGCCCCGGCGGCGGTAGCGGACGCGGGTGCCGCCGCTGCCGGCTTGCCTCCTCCGGGTTCTCCCGCTCGCAATACCCGTGCGTCTCGCAGTTCGACTGCAGGTGCGACTGCCACGACGGCGTCGAGTTCGGCGGCAGCTACCGTCGTGGCGTCCGCCTCGTCGGCGGCCTCGTCGGCGGGGAGTTCCACCACCGCAGGAACCTCCAAGGGGGGCAGCTCGAAGGGATCTTTGCACCCCAACGAGCTCATCTTCAAGAAGGCCTTGGAGGAGTCGCACCAATTGGTGCAGGAGGTGGGGTGGAAGCTCGTGGACGCGGCGGCGACCGAGGAAGAGTTGTTGAATGGGCTGCAGCGGGCGGGGGCGCGAAGGAAGTTGTTGCAAACGCTCGATGCAGCAGGAATTCCCAATCCGCGCAAGCAGCGCTATGTCAATGATGCTGCGGCGCAGAATATTGCCTTGCAAACGCTGGAGGACCTGCTCCGGCTGCAGGTGCAGAATCTGCGCAACAGAAACGCTCGCAGTTTGACTACCACGCCGTCGGTTTCTCAGTCCGCGGTTGTCACCACTGCAGCGGCTCTGGTGGCCGCCTCTTCTGCGGCGGCAACCACTGGGGCTCCAACTCCGTATGCTGCAGCAACGGCAGCAGCTCTCGCGGCGGCTTCGGCCGCTCCAACTCTGTCCGGAGCGCAGGGCAGACTTCTCAATCTGGCCCTGGGGAATGCGGGAACCGCGGCGGATCCTGCCGCGACGGCGGCTGCCGCGCTTGGGGGAGGAACGACGGATCCCCCCCGTCTTACTCCAACCTCGGTGGTGGGCCCGGCGTTCATGCCCTCGCCAACAACGGTAGTCTCGTCGCTTCCTGCGCCGGTTCCCTCCTTGGCGGCAGCTCCTAATTTCGGAGGAAGCTCGCCCTCGCTCCCACAGGCCATCCCAGGGATGCCTCCGCCTGCCCTGGGGGCGGCGGTGGGGCCGCTGGCTGCGGCTCCAGCTTCGGCACCAGCCAGTATTTCAGGTCTGGCAGAACTTCCGTGGATTCCAGTGCCGGGAGAGCTGGGAGTGGGGAATCAGTTCTCTACCACGTGCTCTCAGGGACCGGCTTATTACATGTCCTTTCCGCCGCCGTGGAACTTGCTGCCACCGGCGGAGGACAGCCACCTGAACACGATGTTTAAGATTGCCCCACAGGCTCTGCCTAAGTTCTCAGGAGATCGTCGGGGCTACCTGACTTGGAGAAACACTTTCATACCTTGCGTTCACCTCACTAACATTGACGTCCGCTTCAAGGCCATGCTCCTGCGTTCCTCTTTGGTCCCCAATTCGGCAAGGATGAGAGAATTTATCGATTCCATACCTGGGACGGGGCCAGGGTACCGCTACGCCATTACGGAGCTGGAAAACCGCTACGGCGGTCAGGAAGCAGTCCTCATGGCAAAGCAGGACGCCCTCCTCGCGCTCCCCATGGTAAAGGAGGGCGACTACCGCACCATTGAGACGATGCAGTCCAGGTTGGGGACGTTCCTAATAGAATGGACTAATCTGGCGGGGGCCCCCATCACAGAGTCGGAGTCTCTGGCGTTTTACACCATGCTGATGGGGAAGGTCGACTCCCTTTACACTTTAAAGTACTTAGCATGGCTGCAACAGTTCGGCCTTCGTAAGGGCGTGCAGTCGCTGTACCAGTGGCTGGCCAACGAGCTCAAGCACCATCGCACGGCAGAGACTTTTGCACACCAGCGCCTTAAAACTACCACCCCGTTTCCGAAACCTGGGGGAGGCGGAATCGGCCCGCAACTGCGCTCTCAAGCACAACAATACCACCACCTTGGGTGGGAAGAAGGGGGTGAGGCCGCCCTCACAGGGGGAGATGAGGGTGCAGAAGGGGCGCTGGAGTCCTACCTGGGGGAGGAAGGGGACGAGCATGCCTTTCTCCTTCGCCAACATAAGTCGGCAGGGAAGGTGCCCCGGCGGCCGCCCTGTCCGCTCTGCGGCGAAGACCATGGACTTGGACGCTGTGCCAAGTTCATGGAGATGCAGCCGACGGAAAGGAAGGGGCTTCTGGCCAAAGAGCGGCGGTGTTTCCTTTGCTTCCAGAGAGGACACAATGTAGGGCGTTGCCATTGCACGTACACTTGTTCTCGTTGCAAACAGAAGCATCACACCCTCCTCCATGGTGCGGACGAGGGAAAGGAGACCACCCTATACACGCGAGAGGAAGAAGAAGCCGATTATGAGGCTGCTACTGAGACGCTCGATTATGGCCTCAAAGCAGTCGTTGGGGGGAAGTGCAAAGTTTCCTTGCGAACACTGCCCATACTCCTTGTAAACCCCACCAACGGCAAAAGGATGATGGTGAACGCCTTGCTCGACGACGGCTGCACCACGGCCGCCCTCGTGAGCGAACACGTCTCGACCGAGCTGGGGCTGGTGGGCCCCACTACGTGGACGGCGACGGAGGGAGTGGGAGGAAAAGTCACAAAATACCAGACGATACTCACTGTGGTGGAGGTCTGCGGTTTGTCCTCCTCTTTCCGCCGCAAGATTCCTGCTCAAGTCATGGGCAAACCCGCTGGCTCTTACCAGGCGGTGAATTGGCGTCCTCTTCTGTCTCAATTTCCCCACTTGAAGGACATAAATGTTCTGCCTCCGGTGGGGGAAGGAGAGATCGACGTCCTGCTGGGCAGCAAATGTGCTGAGCTGCTGTCCAGCCAAGCGGAGGTGGTAGGGACGGAGGACTCCCCAGTGGCCAGAAAAACGGCCTTGGGGTGGACTATTACAGGTCCAACCCGTCCGCAACAGACGGTGCCGACTCTGCCCCGGTCGGCGAGTGCGGCCATCCCCTTGGAATCGGCCCTCTTTGCCTCCTCTGCTATGCAGGAGGGCACCTCCGTCACGTTGGTTGCCCTACCGCAGAAGAAGGGCATCCGTCTTCTCCCCTCAGACAAGCAGCTTGCACACTTAGTGCAACGAATGCTGGAGGTGGAAGACCCGGGCGAGGCTGAAGTCTTGTCCCCCAAGGAAGAGTACATCATTAAGACACTGAGAACCTCCCTCCAGATGGTGGAGGGAAAGTACCAGGTATCCTGTACGTGGAGTCCAGGTACGGGGCGTCCGCCTCTCAACCTGGGGCTGGCACAGGGAAGGCTTAAAAACCTGGAAAAGGGGAAGGTCTTCCGCGAGCCAAGGATTCGGGCGGCTTATGGAGAGGTGTTCCGCGACTGGGAGAAGAAGGATATCGTGCGGCGAGTTCAGCTCGATACGCAGCAGGTGCTACACCTGCTTCCCCACTTCCCCATCCTCAAGGAAAGTGAATCTACTCCGGTGCGCCCAGTTATGGGCTGCGATGTCGCTCTTAATAAATTCCTTCTGCCCGGTCCGAACTTGTTGAACGAAGTGGTGGGAGTTCTACTTCGTTTCAGATCTGGCCGTTACACCATCGCCGGCGACATCAAGCAGATGTTCCTCAACATCAGGCTAACACCCGCCGATCGCCCCTACCACTGCTTCTTGTGGAACGACGACGCCACCTCATCGAAGCCCACTGTCTATCAGTTCCAACGGCATGTTTTTGGTAACGCGGGAAGTCCTTGCGTTGCAGTCTTCGTTCTAAAAGAACATGCTCGCAAGTTCAGAGACACGGCCCCGGCGGCGGTCGACACCTTGCTCCACTCCACTCTCATCGATGACGTGCTCGATTCTGTCGAGACTGAGGAGGAGGCGGAAGAACTCCTTTCTCAAGTGCGACACATTGTTGCGCAGGCCGGGATGACTCTGGCCAAAATCCACACCAACTCAACGTCTCTCAGAAAAAAGGTTGAGCCTGGCTGCTTGGCGGTGGGAGCACTCGATCTCTCAGCGGCTGGACTAGCACCTGCGCTACAGGGATTGAAGACCCTGGGCCTGGCGTACCGGCAGAAGGAAGACGAGTTCTACTTCTCCATGCCCCCACCTGCGCCGCAGCAGTGGACCAAAAGGGGAGTCTTGAAGCTTTTCCCGCGCCTGTTCGACCCCTTGGGGCTCTTGCTGCCCTTCTCCATCCGTGCGAGAGTGTATTTCTCTTCTCTAGCCCGCAACAGGTACTCTTGGGATGAGAAGCTTCCCCCTGCAAAGGAGTGGCAGGATTGGTTGGCTGACCTGGAGCTCCTGCCGTTCTACTCGATCCCCAGGAACGTCAGAGCAACCTGCCCCGGTTCGGCGGTTCTGCACGTATTTGCCGACGCCTCGCAGGAGGCTTACGCGGCCGTGGCGTACTTGGTCGTTTCCTCCCGTGCTGGAGTGCACACCAACCTCGTCTTCGCAAAGGCGCATGTAGCCCCTTCCAAGCAGCTCACCATCCCTAGAATGGAGCTGCTGGCGGCTCTGCTGTCCGTAAAGGTGAGGAAGACGGCATTGGCGCATTTAAAGACGACTGTTCAAGAAGTGGTCCATTGGTCGGACTCCTTGACGGTGTTGTTCTGGCTCAACGACGACTCCCAGCGTTTTCAAGCGTTTGTGTTCAACAAGTTACATAAGATTCGCGCAGCAACTTCTCCTTCTGAGTGGCACTGGGTGCCCTCGGAGAACAACCCGGCGGACTGGGCTACAAGGGGCAAGGATCCCCGTTTTCTCCAGCAGGAGAAGCTGTGGAAGGAAGGGCCAGCCTTCATTTCCCAAGGGAAGGCCGCTTGGCCGAAATCCCCGGCCCTCATTCGTACTTCTGAAGTCCTGAAGGAAATGAAGAAGGTGGAACAGGTGTTCGTCACGCAGGCGGTCCAGGAGACCTTTCCCCTGCCATTTCGCCGGTACAGCTCATGGAATCGAGCTCTGTCTCTTCCTTTGAAGCTTTTACGATGGCGTGATCGCGCGCGCTCAAATCTCCGGCTTCCCCCTCTGGAGCCCGCGGGAGTGAGGGCGGAGAGAGTCCTGCTCCGGGTGGCACAAACGGAGATGAGGAGTGCGGCTACAACAACGAGCAAATCCACGCAGTGGCGGAGGGATTTTGGCCTTACTCAACTAGAACCTTTCATGGACAAGGACGGACTGCTCCGCGGCCGCGGCCGACTTTCGCAGGCGGCCGCCCTCCCACGCGACGCAAGGGAGCCCATCATTCTTCCACCAGGACATTGGGCAACCAAACTTATCATTCGCCACACGCATGAGCAGGTACTTCACCACGCGGGAGGAGTGTCGTACACCTTGAACAGACTAGTGGCCCGCTTCTGGCTGCCCCGTGGGCGCCAGGCGGTTTTTGCCGAAGTCTCCAAATGCGTAGCCTGCAAGCAGCGCATCCGCCGCCCGATCTCTCAGTCAGTGGGAGATCTGCCAGCCCTCCGCTTCCCGCAGCAGCAGGGCGACGAGCGGCCGTTTGCGGTTACCGCCGTCGATTGTGCGGGCCCGTTCAAGGTGAAGAGAGGGCGCAGCTATGAAAACCATTATCTCCTACTGTTGACTTGCTGCCACATTCGGGCGGTTCGGCTGGAACAACTATCCGACCTCTCGACGGACTCCTTCCTTCTGGCCTTGACCAGAGCCGGCAGTCATGGCGTCGATCCCCACACAATCCTCAGTGACAATGGGGGCAATTTCGATGGGGCCAACCGTCTCCTCCGTGCCTTGTGGGCCTCTATGCCACAGCAGGAGCTCGAGCGCCGCCGCCCCACCATTAGGTGGCGGTTTAATCCGCCCTACGCCAGCCACTACGGCGGGGTGTTTGAACGCCTTATTGGGGCTGCTAAGGCCGCCCTTTATCATGCTCTTCCCGCTCATCTTACGCTGTCTCTTGAGCAACTACGGACAGCATTCGCGGTGGTGGAGGGAATCTTAAACGCGCGACCGTTGGCCTACATCTCCTCACACTCCGCCGACATCCAGCCGCTCACTCCCAACCACTTTTTGGGAGGGGGTGGCTCGCGGTGCTGGATCTCCTTCGCGGAGAACACGGCAGGAAGCTCGCTGGCCAAACGATGGACAGCCGTACACAAGATCACGGCTGCCTTTTGGCACCGATTCTACAAGGAAATTGTCCCGTTCATGCTGCATTCAACGTTTCGCCGCTCGGCAAAGACCGCGGCAAAAACCACGCTTCAGGTGGGAGATGTCGTCATGTTCCTCCTACCCGCTGGAGACAAGAATTGGCCTCTGGGCCGCATCGTTCGCCTTTTTCCGGGCCCCGATGGCCGCGTCCGCACTGTCGACGTGCAAGTTTCGGCTGCCCAGGGCGGCGCCGTCTTCCGCCGTGATGTGCGGCATCTCTCCCTCCTGCTCCCTGCAGAGCAGACCTACGCCCCCCTCATCTGACGGTTGTGGCAGAGTCGCTTCGGATATGCCGCCTGGCATGCGACTCTTTGGGGGAGGAAAAGGGAAGGAGAGAAGGAGGGGAGAGGGCGAGAGCGGGAGATAATTGAAAATCACCCCGCCCGCCCCAGTTTCAAACGGTCACATTTGACCGAACGGGGAATGGACGAGCGACGCCCCGTTGGGGAGAGGGGGGAGAGGAGCGAGGAAAGGAAGATAATTGAAATTCGTCCGTTCCGTCCGGCGACCGAGTCTGCCCGCCCTACGCTCGCTCGTCCAGCGCCCCTAAAAAAGAGAGAAGAAAGACGAGGAGACACCACCCTTCCGACGCCAGCCTGTGCGGTGTTGGCGAGGAAGGGGGAAGGGGGGCGGAAGAAGAGGACACGCCGCCCCCCCCATGCGATTGTGGCATCTTCGCGAGAGCACGAGAAGACGAAGATGAGAGGATATTGGAACAATCGAGATAATGCCAAGCAGGACGGGGAAAGAGCCGCCGCCCCCGCCCCACCTAGAGATGGGGACGGACGAGTTGCTGCTGCTTTGGCAGCACTCTTGGCGCTGGCTTGGAAAGATGGGGGCGGACATCTTGTTGTTGCTCCTGGAGATGCCTTCCCCGCTGTAGCAGCAGCTCCACCTGGGAGTGCCGCGCCCTTCCATCGTCCTCAGTCGATCGGGATCTCTTCCACCGCCAACAACATGGCGGCGGCAAAAATGTTTCGTCCCGAGCCGTTCCCCATGAGGGGAACCAACTTCGAGAGGATCGTGAAGGCCCTGGAAGGCCACGCACGCTCCACCTACAACGTCCTGCACCACTTCAACGTCCTTGCCCTGCCCAGGAGGTGGGAGGACAGGCTGGTGCAGCGCCAGAAGACGACCTGCTACTTCATCTCCAAGCCGGAGGAGTGGAGTGAGTCGGGAGCCATGGGGGAATTCGTCTCCTCCCTGCAGGCGGTCCCGGTGCTCGCCATCCACTTGGTGAGGAGGCTCAACGTCTTCAAGTACCTCTCCATCGCCACGTACAACGGGAGGGTCGCAATTTTTAGCATCCGGGCACTCGAGAAGGTTTGCCAGTGGCAGGAGACGGTGGACCTGCTGCCGCCGGAGGTGAAGACGTGGCTGATGGACCCAGACGTGGTCGTGGTCACGTCGGGGGAGAAGAGGACTTTCAGGACCAAGTTCCGCGGCATGGAGGTCACCGGGCAGGTAGACACCGAACGCGTTTTCAAGATCTACCAGGGAAAAGGGGTCATCCGCCCGGCGGTGCCGGTGGAGAGGGGGGATTTGTCCTGGCAGTTGGCGTTCGCCATCGGCTACCACGCCTCCACGTCGCACAAGAATACGTGGGAACAACTCATCGGGGAGTGCAAGTTCCGCGTGAAGGACAGGGATTGGCCAGAGTGGCGCATGCCCGGGTGGCAGCCCGACTCCCTCTGGAAGCTGGACGAGCAGGAGTACTTCTTCCTCTACTACAACGCCCTCGGGCCCCTCATCTTTGTCAGCCGCCTGCTGAGACACGGCCTGACCTACGGCGGGCTCGACGCGGTGGACGGGGCCGCTCCCCTGAGGGACTGCTACCTGGTGTTCCTCCAAGGCGCCATGGGCGAGGAGGAGATGACGCAGTTGAACCCGCTCGGACTGCAGTCGGATGTCGCCCTGACGGAGCGCCGCGACAGGTCCTCCCCGGCGGTCCGCCTGTACAACCCCCGATTTGCCCATCTCCGCACCCCCCTAGAGAGGGAGGAGGCGAAGAGGGCTAGGATGGCGGCCTTCCAGGCGGTGGATGAGTCCGCCCTGTTCCCGGAGCCGCCCTCCTCCACCACCGGAGCGCTAGGCGCTGCCTCTGCCTCGGATGGCGAGGCCAGCGATCTGGAGGACGGAGAACTGCCGGAGACGGCCGAGGCACTGGAGGAGGAAGAAGTGCAGGAGGAGCCGCTCCAGATCAACGTCGGCGAGGAGGATCTTTCCCTCGTCGACGTCGACGACAACAACAACGAGGCGGGGACTCCGGGGGAGGTGGAGGAGCAGGACGGCAATAACAACGTCCCCTCCACCAGGAGAGAGAAGGGTGAGGGAAGGAAAGAGGGAGTGAGTCTTGCGGACCCCCCGAAGTACAAGAAGGACAACAGGCTGCCCAAGAAGGGCCGCCGCCGCCGCCGCAGCGAGGCCGACATTAGGGAGGCCCTGCACAAGTTGGCCGAGCCCTCGCTCCCCGACTCCCCTGCCGGCACCAGTGCCGCGACGGCGGAGCGGACGGTGCGCGTGCTGGACGAGCCCATCCGCCTTCCCGGGCCCGCTCAGCAGCAGCAGCAGAGGCCACCGCTGGCGCACCGGTTGGGCCTGGTCCAGGAGGCCGAGCCCGACCAGGAGTACGACCCCGAGTACCCCCACCGCGGCTACTACACCGCGCGGGGTTGGGAGGAGAAGAAGGAAGAGGAAAAAATGCTGCCAGGACCGTCGCGACTTGTTGGACCTGCCCAGTGCGGCCAGGACCTGATCGAGGTCTGGGAGGAGGATGAAGAGGAAGAGGAGGAGAAGCCACATCTGGCTCTCCGTCCCCAACAGGGCCAAGCCCGTCCCTACAGCGGCGGCGGACCTGACCGCCGCAACCGCCACTCACCCCGCTACGCGCCATTCGACTACCGCTCGCGTAGACACTCGCTGCTGGAAGCCGATGCGGAGGCATTCAAGCAGGAGGCAAAGGCGTTTCCACCTGCCCCGGTGGCGGTGATCGCGCCCGACCGCAACCTGATCCTCGCGGCGAGGACCGCCCGCGGCCCGAAGCCGCAGCGGCCGGCCGGCGCCCGTATGGGGGACAGGAGGAGGAACAGAAAGCTCGGGAAAAGGCTGCTGGACCACCCGATTATGACGAAGGAGCAGGTGGTCTCGAACCCCTACACGGCGGCACCGATCTTCGACAAGAGGTGCAACTTCTGCGCGTCCTGGCACTGCTCCCGGTACCTCCGCGGCACCAGGACCATCAATTGCACCTGCTTCAAGGAGCAGCTGGAGCTCGCTCCCACCCGCCGTCTGTGCGATTACCGCAGGTGTGGGGCAGCGACCGACCACCACACTGCAGTTTGCCCTACTCTACACGCCAGGTGCACCATCTGCGGCTGTCGGGGGCACACCTCCTCCCACGGCTGCAACCTGGCGGACGAGAGAGTCATGGAGCGCCTCCGCTATGACTTTGAGGAAGTGGCGGACACCGGCGTGTACACCGCCAAGCGCTTCGACAATTTGGCCTGGGGCTTTTATCCATACCCCGCCAGTGCCCCCCGCAACGTCGTCGTCGTGTCCTACCGCCGCCTCTCGGACTTGCCGGTCAAGGCCGCCATCGGCCTGTTGGACTCAGTCCTCCAGCTGCCGGAGAATCGGGCCCTCCCACAGGGGGGAGTGCTGGAGAGCGGCCACCGACTTGTCGCCGGAGGAGCGCAGCAGCACCTGCACCAGGCGGGGACGGCGCCGCGCTGGGGCGAGGAAGACGAGGACGAGGACACCTCCTACTGAGCAGGTGCCCCGGAGGCCCACCTGGGCAGAAGAAAGAAGAAAGAAGAAAGAAGACCGCGAGAAAAATATTTAATTAGGTTCGCCTGTGTTATGGCAAGTTGATGTATATGTGAGAATATGATTATGTGTCTTTATCGTTCAACGACAGTTGTGCTCCCTACGTTCCCCTTTCTTAATTTTGCATTTCGCCCGGCAATTGGACTCGGCCCCACGTTGAGCACCTGGGCGGCAATTGCAGGTTCCCACCTGGCCGCCCACTGGGGGAGTTATGTGCAAGATCGAGACCGCCCCACCCTATCTCTAATCCCCTAATTTACCTGTGGTGTTGGAGCAGAGAGAGAGAGGGGAGTTTTTCATGGTGTGAGCGGGGGAGGGGGAGAGAAAGGGAAACAAGAGAGCTCAGAATAAAAAGAACCTTTGTACTGAAAACAGGCTGCTGTTCTCCATCTTTTATTTCTTTGACTTGTCCTTTGTTTTATGCTGGCCCTGGTGGCCTTGTCCTACACAGAGTCCTGTTGGACCCTCTTCTGGACCTGCCAGGAAGGCGGTCTCGTACAT
>JAAUYB010085440.1_pt1 | contig 10567 bp, 15 predicted proteins | sample 7278071 | NCBI WGS metagenome assembly JAAUYB01 (sample SAMN14350121, study PRJNA611818) | marine sediment metagenome | isolation source: surface marine sediment (1.8m) | place: French Polynesia: Moorea | collected 2018-08 | reverse complement strand
TTGTCGGAAATTTGCAGGGTCTCCTTCTTTTTTTCGGAAAATTGACTGTTGTAGCTTTTGTCGGAAATTCGACTGCTTGTAAAACTATTGTCGGAACTTTGACGCCCCGCCCTTAGGGGATATCCGTAGGAACTCGTCCATGACTCCGTATTTCTGGAGCAAATCACTCGCTATATCGAGCGAGTATGGCTCCTGTCCTCTGCTATTGACAGTTAAGGGAGTCCTCCGTTTTACGTCGTAAATTGGTCGGGAAAAGGGGAAGGAAATGAAGTTTGTGATCGTGTACATATGTCGGTCACTCCCCAGTCCCCACCCCCCCATTCTTCAATTTAGTTGGGGTCGGGAATGCCCCCCAAAATCTAGTCACTTCCTCCCGCCCGAGTTCCGTACGAAACCCGATAGCCCCAACGCCAGGAAAAATACAGCAACTCGAAAAGCATACGTACTGCGTGCGTGGAGTCATTTAATTCGGACCGTACGCAAAAAAAGGTGGGGGAGTTGCCGGAAGGATTGGACGGTGAGTTCTGTGACTTGGGCTCGGGGTCCACACGCACTGTACGTGGAGGTGGAGGACAGCCTCCATGCGCTGGGCAGGTTAGAGATAGCGTGGCGTGCAGACAAGAAGACTCGGCTTGGAACTCCGCTCGGCGCTGATACGAGGAAGGAACAAAAGATAAGGAAGAGGCGAAGGGCGGGTGCTGTGGACTGCATGCAGGAAGAAGAGTTAGTTACGTTTCGCACCTACCTACGTCTGGCGATTTTACCTCCGTGTTTTCTTCTACTTCCGTGATCCGGAATTTATTGTCGCCTTAGAGAAAAATCAAGTTTTTAAAATTGGCTTCCTGTCTACTGATGCTCAGTTTTGGCCATGTACGCGACGCTGAAATGCTAGTAAATGGTGAGACCTTCGTTCGTGCATCTTCAATTTGGAATCTTTCGACCAGCTTTTTCCATTGGAAGTGAACGAGTGCTCATTAGACATTTTGCATGAAACACGGTGTTTTTTGTTTGCTACCTTTCTTTTTTTCTTGCTTTTTTAAACTCCAGTCGTATAAGGAGCGCGTACGCCAAGAGCTGCAGCGCAACCTGCAGGCTGAGCTGGAGAAGAGGACCTCCCAGCAGCACACCCCGGAGTCGTCGCCGTCCGCCCAGGTCTCTCTGGAGCTGACCAAGGCGGTGCCGCCCACAGAGACCCTCAACTCTGACGCCGCCAAGTCCAGGGCGGAGCTGGCCCGACAGGGGTCCCTCCGCGAGAGGAGCGCGCCGGCCGCGGCTTTGGCGGCGCAGGCGGCGGCGGCCGCGGCGGTTGCGTCGTCCAGGAGGAGCGGCACCAGCTCCGTCAACAGCAGCTTCGAGGTCGTGGAGAGCGTCGCCCCCGCCGCGGCGGCCGTGGCAGTGGGAGCCACCCCAGCGTCCACTGCGTCTTCCGTCGCCGCAGGCCAAGCCGCCGTGGCCAGGAGGAAGAGAGTGACTGTGGCGGGCGACGAAGGGTCGGGCAGTAGCGACGAGGTAACACTCTTTCCCTCTTGTCAATATCCGTGCATGCACTGTAGTTATTTGCACCTGTGTTTGCTCGCTTTGAGTTCTTTTGTGATCATGCATTTGGCAACGTAACCCGAGGAGCAAAGGGATTGAGGAAACGGCCGAACGAGGCCTAACTCGTGACTATTTACGCCGCATTTAGCACCCGACAGTGTGACAGCTGCTGCTGTCCGTCACTAAGGGTACCAAGTTACTTGTGTTTTGTATTTCTGTAGGTACAGTGACGTACACACATTAAATCTCTCTTTTCAGGAGCACGAGAGGGGAGTCAAGTTCAACGTCGAGGAGGAGGACGGCTACCCTCCGGGCGCGGGGGAGAAGCAGCGGCTGCACCGGCGGGACACGCCGCACCACCTCAAGAACAAGCGCATCAATCAGCAGGTGGACAAGGAGAAGGTGGCCACCATCATCGCCCAGGCCCTGAAAAAGAAGGAGGAGGAGAGCGGCGATGACGGCGACAGCGCCGACGGGTCCAGACTGAGGAACGAGAACAACGTTCCCACCAGCGCCAGCGGGGAGTCCGCGGGAGGTACGTAGACGTGCATTGATATGCAAATGATGGTATGGGCTCCCCCAACCGATCACCCTTCCGTTATGCAGACCCCACAGAGATGGAGATGGTGCTACAGGAGATCGACATCCAGTTCGAGCGGGCGGACAAGGGCCTGGGGCTCTCAATCGCCGGCGGTCTGGGATCCACGCCCTACAAGAACGACGACGAAGGAATATTCATATCAAGAGTTACTCCGAATGGGCCGGCCGATCTCGTAAGTTAATTGGTTTTCGCTCCAGCCACGCGCTTCACTAGGATATATTTTAATCACTGTGGATTTTTTCGGCCTTACTTTTGCAGGCCGGCCTGCGAAAGGACGACAAGGTGATCTCAGTGAACGGCCACAGCTGTGTGGACATCGACCACTACGAGGCGGTGGGGATCCTCAAAGCAGCGGGGAGCTTCATCTCCATGAGGGTCGTCCGAGAGGTGTTTGTCGCCAAGAGGGGCGGCAGAGCGGCCACGTCTCCGGCGGCGACGGTGGCGGCAGGGCCGAGGACGCCCTCGGCGGACGCCGCCCAAGCCGACACCCGTGAAGAACCCCTCCCGCCTGCGGCAGAGCCCTCCCCCACGACTCCACCGCGGCACGAGGGAGCTCCTGGAGCCAGGCCCCCGTCCACCAACGGAGTCGGCGGTGGGGACCAGGTGTGTGGGGTTCGCTTCTGCTTTCCCGTCTCAAAGTGATCTTGTTGCACGAGCGCTAGGGCGGGAAAGGAGGGAGGGAACGCTTAATTGTTTCCTCCCGGTTCCTTCCTTGACTGCCTGGAAGGACGCGTGCTACAGCAATCTTGCTTTATCAGGGATGACCCCAAGAAAAATTCCGGGGAGTTCTCCACATGTCCTTGTAGCAGAGGTGCAGGAGAGCTCCTTAGACTTTTTTCGACTGAAGAGGGGAATCATTCCCTGCTGGATGCGGGAGGGGCCATTTGGTGAAGACTGCAAGACTGAGTCGACGTTATTAACCACTCCCACAAAAAATATTGAAGCATTTTAGCTCAGAGGGTAGTGATTTCGTTAGTTCTAAACCTATACCACCTTTGTATCCTTGTCAGAATGAGCTTGAGCTGGTGACGACGACCCTCCTGCGCGACAAGGACCGCGGCCTGGGCTTCTCCATCGCCGGCGGCAAAGGCAGCGACCCCTTCGAGGAGGACTCCGACTCTGTGTTCGTGTCCAAGGTTGCCGAGGGCGGCACCGCCGACCGCGACGGAAAGCTGCGCGTCGGCGACCGACTTATCCAGATCAACCACGTCGACGTGAGCGGCGCGGAGCACAACCAGGTGGTGGACCTCCTCACCGGCCACGAGCGATTCGTCTCTCTGGTGGTGGAGAGGCGGGCGGACCCGGACAACCCCACCCCGGCCTCGGCCATCCTCAAGAAGACCACCTCCCTCTTCAGCCAGCCCTCGCTCTCCTCGCTGAGCGGCGTCGGCACCGGGGAGCGGGCGGACGGGAAGAGCCCCAAGCTCTTCGGCGTCGCCAAGCCCTACACTGGCCTCTACAGCGCCAGCAGCTACATGGCCAACCGCCCCTCCTTCATGCGTACGCGAGAGCCCGGCCAGTACGGCCTCAACGCCTCCGGCGCGGGCGGCACCGGCGCCTCTGCGTCATCCTCGCCAGGGTCCAATGCGTCTCCGTCCTACTCCAAGCTCCCTGGTCTGTCCGCCGTCCCCGGGCAGTCCTACGGGACGATGCCGGAGAGCAGGACCCTCCCCGAGATCCCGCGCCGGGGTTCAGCTTCGTCAGCCCCCACGGCGGCAAAGACAGTGTCGCTACCTAGGAAAAGCGCTGGCGACGAGTCGTCGGAGGTAATTTTTTTTGAACAATGGAATATGTCCGATATTGAGCCAACGAGAATGATCGACATTAACAGCGCTGGGCGGAAAGACATTAACCACGCCCATTTCTGTCTCTCTTCCCCAGCAGGGGGCTGTGCAAATCTACTCTTCTTCGTCTGCCGCCCAGTCTACCGGAGACGACACCGTCCGTGAGCTTCTGTCCCGACTGCCGGCCGCTGCCCCGGTCGCCAACAAGCCCGGAGGAGGAGGAGTCACCACGGAGACCGTCACCAAGACCACGTACAGCGAGACGACCGTTAAGAGGGTCACAAACAACGTGGTCACGCCCTCCGTCGAGGTGAGATCCCTACAATCCCCTCGCTTTGCTGATAAGAAGGTGGAAGATAAGGGAGGAAGTGGGTCGGAAAACAATACTTGTGCGTCTGTATGCAAAGCTGCTGTAGCACGCCCATTTCCCGAACAAAGAGTGACCGTTGCTTATTGTGTGTTCTATTCAAATCTCAGGACGTGGTGCTTGTCAAGTCCGGCGGCCCGCTCGGCCTGAGCATCATCGGCGGCTCCGACCACTCCTGCGTCCCGTTTGGCACCGGCGAGCCCGGCATCTTCATCTCCAAGATCATCCCCGGAGGCGCCGCCTCCCGCACCGGGCGACTGCGCATGGGCGACCGCCTGCTGGCCGTCAACGGACAGGACATCCGGGTGGCCAGACACGAGGACGCTGTCATGGCGCTCCTGGCCACGTCGGACGAGATGAGGCTCAAGATTCAGCACGACCCGCTGCCCAAGGGCTTCCAGGTGAGAGGGGACTTTTAAAGGCATACAGATCGGTTTTTCAAAAGAGCTCTTAGTGTGGCACTACTCTGCGTCCAAGCACCACTACCGAAACAAGATTTTTTTTTGCCTTACCCAAGTGCGCATCCTGATATTTTGATGCTCTTAGTTCTTTTTGTGCACAGTCTCACAATTTTTTTAAAGTTACCGATTTAGAACCAGTCGCTCATGCTGCCCCAGTTTTTTTATGAGAGGCATAGCCCTTTCTCAAAAATAATGTTCCCGCAATAATTGCCCCCGACAGCGACTGATGGATCGGGCTTTGCCGAGAAACCCAGTTGTAAGTACCAACACCACACCAACACCAACGACATCTCTTCCACGCTCGCAATTTCGCTTTGACGTCGTCACCGTGTCCTCCGATCCCTCTTCGCCACCTGATCCCTATCCTACCAACCACGGTGTTTTCTTTTTAAAAAACTGGAGGAACCAGAGGTGGTAGCTTCCCCATTTTCCCTCGCCGCAGCCGCATGAGACATTGAGTGGCCCTCCGTGGATAAATATAGTTGTTACTACGAAGTCGTACGTTGGAGAGAGGGGATTTTTCGTTTCCTTGTTGCCTGGCGGGGAGGGTGAAAGGATTTGGGGGGCTCATTGAAAAAAAATCCACGCGTGAGACACCACCACTACAAACACCCCATCACGCCGGTGCTTCGTTAGGGTAGCAACGTTGGTTTTTTTTCCTGCCTCTGCACCAGAACTTGATGTTATTCGTTGTTTGCTGTACGTTGTACGGGTGTCGAAACCCTCCCTCCGGCACTTGCCATGCTAAATCATGTTTTCTTCCCTTCCCCTGCAGGAAATCCGGATAGAGAGGGGCACGGACAAGCTGGGCATGATCGTCAAGGGCGGCATGCACGGGCAGCCGGGCAACCCTTACGACAGCCAGGACGAGGGAGTCTTCATATCAAAGATCAACGAGGGCAGCGTGGCGGAGAGGGAGCCAAGGTAAAATGTCATTGAAAACTGTAGAAACAAGTCCCTAACGCCTTCCGCTTTGCAGGTTGAAGGTTGGTCAGAGGATCATCGAGGTGAACGGCCAGTCCCTCCTGGGCGTGACCCACCAGGAGGCGGTGGCGGCGCTCAGGAACGCCGGGGACTCGATACACATCATCGTCTGCGAAGGCTTCGACGCAGAGCGACCCCAGGAGGAGGAGCAGCAGGAGAGTGAGGAGGAGGACGGGGAAGAATCAATGCAAGAGAAGGTGAGAAGAAAATGGGACTGCTGAACACTGTAAAAATGTTGGACGAGTGAAAGCGCACCTTTTGGAAAGCGTGGAGATGGTTGACACAACTATAGAGCCATTCTGTGTATCAAAGGCTTTCAATGCACAGCGCACACTCTCGACACACGCCTGCCTCTCTCTCTCTCTCTCTCTCTCTTTCTACATACACCCTTCTTTCTTTCCTCCTCTTCCTCCGCCGGCCAGATCCTGAACGCCGTGCGTAGCGTCGACGGCGTCCTGAGGCCCAAGTCCCCTTCGGCGACGAGCCGGACCTCCGTCGCCTCGGAGGACTCCCAGAGCAAGGTCACCTCCGTCAAGATGACCGGCGCCGTCGCGCACTCTCCAGTGCCGCCAAAAACGTCCACGGTAAGGGACCAACACTGATTTTCCTCTCAATTTCACTCAATCTACTTCCGCGTAATTCGTGATAAACCACACTTGTCGGGGAAAGGGGTCCTTGCCACACTTGAACAGCACCCGTGACGTCTTTAGCTATACAATGGCATCCTATCCTAACCCAAGAAACTACCACGCGGACTTTTAAACTGCTTTCTTTCCGTCTCTTTTGCCCTCATGCAGCAGTCCTGCACAGGAGCTACCTAAGTAGGCTACCGAAGAAAGAGAAAAGGAGCAGAAGAAAAAATGTAGATTTAATGTTCTTGTGACGCTTAAGTAAGGAGCTTTTGATATTGTACTACCATCACGCCTGCCATCGAAATTGTTTTTGAAAAAGCACTCGCAGATTTTATGCGGAAATATCTTGGAAGAAGTGATATTTTCAGCAAGTCCGATTTACTTCTTTGGTACAAATAGTGATGGTTTGGAAGGAAGGTATTTTGATACGTAAAAGATGGAGAATATATAATTAGTCGGTCACAACTTCAAGCCTTTTGCCGGCCTTATTTAAGCGGGGAAGTAAAAAAAGCCTAGCTTATATTTTGGGCCAAGCCATCAAAAACAAAGGTAACTTCACCATTTACTAGTATGTGTGTAGCTTTCAATTTTTCAATTTCATTACCTCCTTGTGCTCTGACTAGCACCTACCCCTTTGCTATGTGTAGGTTTCCTTTCTGTGCCCTAACAGAAAAATAACAATATTCAAGGTACGCACCGCACGACCTGCATGCTTCTACAAAAAACGCTTGTAGAATCCTAGAAATTATTTAAGAACATTTCTCTTCACTCTTTCTATCCTGCATGTTCTGTCCTCGGTCCAAGCCCATATCTTTTCAAACACAGCCTGCCCTCGCCACCGAAGTGCTGCCTCGGGGACCGAAACACCAGCAGAGCAAGGGCCTCAACGGCGGTCCTGGACAAAGTCCCGTAGCTCGGTCCTCCAAGGCACCATCCTCTCGACAGGTTTGTGACGCCGTCGCCCCGTAACATTTAATGCTCCCGAGTAGATGGGTCTGGGCATGTCTCACGAATGCACCGTAACGTATCCGTATGTACATGTACTGAATGCTGAAGGTGGATGGTTTGTGTTTGACCATGTGAATAATCCCCTCTTCCTTCCCCCCCTCCTTCTTCCCGCCCAGCAGAAACCTGCCATCGCCCCTAAGCCGCAGCTCCCGCCCCGTCCGCAGTCCATCTCCCCCACGCCACCGCCCAAGCCGGGGGCGGCAGACGACACCGGCGATGGGGCCAGGCGGCGGCCGGTCAGCCTCTCCGCAGCGCAGAACGCTGCGGCTGCCGCGGCCGCCGCCAGGCCTCAGGACCTGCCCGTGTCGCAGCAACAGCAGCAGCAGGGCACCCCCGGGCAGGGGAGCGCCGAGAGCCCGGAGAAGCTGTCTCTCAAGGCAAGGCTGAAGCTCTTCGAGAAAGAGATTGAGCAGCAGGGGCAGGTCCCAGCTAAGAAGGCTGGTAAGTAGTGTTAGTTCTGGTCCTCTGGAGATATGTAGGAAACGAAGAATAAATTTCATGAAATACCCTCTCCATTCCAGAGAAGAAGTTTTCCTTCCTGAACGCCGACGAGGTCGCCAAATTGCGCGAGGAGGAAGGTGAGGCTTGGATCGATAGTATACCCTTCGAATTCCTATGATACACTTACTGTAACTCTTTGTCCAGCCCGTCGCCTTGCGAGCCGCTCCCAGCTGGAGATCGAGCGCATCTCCTCCACCGCGCACCAGGAGGCCGAGGCCGCGGCCGACAGCGCCATCGACCTGCACGAGCAGCTGGAGGGCGTCCTCGTCAGGAAGTCCTCCCAGACCAACGAGGCGCAGCAGATGATCCACACGGCCAAGGCCGAGCGGAGGATGAGGGAGAGGATGGAGAGAGAGGGCGGGGGAGGAGCGGAGGAGCACGGGGAGGACGAGGACGACCTCACGCCGACGGAGAAGAGGGCGCAGGACGCAGAGCGGAGGGCGGCGTGGAGAAAGGCCAGGCTAAAGTCGCTGGAAAACGTGAGTCTCTACTTTATCCACCACCCCTGATTGCATTTTCAAGCTTTACATCCTTTGCAGGACGCCATCCAGGCGCAGATGGTGATCCAGAAGATGTCCGAGCTTGGCATGTCGTCCCCGGGGGCTGCAACGGAGGGGGAGGAGATGGCGGAATCCCCCGACCTGCATCAGCCCCTCTACGCCAACACGGACGAGGATCAGAGCAACGCCAACACCGCGTCGACGGCCACCGCAGACAGGGAGAACAACACGATTCCGGTACGCTTAAAAAAGTCATTTTCCCGTCGGCAGCTTTCGACGATGTGCAGCTAAGAAAAAAAGCGTACACGACCTCCTTATAACTTGCAGAAATATCGGAGATACAAATAGCGAGTAGGCTCGTGGTGTCCCACAAGTTAAACAAAGTAAAAAAAGGCCAAGGCAGCTACCGCCACAGTATCAAACCAAAGAAACCGTAAGTCAAATAATGCAAAGGGGGGATTTTTTTCGTTTTGCCTGCACGCTGTGTTTTAATGTGGTTCTGTTTCCGTTTTTGCGTCTGTACAGTGATAGTTCCTGTTTGTTGGCCCTACGTACAGGGAAGATTTTCAGTGTTTGCACAGAACGTATCCGCTGAGTTGCAAACCATATCTTTAGCATACGGTAGAAACCAGCTTTGTTCTCTGTACGGGACCGAAATTTAACGTAACCCACATTAGATGATTTAGTAACAACAGTTTCGAGCACCAAAACCGTCTCGTCGATCTCAACTTCCAGCCGGAGAATCGAAAGGTCTCCTCCACCTCTGTGGTTTCCGAGCGGGTCGTCTCCGAGAGGGTGCTGGGGGACCCCTTCACCAGGCTGGTGCAGGACGAGGAGACCGGGGCGGTGACCTTCCTCACCTACGAGCTCGTGGAGAAGACCATAGAGCAGGAGGTGGAGACTATTGCGAATCCCGGTTGCCCGCCAGAAGCAGCAGCAGGAGGAGGACTTCGTTGAATTTCACCTGTTCGTTCACCTTTTTCCCGAGTGCCTTGCCGTCCGATGCAATTTAGTTTTCCTTGGGCGCAGACTTCACTAGATGTTTTTGTCCAGTCCGTCGCTGCACCTTCATTCCCATTCCAGAGCACCATTCTTTGTCGATCGCACAAGTGTAGAAGTTCAAGTAGTGGGCATGTGTGTGTTTTTTTCAGTTTTTTAATATTGACGATGTTATCGAAGAAAAAGCCCTCATTTTATGTTCTTTTCTCTTCGCAGATTGTGTCCACCAAAGAGGGCGAGGAGGATGAGGAGGCAATGACGAGGGCGCAAGTCACCATCGACGAGAACACGAATGCGGTGCTCCCGAGGGAAGAGGAGGAGGAGGCAACGGCCGCTCTCCCATTGCTGACGCCGCCCGCGGCCGCGGCCGCCGCCAGCGCACCACAGCGAGAGGGGGAGAAGGCGAGCAGCAGCAGCTCCGCCTCGTCCTCCTCCGACGAGGACGAGACCTCGAGCGCCGCAGCCGCCGCAGCCGCCGCAGCCGCCGGGGCCGAGGAGGAGTCGGACCCGATGTCGCTGGACACGCCCAGCAACGCCGAGGTCCGGCCAGCGGTTCCCCAACTGGGGGAGCAGGGAGAAGAAGCTGATCCCGCCAAAGCGTCGTCGTCATCCTCTTCTTCCTCGTCGTCGTCATCGTCGTCATCTTCAGACTCTGAGAAAGATTGAAGCTTGAGATTTTTGCTTCGCGCCCGGGCAAACATCAAGAAAAAATCATTTGAAAAGTGTTTTCCCTCCGTTACTGCTACGCTAGTTCCTTTCCCTGATTGCGAGATAGATTCTGTTTTTTATGATAGTACTACGGTTTCCCCTCCGCCCCTTCACTTTGTCACCCACGAGAAGAAAACCCCACCTCCGTCCGTCCGTCCATCCCCGTTTGGGCCTCCCCGGCGCGACACAAAAAAAGTGCTGCTATTCATCATTACTCGAAATCTGGCACCGTTTAGTGCGCAGTATTTTTCTATCTATAAATATCCTCTCTTTTGTTCGCTTGTGCATATGTGAGGTAGTTTTTGTACACTTTTCTTTACTGTTACTTGTGCGGATGAAGTATGTGCCTACTATGTGGTGTCACGCGCTACTTGCCATGAAAAGTAGCTTGGTCGAAATATATAGATCGGATTAAGGCCTCGAAGAATTTGCTTTAAATTCTTTTGCGTTCGACAGACTCTTCAGGCGGTGTCCGTCTAAGACCTA
>JAAUYB010007055.1_pt1 | contig 10570 bp, 2 predicted proteins | sample 7278071 | NCBI WGS metagenome assembly JAAUYB01 (sample SAMN14350121, study PRJNA611818) | marine sediment metagenome | isolation source: surface marine sediment (1.8m) | place: French Polynesia: Moorea | collected 2018-08 | reverse complement strand
GGGGGGGGGGGGATAGCCGATTTAGGTCGAATTAAGGTCGAACGCCAAAATGAGCTTTTGGGTGGTCCGGGGAGGCCTATTAGCCTTCGGGGTCGGGATTTTCCAGGACTCGAAGCTTGGCCATCCTCTGGCCATCAATTTTCTACGATTTCAAGCTATTTTCAGTAATTTTCGCTAAAATTTACATAGGATTTTGATCGAAATTCTGGGGGATGAAACAGCATCTCGGGATTTCGTTGTCATTTTTGTTCTACTGAAGCTAGGAGCAAAAACGAATGCTTTCCAAAAACTAGAGATCATGAGGATGGATCTCACGTTTGAATTAGCAAAATCGGTCCAGTCACCGAGTCAGGGCAAAATTCCAAAGTCGAGGGTATTTTGGACCAAAAAAATGCACGATCAGTGACCTAATCGTGCTTATTGTGGCTGAACTACTGGGAGTTACGCTGAGAACCGATTAGGGAAATAATCCTCTCTTAATTTCCAGCATTTTGAGCCTACTCTCAGCTCTCTACGTCAAAAACTCGATTTTTAATCGAATTTTTCCGATTTCATAAAAATTCGATTTTACCCCTCAACTTTATTGCGTTACCCCCACGGGATGAGCGGACGTAGAGCTAAAAATCGATTAACCCACAAGTCCTTGGACTCTCTAGATGACGTCCCTGAAAACCGCATCAAAAAATTCCCCCAGATAGTGGAGATATAGTCGATTTTAGAACGTGCATTTTAACCCTATTTTATACCAAAAATCGAAGAAAAATTGACCTTGTACGCCTTGTACTTTTTCGAAAAAAGGCCGTAGCGGCCTGATTTTTTTACCACAGGTCCTTGACAATGTCCCCTCTTGGAAAATATATAGTTACCCCGGCCGGAGTCCGTTTTTCGAAAACAGAAGACCCCCCAGAAGTCGCCCCTCTGTAGGGTCAAAACGCATAGTCGGAATGACTTTGTTATTTTTTTATTTGGGGTCGCAAAGCAAAACGGAGGCCAGATTCGGATTCAGCGGAAAATTCTGGGTCGATTTCATGTATCGCACTCCGAATTTTGTCAAGTTTTCGCAAAATCATGGCCAGTTGCGCACCCGGTTGTCCTGGGTATAAGGGTCGCGATTTTGCCTATTTTGGGACATGCGGAATCAGTTATAACTTTTGTTCTAGGCATCGCAGCGACTCGCGACCGGTCTCATTCGAATCAGCGGAAAATTCTGAGTCGATTTCATGTATCGTACGTTAAATTTGGCCCAGTACTCAAAAGGATATAGCCGCTTAGCCAAGCACCAGTATACCACATATGGGCCATATAGGGTGGAATCGATGACCCATAGATTTTTGGGAAAACTTTACCCACCCACATTTTGGTACCCATGGGCAATCAGTACACCCATTGGGCAACTCAGGTTCTGAATATGAACGAGTTTGCACCAGTACGGAAAAAGTTAGGACATTTTGCTACGATGAGGTTTCAGAAGCAAAAATGACCTAAAAATGAGCTTAGGAACCCAGCAAAAAATTTTTTCGAAAAAATGGTCATGGACAAATTTGATTAGGATGTTGCTTCTCTATGCCCTTTAACGGTTCTAACGAGGTATGGCCCATTCCAATCGGTCCAGCCATCGCCGAGTATTTGTCGGATCGATCTTGACCCCATTTGATTTTGACCTCATGAGACATCAATGTCTGGCCGTGCAACTTTTTTGAGATGGAGCATCGGAGAACCCATTCATGCCTCTGAGTAAAATTTTATGAACCCACTGAGTGAGCATATCAAGTTTCAGAAGCCTACGATGTCATTAAGGCACTTTGCACAGCTCGTAGTTTGTTAAGTTTTGCTTTGGGACAAATCTTGAGGGTCTCCGTTGGGAGATCCCCGGGTGCCGTCCCATAAGTACTGGGGGCACAACGTTCTACATGCTCAGCCCGAGTAATAGACCATAAACCTCAACTCCTGGTACCATTAGAATAGGTCCGCACCACTTAGAAAGATTTTCAGGTCGCGAAAACTTGTTGAGTGATCGGAAAAATTATGGTCAAAAAGTCATGTTTCAAATTTTGAATAAAATTTTTGGATGAAGTCATAGACCAAATTGGCCATAACATCCTGAATCAGTGGTGTCTAAAGTGCCAGGAAACATTCGGTTCAAGTCCGTAGGTGCAATACTTGTCCTCGTCAGCACCCCTCACAGAATGGATAATTTCGTTTTCATTTTTTATTATCTGTCATTTAGTTGGCCATGTTGCTTGTGCATGGAAACTTCATAGCTGCATTTTGCGAGTTATTTACCGTCACCATAACCCATTTTTAGTATTCAGAACATAAGACTGACCATAGAACCCAATCTGCGCTCACACTTGTGCAAAAGTCGGAAATTCGGGTCAAAAAGTGAAAACCCCTAGTATAGACCAAAATTTTGACCAAAATTTTTTCTAGTTGAGTTATCGACAAACGGAGAGCGGGAAAAGACGCAGCAAGTCCCACTGGTTCATTGGTCCAAATTTCAGGTCGATCGGACCCTTAGAACAAAAATGAGAACGATTCAAAATATGGCCAGAAATTTATTTTCCATGGAAAAATGACATTTTCGACCGTTTGCCCCAACGATTTGTTATCCATGGGCTCTATGGTAAATTCTTATAGCACATCTGTACCCATAGGTCCTTCCGGATCTTTTAAGCTATTAAGCACGTCCCTAGCATCAGAAATGGAGATTTTGACTTTCAGCGAGCGTTAACATTCACAGATCCCAAGTTCTTGGGAATTGCTTGATTTTCGTTTGGTAATTGTTCCCATGTTTCTTATTTGATCCGGTGATGTGGATGCTCTCTGGAATCCGTCTCGTGTGTAGATTACACACATGCATTTGGTTTTAACCTAAGTTGTCTGGTTTGGTCACAACATGCAACTGAATATTTCTGGGAAAGCCTCTCCCAGACAGGGTTTTATCAGACACTTTGTGACCCAACGACACCTTGTATAGTCCTAACTACGCATTTTACCGCTTATTCGATACCCTGAGTCTATTGTACAACTAGTCAAGTCGTCCCGATCGGTCAGACCACTCTCAACATCGTCAAAGGACCCGATTCACCAAAAAGAGTTAAAACCAAATTTTTCGGAATTTTGGAAAATTTTCAAGAAATTTTGAAAGGACACCTTACTAGACCAAAATTTTGCATAGAATTCGTTGGTGACACTCATTTCGTACTACCAGTTAGGGAAACCAGCCAAAATTTGCATTTTTGGGTCGCAAGTCAGATATGGCGCAAATAGGGTGTCACGTGACATGACCACCCTGAAACGGACAACAATGGGTGTAGAAAGACTGTTTATATAAACCTTGTCATGTGACATACCGAACGACGCAGAATTTCACACTGGACACGTCTCTGTCACCGGAAGTCGTTTTGGAACCTTTGAACCCAAATTTGGTCCCAACATCGTAAAGAAAGACTCGACATAAGGAGAGTGATTTGACACCCCTTCGACGGTTACTTAGTTACCAGGCAGGCCAAATCCACATAGCCACAACAGGTAGGCTTATACAATGTTATTCCAAGAAGGCTCAGATCATGTTACCTATTTTATCTTGTTATGGCCGACTATAGCCTATGCATGCTCTAAAAGTGTCTCCGAAACGCATTCATTGAATTCGGTTGATACTAGCACTTTGGGACATTTTTGAACACCAAGGCCTTTATAGACCGAAATTTTACGCTGAATAGGATGGAACTATTTATATGAGCCCAACATTTCATCCTGAAAGTTGAAACACCAAGTAAAGACCATTGTTGCAGAAGGGCCCCAGAACGGTACCCTGTGACACTCCAACCCAGTGGAACACTTGGGTTTAGTCTGACCGGTATTTTGAGAGAAGTTGTAGATTTGAATGACACCAATGGATGTACTGGAGACGCTTTTAGTCTTTTATTCGTTTTGAACATGGATCATACCACGTGGTACGGGTTCCTAATGTTCCTGTCCCACAACAGTCTGACACATCAAACAAGACCAAAAGTCAGTTGGTCCTTTTAGTAATCGATAAGGCATGTTACCAACAGTTACGCGATGCGACATAGTTAGTCTTGGCTCAGTGCTCCCTCGATGGGTGGTTCTTTGAGAATCTCCTATCAATGGGTGCGCTGTATATTGTACGTCCTATCCAAGAGTCCTAATCAGAAGATCTTTGAATCCGGTCTCTCACTTGTGGTTTTGGGATATTAGATATTCCAGAAAAGTTCTTAGTGCGCATTCGGTATTAGATGCGTACAGTGGGTCCTGTGGAGACTCCTAGCTTGCTGAGCGTTCCCAAACAGTCACAAGGCATCACAGTGACAAGTTCGCCGTGTGTTAGACACAACCCGAGTTTGATTTCAGTCATGTTTTATTGCTTTTAACCTGGCAGCCGCACTATGCTCGTTGCATTTTATTGACTCTTATAGTCATTTTAACCTGAGTCATTATCCGTTGCACGTGCGGATTCTTAAGACCTTACTACCCCACCGTCAGTCCACCCCTGACCCGTCAATCTAACTAGATCTCTGTACTAGACCAGTCCACGAAGTTAACTAGAACCCTGGAGTCCGACGGATCGGAAACATGAAAGCGAATAAATAGAACCCTCGAATGATTGGTAAACCATCGCAAACTCAGTGAATTAATAATTCAAAGTAAGATCAGCCTCAATGAATAAATGAAAGCTTCGTTTAATTGAGAGTGTTCAGCTTTGGTCAATCGTTAGTCAGGTCGATGTTTCCCCGCAAATGAAATCAGTCACTTAGCATACATCAGTGAATGACCAATAGTTGGTTCGTTCATTTGTGAACGAATCAACCGGTCGACCACCGCTAACTCCCCGAGTGACTTTGTGCTTCGAACGTAATGAAAGATCAAAACCTCGGTTACTGGCTAGGGCCTCCTTGGAGACTGCAGCTAAGTGACCTTTAGGATACCTTGCAAACGGTTAGAGACCAAGGGTATATTGTAGTAGGTAAGGGTACATGCAGCTCAAAAAAAAAAAAAGGAAGGGATGGAAAGTGGACACTTTCATGACACTCTCTTCCGCCTCACACCAAAGCCAGAGCTTGATAGGAGTCTTTCTACAGGAAGCCTGCAACACCTCTCATTCCCCCATGCGAAATGCACGGTGGATGTTCTCAGTAACATCAGTGGTAGGAAGTGCAAAAAAAGGTCTGAATGGTTAGAACTCCGCCAAGTCGGCTCAGGCTGAAACAAAAAAGCAGTTGGCCTTGTGAGACAACAGAGACTCCATAGTTGAGTCGGATGGAAGATCGATCAAGACAACTCACCAAAACAAAATAAAAATTAAAAAATTCAGAAAATCAAAAAATGAACGGGAGACCTTACATGCAGATGAAGTTAATTTCATGTAGCATTCATTGTGAGAGTGCCCATTAGAGTAGCAGAACCTTAAAATAAGGTGAGACCCAGAAGACTTCCACATCTTCAGTGAATGATAGTTCCTTTCTCTTAAGCTCGATATCACTTTAAAATTCTGATTCTTTCCACAATCACAGAACTTAGTCATGAATGTCTTTCGAAGTATAGCTGGAAGTTTGAGAGGTTCAAGAGACAGTCAGGAAAGTTCAAACAAAGATGGACGGAAGCGAGGTGCTCCGTCATCAAAACTTACTGGGGAAACCTCGGTTGACCCACAATCTCCTAGACGTCTTCGCTCTGGCAGAGAGCTGAAGGCGGTTGATCCCAAAGCCCCCCGCGAAAAAGTTTCTCAGAAGGATGTCCCCTCACCAGTCACCAGTTCCTTTGAAAACAGCTCAGTGGACAGGCTTCCTTCTGTTATCAGTCCACACGCCGCGCAAACACAACTGTCCAATGAGGCCTCACCGCAGGTCACAACAGGACAACACATCACTTTTCCGATCGTTAATGAGGCCACGCATCGGAGGATCGGGATCGGTTTCACTCTTGAGGAGTTTGAAAAACAACTTAAGAAGAAACCGAACCGTACAACTTTGGATCGAAAGGGAGAAGGTTTGATTCCGCCTGCCCCCTATATATTGGGACCTAACGGAAAATTTTTTGCCGCAATACCACTAGAGGTGGTTAACAGTGTCGTTGCATCTTCGGACATTTTGTCCGAGGGTCGATTGACAAAATCCTCACTAGACACGGGGATCCTCTCTGAAACCCCGAAGCCTACAACAGCTGAAATTGAAGAAGTGATTGGAACGAATATCAACTCGTCTGTCGTGACACCGAAACTGAAACTCACAAGTTTGATTGTTCATACACTGCGCAAAACACACCAAAAATACCGAGAAGAGCTTCAAGAAGCAGCGACTGGCAATCAGGAATTGTTAGACATGCTGGATGACAATTGTGAGAATGCACGCATAGCTACCCAGGCTCTTGCCACCCTGCAACGAACGATATTGGAAGATGAGTCACAGCTGATGGAAATAAACAAAATTTTCGATACCAATTTTGATCTGGATGGGTTTAAGATTCTCCTGTTGCAAGAGTCGCCGACGTATTCTCTGGAGATCTCACCGTCTGACATGACTGACGAAGTGCGAAGAGTCATGGATCAGACCAGCTCGGACGCTGCCGTGTCACCTACATGTGCCTCTGATCGTGTCTCGGACTCGGGAGAAATCTCGGAGGCGAATCATGACACTACTAAAGAAACTACTGGAGAAGACATGGTGATCAATCATCTGGTAGAGGAGTCGGATTCCATGGCTGAGTTACATCAATGGAGTCCCACCGCCCAGAAAAAGATTTGGACGACAACGCAGCAAAATACAAATTCTTCGGATCTGGATTTGGCTGTAGCAGCCAGTCGCCGGGGAATCGATTTGTTGGGTCAATTGAATACATGCATTACCTCAACAGCTGTTCCACCACAAACGAGTCACGTCACAAAACAAAATCAAACACCACCGGAGCAGCCCAGTTCCACACGGGATCCTTTCTTTTCTGTTGCGCTTGACGCCATGCTGCAGAGGGAAAATTTGCAGAGCGCTTCATCCGATCTCATACGAGACACACAATCAGAAACGGAAGGGGAAACTCAACCATCAATGCTGATTCCAAAGCCGCTACTGCCACGCCCACAGGAAACTCGAAACCTCCCACAAGTGACAAGGAAGCACTCAGCGGCGAGGATGGATTTAATGACTCGTTTTGGGAATCAACAACCAATGGCATCGTCGTCACCGAAACCAAGCGTTAGTGAGACAGCACGGAATACAGTCTCACGATCACCACGCAACCGAACGTCGAACGTGTCGACGACTAATTCTGACGACCCAAGTCGAGCTTCAAGAGACATAACTAATTGGGATGAGTCCACTGTCAGTTCAATCAACGTGGATAAGACCCTACGAGGAATGGGTCTAATAGAAGAGAAGAAGCTGAAGTCTGCCAAATCATCCAAGGAGACGCTCGACAAAGAGGAAATCATTAAAGGATACCTTCACGAAGTGGCCCGCGAGGCAGGTTATTTCTTTGAGGGTGAACAACCAGTCGGGGCAAATCCAGCCTTTGTCATTAGCCGAGAGGATGTCTCTACGGAATTGATCCAAATGGGGATGTTGCCTCTGGTATCCGCTGCAATTGGCCAGAAGAAGAAACAACGGAGTGGCCGAAGCGTGAAATCCATCAAACGCCGTACTCAAGACTTGATGGATCAATACATAGAATCCATTTCTGAAGTTGCGGACACAGATAACAGCAGCACTGTATCTTCAGTCTTCACGATGCATTCTGCGACGTTTAAGAACACTGAACGGAGAGAGAATGTGGACCTGGCTGCGCAACCTGCGTTAAGCAGACCAAAACTGGAACCAACCAATGCACAGCAAATTCCTAAATCAGGAACATCGGAAACAATGAAAACATTGGTGTCCACTGGAACAACGGACCTTACCGAATTTCCAAATCAATCGTATAACGAACACAGCACTGTGGAGCCGTCTGAACGGACTGGAATTCTACAAGCACCTCCAACCGGAGTCAAGCCAACTCTGGCCCCTTCTGGATTGACACCAACGCAAAATTTCGATGATGAGCAGATCACTGAAAATGATGATGAAACCAACTGGGGAGAAGAAAAGGAGGTGGAAGATTCTGATGCCCCCACAGCAGCTGAACAAACACTGCCGGGAACCATTATGGAAGGCAGGTCTAACATGTATAATCAACCACACCATGAAGGAACAAGTCCTCCGGGCTTTGAGGATTTGATGGCGAATAATTCCAGCTCTGATCATGTGGCAACCATGAATTGTGCCGAATTGGAAAGAGAGGAAGACATCCCACTGGGATCTGTCAAGGAATCCGCAGGGATGGAATTAATCGACGAACAAAACCTGGACGCAGTCTCCCTTTTCACCATGTCGATAATGGACAATTTCGCAGAAATGAATTGGGAGCTGAAGAAATCACATGTGGAGCTTGAACCCGAGACAGTGGAAGCTATGGATTGGTCCATCTTGGATCAGGAAATCAAAGAAGCCGTATGTGGAATGGCCCAACTTTCTGTCAACTCTGGGGATAGGGGAGAATCTCAAGCTGCACCGCTGCCCATGAAAAGCAATTCAAGTTTGGATCCGCCCAGAGTTGTCCCCATTTCTGTACGTGAAAAGGATCCACCGCCTAAATATACATCGAGCATCGTGGACCAACTATTGAACCCGTGCAACATGCAGTTTCCGCCGCAAGATGCTCAAGTGAGGATGGCACTAGGAGCTGCCTCCACCAGTGCAGGGGTGACCTCCAATTTGACGACTTCGTGTGGTATCGGTGACCCTCGAGGAAGTTGTTCACCCAGGACGCCACTCAGAGCGGGGGTGGGCACTCTTGGCACGTCCACCAACCCAAATTGGTCCGAATTGTTAGTGGAGACTCACCGAGAAATAGCAGAGCTTTTTGCAGAACAACGTGACCTGACGACACAACTAACGTCGAGCAATCAAAACGAGGCCAGGAGAGCGATGTTGCGAATGAAACAGATTGAGGCGAATCTGAAGTCATTGCAAACCCACACGCTTCCGACGTATGAAAGGATGACCAAAATAACTATACCATCAGTGAGTACAATACCCGGGCATGAACACGATAAGGCGCGGATGCTTCCGGGAGTGAAGTATGATCCTAATTTCGACTTGGAGACATGGTTGAATCCTGGTGAATTAGGCTGGGACTATCAGTTGGAGATCTTGAACACTGGAATACCGGTTCCACTTGTAACCAAACATTCCACGCCATTCTCACATGCAGTGTTACCAGCATACAACGGGACGCAAGAATTTCCGCCTGAATTTTGTGCGTCGGTTTACAGGATGTATGCCTCAGAATATGGACTCAAGGGAGTCTCATATGCGCACCAGATCACGAAAGCAATGGCGCCTCACATCCGCCAACGCATAAATCTTTTACCACCGGACCAGCGTAATAATCCAGCAGAGATAGTGAGATATTTGTTCGCAACGTACCGACGGGAAAATTCTGAACAACACTACGAATCCCAGTTCCGCAATTTACGAATGGATGACCGTAGCACCTATATTGTTCATTTTGAGAGGATGTTGAGCCTGGCGAGGGCTGCATTTCCCACAGAAGGTGGAATCACGACCCGCAGGGCTAAGCAACGCCTTCTAGAACAGTTCATGTCTTCGATCAAACAGTCTGGCCATGCCTCGAGTTTGCTGGCCTACCAGAATCTCAACCTTCAGTTGGTTTCGCAAATTAGCAGATTAGTTGAGATTGTTGATGAGAATGCGTTCTTACAAGACGTCCGGAACATCATTTCCACTGTCGAGTCCACATTGGTGGGTCTGACACTTAAAAACGACACTTTCAAAGTCAATGGGCCACACCAGAATAATCGAGGTCAGAGGTATAAGGGTGGCATGCAATCCCAAGCCGTGAATGCCGTTGAAACGGCACAGGAGGAGTATTATCCGGAACCGGAAGAGGATTCGGAGCAGAACACGACTGATTGGGACGCACCCAACTCCGACCCTTGGCGACAGTTTCCGGGTGAAGCTGACATCTATCAACAGCAACATTGGATGCGCTGCCCTCAAGCTACCTTTACGGACGTTTATGCATTGAATCCAGTCTCGGGACAGTTAGGAAGACCAAAATCACAAGCCTGTTTCGTCTGCGGATCGTTGGAGCATTTCGCCAGAGAATGTCCACAGAAACCCATCGGATATCGTCCGCCCGTGGGACGAGGAAGAGGCGGCATGTTTCCCAACCAGAATCAGCAGCAACGTGCTCCAGGAGTACAGGGTGAGGATCAGTTTAATGCCCCCAGGATGCAAAATCAGCAGCGAGCTCAGGCAGCACCACAACCTCAAGCACAACACCCTCCTTGGTTGACGAAGGATCAATTGGTGCAAGACAACGATTTGATGAAAAACCTCACCGAACAAGTCCTTCAACGCTTACGACCGAAACAGTCAGAGCAGAAGCAAGTGACCATAGCCATTAATCCTGATCAGGGAAACTCCGACCGGGAACCGCGGAATTAACCCCGCCGCTGTCTCCCGACATTGCTGGATCCCCAGGGGGAGCATCTTTC
>JAAUYB010037858.1_pt1 | contig 10571 bp, 8 predicted proteins | sample 7278071 | NCBI WGS metagenome assembly JAAUYB01 (sample SAMN14350121, study PRJNA611818) | marine sediment metagenome | isolation source: surface marine sediment (1.8m) | place: French Polynesia: Moorea | collected 2018-08 | reverse complement strand
GTCGGAAGTAACATGGGCGCTACAGTGGGGAGGGCGGGGATAAGCTTTCCCCCTCCCCTGCCAAAGGTTGAGTGAGAGCGGTGCCTTGGTATACTCACAGTGACCGCAGGGGCATCAAGCACTCTACTACTATTCAACGAGATTGTGTATATGCATGTGTGACCTTGAGCACACTCCGCCGAAGACGGCATCATTGAAAGGCGCCGTGTACGTTGAAGAGCTATACGGTAAAAAAATCTCGTTTAGGAGGTGCGGTGGGAGAAGCCGTTTTTAGCATCGTTTGGGCGCTAGGCGAGGAAAGACGGCGGCTTCCCCAAAAGGCAGTTTTTCCTCGATTAGCACCTATCCTCCTCCTCTCCCCTCTCTTCCACCCCGGTCTCTCTCTTAGTGGAGAAGAAGAAAATAGGCCGCGCCGGCCCCATTAAGGGGCGAGAGAGAGAGTAGTAAGTAGAAACAGAAAAGGGCAAACGACGATGATCTCCTCTCACTTCTTCCCCCTCTCCTCCTCTCACGGTTCCCCCAAGGATGTTACTAACATCCGGCGGAGGAGGATGTTGCCAGAGAGAGAAGCGGAGCCATGCAGGAAGGGGGGAGCCAGCTAGGCTGCTAACAGGAAGAGGGAAGGGAGAAACTTTTGCTCTTTTTGAGCCAGCGTTGATTGGAGATCACGTGGGAATTCACCAAAGGCCTTTTTCTGGAAGCCTTTTTAGGAGAATCCACTTTTGACGGAAAAGACTTTGTACGCTATACAAAGAAGCGTTGTATTATTAGTTCTCTGGCCAAGTTGTGGATCCAGATGACGCAAAGGAAGGGCAAGAGGATATATTTTTGGTGTGCGTACAGAAGTATACTAATATGCCATGTACATGTGCCCGGGGGAGGAAGAAGAAGAGGGTATAAGTGAAGTGCTCCCCGGCGACGGCGCACAGTTGGCGCCGGTCTTGCGATTGAGCGATGCGCTCGGAGCCTTCTGATCCGCCTCTTCCCCTCCCCTCCAAAGAGTGCTTGCTGCCTGCTTGCTGGGTAATCCGGAGGAGGAGGGGGATTGGGAAAACGGAACTTACCCGGAGTAGAGAAGGGAATGGAGGATTGGGGGAGGGAGAAAGGGAGCTTCCTAATTGGAGGTCGATAGGCGGTCGCTCCTCCGACCAGTCTCACCAACGGAGGGAGGAATGATCACGTTGTAGTACAGTACAGAAGGGGGGGAAGGGGACGTTTATTCGTTTTTGCCTTCCCCCAAGACTCTGTCGATATAGTATCTATCTCATCTACATACAGTGCAGATAAATGAAGTCTGTACTCCCTGCTCCTACAGTCAGGAGCCGCAAATGGTGTACGAGAAAAGATGCAAATAGGATGCAAAAAAAGAAATACCGTACAATAGGAAAAATGTCGGAAGGGAACTTTTTTGTCTCTATTCCCTTAAAAGCTTCGTGCAAGTCACCTTGCAATACTCTCTCTCTCGTCTCTCCTATCAGGTAGATTGATTTTCACAGTCCTCTCGATGAAAGTAGGTAGGGCTGCAAGAAGTAAGCCTCTGCCCCTCTTTTCTCCTCCCTTTCCCCCTCCCCTACATTTTCTTGATCACAGCTTAGTCGCCCACTCACCCTACTTTTCTCTCTCTCCCCCTCTTCCCCCCGCTCTTCCCCCTTTTTTGCCCCTTCCCCCTTCTCTTCTTCCGCCGGAATCCAAAGAACAACCTTCGTCGGCAGAGAGAGAGAGAGAGAGGGAGGGGGAGAAAGAAAGAACTCCACTCCAACTGGCGGAGAGAGGGCAGGGGAAGGCGGCATGGGGAGGGGAGAGTTATTTCTTCCTCTTTTCCTATCCTCGACCGACAAGAAGGGAGGGGAAAAGGACGGAGGGGGAGAAAAAACCAAAAAAGGGGAAGTCGATCCGGGCTTCCAAAAAGCCGAGGCCAGTCTCTTCCCTCCCCCCCTCTCCCGCGGTCGTCTCTGCCACTCCACTCCTCTTCCTGCCACCCTTCAGGCCATTTTTTGCCGCTAATCCTCTTTCCTCTTCTCCCTCCCCTCCTTCCCCCCCCCCCGAGTGGTGTAACTCGAGAAATGGGAGACGGGGAGAGAAGGAGGCGGAGACGGGGACGCCGGCTAGCTACTCGATGGGGAGGCTAGCGGGGACTGGGGGGGAAAAAGGAGGATGCTGCTAGGTAGAATTTCGCCTTTCCCGGGTTTTAACTACAGAGCGCCGTAGCCAAGGTTGACCAACATACGTACTGTCGTAACTCGGGTCGCACAGATGAAGCCTATGGTAGTACCTGCGAGAGTCTCGAGAGACTCCTGGAGTCCTCAGGCGCGATTGCAGTTAGTCGCATCGGTTCTCGTTATGTCAGGTCAGAGCTACGGAATTGGTTTTTCCCCCGAAACGGGGAGGGAGAGAGAGAGAGAGCGAAAGGCGAAACAATTCCTCCTCGCCTCCCATCCGCGTTCTATCCATTTCTGCCCTCCGTCCTTCGCAGGAAAGAAGAGGTTTATATAAGAGGCGGAGGCGGGGGGCAGAAGGGAAAAAGTGCAATATCGGGGACAGCGGAGAGACGAGCGGGGGTGGGGGGAGAGTAATTCCCCCTTTCCCAGTACGTGGAAGTTATACCTACCTCCAGTGTACCCGCGGTACAGCACTATACGACGCACTATACCCACGTAGCTACGACGCTTCAATGCTCGGCACGACAGAGAGAAATAGAAGGATTAGGCCTCCTTCTCCCTTCCCTCCCCGCTCTTCCTTTTCCGCCAGAGGGCAAGTGGGGGGAGAGGCGGGGGGGGGGGGAAGAGAGACGGGAATAAGATAAGCCGATACTTCTATTCGGAGGAGAAGAAGGAAAAGGCCTGCCACGTGTATGGGTAGGCCGTTGCTCACTGTTCTTTTTACAGCGTTTCTGTTATACTCTTTCATCTTGCATCCTGCTGTTTTTCTCTTGGCTGCGTGAACGTACTCTTTCCTCGGTGGCGGCCACCGAAATCACTCCACAGCCTCCGACTCTCACCGCAAGGTAGCAATAGGAGTGACCGGCTCCGCCCTCCTCCGTAGCAGCAACCCCTCTCTTCTCTTCCTTTCCTCCCTGGGGAATTTCCCCCCCGCGAGGCCCTTCCCCCCCTTTTCAAGCGTCACTTTTCCGGAAAGAAAGGAGAGGAGGGACCCCACCCCCCCCACTCCTTTTCCAGCTCTCCTTCTTCCCCCTTTTGTAGCCCTGAATCGCGACCCTTTCAGGCATGAAACGACAGCCAATAAATCGTTCCACCTCACCTCGCGGCGGCGGCGGCGGCGGCAGGCCTTGCTTCCTGGAATACGTATACGCGTATGTATAGGAGGGTCGACGGAGGAGGGCGACAAGGGGGGGGGATATGGCGAGGCAGACCTTGCAAAAAGATGACTTTCCGCCGAGGCACCTTTTTTGCTGGCTGCTGCATATGAGTTCTTGCACGAGCGAAAAGTGCCAGCATACTGCGCACCACTCCCCTTTAGCGATTCCTCCTACGAACACGCCGTTATTGTGTTTCGGAAGCTCAGAAATGAGGTCTTTTCGAATCCTTTCTACGTACGTACAGGAGTACCATTATCCGTTTTTCACTCGCTCTCCCCCACAATTCCATCGCCCATACGGGATAACGCGATAATGGATCGCGTGCTCCTCCACTCTGGCCCAATGTCGGTCCGGTCTGCCCGGGCCTCTCCCCTTTCTCTTACTCTCGAGGGGAGTATGGGGTGTATCGTACGGTCTATTTATGGGCGCTGCAAGTGCTGCCGTACATGCTCAGATGCCCGATTCCCGGGCTGGAATTAGAACACGGCCGTTGCGCGGAATGTGTTCTCCGGACGAAAAATGCTGCTTTCGTTTCATTTTGTCTGTGCACTTTTTTGCGATTGGCGGAGAAGGTCTTTGCAATACAGTTTGCCGTTTGCTAGCTGATTGTGTGTGATAGTATGGTATGAAGAGCGCCCAAGCCAAATGCTGAGTGGTACTAGCATTGGTAGAATTCTCTCCCCCAACCCAATCGATTGCGCCCATCGCCACCTCGAATCCTAGTGCGCTAGGCAGGCAGAGAGAGAAAATAGCTCCGCTCTTCTCCGCTGCCGCCAAGGACGAAAAATTCTAGTGTTTCTTTATTGGCGGAATATACCGATGAGACAGTAAGAGACACCTACAAACGGAGTTCTCTCTTAGGGAAAAGAAAGTATACATTTTCTCACATCACGTGTGTGACTGCCGTAGTATTCTCGACTCTCCACAGGGCCGTGTGTACACGAGCTTTGTTCCGCTTTGTAGAATAAACTGCTGTTCGCTTTCGTGACACGACAGAATATTTTTATGCGACGAGGGAGGGAGAGGATCCCGACGGCAAAAAGACTCGCTTTTTCCTCTCCCAAAAACACATTTTCGGTGGGGTTGGAAAAATAGCCTTCTCTTCACCTTGCGAGTGCGAGCTCTGACGCGCGGGAAAAAGAGGGCATGGAGCTCGACATGACTACGTTAAGCAAAAGGAAACTAATTATGCATGTTGAATTTATGGGCCCCGCATAGTTGGCACCTCGTAGATACTCGTAGCCCTTTTTGGGTTGCTGCGACCCTGGAAAGCCACCTCGACCGCCAGTGCCCAGGGCCCCAAACCATGACAGGCTTTCAGGCTGTCTCAGAAAGCGCCACTATTGCTATTGTATAGTCCATTGCACATACCGAATTGGGTGGCCGAACGCACACAATACCATGTTGTAGCCACGGACTCACCTCACTCCTTTCCTCACTTGCCCGACGTCCCAAAAGAGGAGGGAAGAAGAGAGGGGCCCCGGCGGAAAGAGAGCCACGGCGGTTCTTCCCTTCCCTCCTCTCCCCCTGCAAAGTGAAAGAGACATAATCAGCCAATATTTGCCGAAGCTCACCCCCCCGCGCCCTTCCCCACTTCTACTACGCTTCTCTTCTCCTCTTTCCAGGCCCCTTCGTCGCCCTCCGCGCACCTAGCCCAGCCTCGACAATGATGATGGCTCTTGCAACAGCGCGGCGCCGGCAGTGGTGAGCCCAAGGGGGACCCGATAACACGACGCCCCGCGAGAACGCGGCGAGCGACGAACGGAAAGAGGGACGCAGAAACCGAACAACGGCTTTAAGGAGCGGCGCCGAAAAAAGGAGGAGGACAAAAAAAAGGCTTTCCTCCTTTGTGCTAGATGGACTCTTCTTCGAGTGCGTGAGAGGCGTCGCCTAAAGAAGTGAGCATTGAAGAAAGAGGTTGTATAAGAAGTGTGTAGGAAGGAGGGGGGAGGAAACATACCACCGGCCTTTCTAAGAATAGTGTCTGCCTTAGCTTACGCAGCAGTTCTCCCTATGCTTTTCAAACTTTGAGGACAGCCCTTCGTCCCCCCCGAGGCGAAGAAAGAATATTCTTCAGAGAGGAAAGGAGGAGGACGAGAAAAAAGGTAGGCCCGTTTGAGACGACGACTTCCATTATTCCTTTGTGCGAGTGCCGTGTTGATTTGAGCTTATAAAAGCCCGAGTGCAGTACCAATGCACAAGGAAGCCATAGAATTACGCACAATGTAGGTATACCACGGTGGATCTTTACGATTCAAGGTCAAGCAAACGGCATAAAAGCGCATTGCGCAGTCTTCATGCATTCCGCCCCCTCGAGAAGCACAACAGAAAAATATCCATCTCCCTTCCCCTGCATGTCGCCGCGAAAAAGACAGGCAAGAGAAATCTTTTTTTTCTTGTCCAAGTTGAAGCTAGGAGAAACGGGCGGCAAAAGCACTTTGCTTGATTTTTTTGTCGCATAATAGCTCTTTCCTTCAGCACTCCCCCTCCGCGTGCGACATGCGCTAAGAAAACATTGTTGCTCCCCTTCTGCCTCCAAGCCGGGCGAAAAGCACTGTCCTGATGGTTGGTAACAACAGGTATTACGCCAAGGAAGGGGGGACGGACGGACAGAATAAATTTATCGCTCCCCCCCTTCCGCCCTCAAGGCCGCGGATCGCGGAGAGGAGAGAGAGAGAGAGAGAGAGCTCGCGTCAAAATTGGACGCAAACTACGCCCACTCTTTTCCGCCGGCACTGGATTGCATGAAAAGAGCTGCTGCTCCTATTCCACAGGGTGCGGGGGGGGAGGGCGAAGCGGGGCATTAAACTTGTTACGCCAATGTACCATAAGTGCCCTATTCACTCAGTGGAGAACCCCTTTGTTTGCTCTGCTGCAATTTGCCGAACATTCAACAGCAACAACGGTATTAAAATTGAGTTTTGGAATTGGAACCAATTGGTGTGGAATATTATAACTATTGTATATGAATGACCGTCGTGGAAAGGAGTAAATGCTTTTCAAGGTCAGTGTCATTCACATGCACTTTCGAGTGCTTCGCGCTACCATTTGTTTAAATACGCTACAGTACATGTGTGCAGTGTCCCTGACGCAGCGTGGCTGAGACAATTATGAACGTAAAGTTAAACGTCCTGTACCTGTGGGCGCGCGTAGGGAGCCTGCTACTCACGAAGAGCGAGAAGAAAAGGACACGCACGAACAGCACAGTACTACCACGCCTCATTAGACGAAAAGTTAGGCGGGGGAAGAGAGAGAGAGGGGGGGGAAATGTCGCTTCTCTCGCTCGAGCGCGCGCGTTATTAGGGAAGGGACTCTTCCTTCACACTTTGGAGAAAGCGGGCAGCAGAAGTCCCTCGCCCACTCCGCTTCTTTTCCACCGCAAGGCCGTAATTACGCCCGCAGGCAAGCAGGCAACGGCGAGGCGCAAGGCCAATCAAAGAGGGGGGGGGGGGAGCACACACATGAGGTATTGTCACAGAGACGCGTCGGCGGTAAAATGAATGCTGTCCTCCTCCCTGTAGAATTGACTGTGGGCGGTGGTGTGGGCGCTGTCTCGCCTTCACTTCGCTTTCCACTCACTCGTCCTCCGTCGCGCTTACCCCCCCCAAACCCTTCTCTTTCCCTCAACGTTCGTTTGTCCGTCGCCCCTCTCGCCTCTTCTGTCGCTGTTTGTAGAAATTTCCTGAGTAGACTGGAGGGGAGACATCACATGTGGTTGAAGGTGAAGGGCCCTCTCGAGTCGTACGCTTGTGGAGTGGAAGGGGGAAGCTCAGGCTGGGGCCGTAGCGGTGGGGGGTGACCTGGAAGAAAAGGGGTTAGGGTGCTTTCGTGCACCTAGTATAACTGCGGATGCATCGCTGTACACGCACAAGCCCGGACGGGCAGCACAGGACTTGGATTCATCCTCGTCTTCATGTGATGGAATAGCAGGGTATATGCCGCGACCCAGCCCTTCTTCCGATTCTTGGGGTACAATACAACATTCCTCGCTCCCCCGCCCCTCTTTCATCCCGGGGGGGGGGGAGGCGCAATCCTTTATCTGGTGAGGGGAAGGCGAGGGAGTAGAGGAAAGAAGGAGTGGCAAGAGGCGAGGATTAAAGCTTCCCCCCGGACGGAGAGTGCTCCCCCCCCGTGCCAAACTCCGTTCGCTGTGCACCCATCTGAAACTTTGCGGTGGGATTCGCAAAAGTAGAGCTCGAGAGGCGGGCTGTTATCGCAAGGCGGCTTACGTTTTTTCCCTCCCTCTTTCGCGAGGAAATTCCTAGTCGATCTGCCTGGTAGATATGCCCCCCTCCCCGTCTTTCCTTATTTACGATTCCGATATCGACCTTCTGAAGGGGGGAGGGGGGAGGCTGGGAAAGGGAAGCTCCTCCGCCAGCCAGCGGTCTACACATCGATCGAGACAGCGGCTTGACGTGACGAGAGCGCACGGAAAAAAATATTGCAAAAGGGGGAGGATTGTATGGCTTTGCCTTGAAAAGGCACTCCTCACAACTAAGTGATTAGTGCGCACTCGTTACATCCAAAATTGAGTTCATACGTACTTTCCACCACTACCTACTACGTGGGTATTTTTGCCCTGGTCGTACAACCAAGTTCTTGCGCAAAAAACTTTTTTGTCTCTATCTTCTTCTTTTCGTCCCACGTCGGCTTCTCCATCATTCATTTGACTGCCAAAGGGGAGAAAAAGGAGAAAAGAAGGGCGGCGGCGGGAAATTGGTCGAACATTTGCATAAAATTTCCACATGTATTCTTTGGCCCCCCCAGGGGGGAAGTATAAAGTTGAAAGTGGGTTCTTTATCCTTTCCAAGACCCTATCGCCTCCAAGAGTGCGATTAGGACCCGTATACACGTACTTTGACGGAACATCTCTGGAGGTTTTCCCAGTGACAGCATCACCGTCGTGGGCGAATTCTTGGCATGAATCTTTAATGCTTTCTCCGGTCCTCCCTCTCCCTCGACAGGAGGACTTGAGGCATCGCCAAAGCAAGCAGCCAAGAGGTAGGGGGGAGGAGAGGGGCTTCATTCTATTTTGCCAGCTCTCAAGCCTCTTTCTTTTCGAGCATAAAGGAGCAGGCGGAGAAGTGAGGGAGAGACGGGAAGGGGAAGAAGAACAGCCCTTTTTCTCCCTTCTTCCTTTGTGATGAACAGAAAGGCAGAAAAAAGGGCTCCACTCAGCACTAATGAGAGCACCTTTCTCTGCCGGCTCTATCTCTGAGCGAGAGGAGGACGAGGAGGAGGGAGGCTTCACTCTCTCCTCTCTCTCAGTCCTCTCGTCTCGTCTCGGCAAACATCTTTTCTGGGTCTCCTCCCACTTCCCCCCACGGCGCTGCAAGCGACGACGAGAGAGACGGGGCTCGGTCGGGCCTGCCTCAAACAGCCTCCTCAACTCCGTCCCCCTTCCCTCCTCTGTTTGTCGGATTTGATTGGAAAGGGTGACGGGCCGGAAGTTCAAAGGGAACGGGAGAGGAGACTGATGCGCCCGGACAAACGAGGGGGGGATGCGAGGGGCGAAAAAAAAAGAAGGCCGAAATGAGTTTAGCGCCCATGCCCCGCCGCAGACACAGAGCGGAGTGATGATGGAATTCTGCAATTTTCCCTCCCTTCTCGGTTGGCTTGCCAGCCTATCCTTTGCAAAAGAAAAATGACAACAAATGGTTATGGCCGGTTTCGCGGAAACACCCCTCTCAAGGATTGAAGTGAAAACTTTCGCCTCGCATTTTCCACCATAGAGATATATGCTGGTAAACTTCCAAGATATACCGTATAAGAGGGAAGTACATAATACTTTTGCCACATACAAACATTCCCGCCGCTGCCACCAACCATCCACCCTTTCCCCCGACGTTACTCTTTCTGATCACACAACTATAACTCCTTGCGCGCCGGGCTTCCCCAAATCCCTCCTATATTATAGCTATCCATGCAGCGGGGTCTGATGCCACAAAGGGGAAGAGGGGGAGGGGAGGCCTCTTCTTGCGATCAGTCCGGAGATATCCTTTGAAGAGGGCCTTCCCTTGCCCGCCCGAAGCAGGAGCAGGGTAAGAAGGAGGGTGTGAGGGGAAGCGACGAGCGCTTGTAAGGAATTCACCAAGTGTACGAATGCCCTGCACTGAACAAAAGTCTGGAAGCACGAAGGGTGATTTCCTTTAGTTCTTCTATTGAGTGTCGGTGTGGCTAGTTTTTCTGCAACAAGGATTGAATCCTTCTCCTCTGGTGCAAGCGGTGGAGAATCGGGGAAAAGGAAAAGCGTTGGTTGGAAAGGAAGGGGAAGTACGAAGGAATATAGGGACAGTGGGGGCCGACCGACCGAGTGTATATGGGGGGAGGGGATGAAACGCAGCTGCGTCTGTCACTTCCAAAAGGGGCGCGAGTGAGAGGCCAGAGGGAAATGGAAGAAGAAGTCAGCTCCACTTATCCCTTTCCAAAGCCAGCAGACATTCCTCTTCTTCTCCGCGTCGGCGGCGGCCGGCGGCGGCGGCGGCCGGCGGCGGCGGCGGCGGCCGCGGATGCCCCCAAAAAAACCGACCGCGAAGAAGGGGAGAGGGAAAAGAGGAAAAGGTTCTCCCTCCCAGACCCCAGGCCAACAGTCAGAGCAGCCAGCCCAGTAATACACTGTGGAGAAGAGGGATATAAAGAAGGGAAGAAGAGAAAGGAGGAGGTTTGGCTTTTTCTTCCCCCCTCGCCCTCTATTTTCCTTTCCCACTTTTCTCCCCCTCTCTCCCTTTCAATTCTCACAATGAGAAGGCCGCCGCGCGCTCGGGCTGCTTGGGAAAGGGGGACGGACGGAGGGACGGACGGGAGCCAATCTTGATGCTTTAGTAAGGGAAATAGAGGGGAGGGTATAAATTGGCAGTGAGGAGTATAAAAGCGAGAGGCAAGAGCGTAGGAAAAGAAAATAGTTTTCTTCTTTGAGGCTCTCTGAGGACCTCGCTCCAAAAAAAATTCGGCCAACATCCAAATGCTGTAATTAGTTTTTGCAATTGGATGAAAGAGCGGAAGGCGGTCGGTATCTTTGGAAAGAAAAGGACAACATTAGGCCAGAGGGAAATACCCTGAGAGGAATCCTCCCTCCTCCCCTTCCCCTTTCGCCAAAATTCCAGCCAGAAATACCTCTGCCGGCCTTCCTTTCCCCGAGAGCCAGCGCCCAAAGACTCCTGCGTTTGAAGGCCGCCGCCGCCGGAATTGATGGTCCAATTCCCACCTCCCCCGTTTCCTCCCCTCCTTCCTCGTCCTAAACGCCCATTTCAAGAGG
>JAAUYB010185679.1_pt1 | contig 10572 bp, 8 predicted proteins | sample 7278071 | NCBI WGS metagenome assembly JAAUYB01 (sample SAMN14350121, study PRJNA611818) | marine sediment metagenome | isolation source: surface marine sediment (1.8m) | place: French Polynesia: Moorea | collected 2018-08 | reverse complement strand
TACAGTAATACTATTTCTCTGTGTTTACGCTTGGCCCAAACAGGTCTCGGCGGGGGGGTCAAAAGGAGCTATCAGCGGATTTGCTTGCTTCCGTTCTATTGCGCCGATGAAAATACCTTATTTTAACAAAGTAGACGCGCACACACAACAGACAACATAATATTTCATGCCAAACAAATTGTCTACATTGTGCATGAAATATCGATCGCGTCTAGTCTGGCAGGACGTATAACTGGCTTTTTTGTTTTGCAATCAAGGCTGGGGGAGTTTTCGATAATTGCAAGGTCATTAACTTTTATGTTCAGTGTCCGTGCAAATATGGTGGTGACATGCGGACAAGGCTGAAATTGCGGGCCTGTAGTGATTATCGCAATTACGGAGAAAAAAGTGACTGTCCATTCTGCAATTAACTATTTTGTAAAAAAAAAAGGATTATGTCTCTGGCATCGCGCGCACGTGAAAAGTTTAATTTTGGTCCTTTTGGGTCTCTCCATGGCCTCACAAAAATGAAACTCTGTTTTTTTTCGACTGGTGTGTGTGCGACCAGTTGATTCCCACACACCGGGTGATGAACGAGCACGCAGTGAAAAGCGACCACCCTTGATTGGTTGGTTTTGCAACGGCATAACAAACTTGCTTGAACACTGGTCTCATAAATTCACTGTACTGCTATTTGTTGCTGTGTGGCTATTCCTGTCCAAATTCGAATGGGCCTTATGGGCACTGGCGTAAATTAGCCAAACAACTTTTCGCTCAGTCTGAAATAAAAGGCCGCTCGGAAAACATGGCCTCCAGTTTTATCTATCTCCTGTCTTTACTTGCATTGAACGCCGTTGTCCAGGTATGTTTTGTAATGCACTAAAACACACTTTTAAAAAAATTACAACAGGCCAATGTGACTCTCATCACCTTCAAGAGAGATTGGACCGACCTCACTATGTTCAGGGACAATGCTCTGTTCAGGACAAAGACTGCAAGGCAACTGACTCCCTTTTAGGCATAAGAAACTTCATCATGTTGAGTTTTTTTTCTTTGAAAATTCAGGTCTCTGATCCTGTGTTCGATCATGTGCGCAGCAGATGACAGGTGGGTAGTGATTGCAGTTAGATGCAACACAGCCCAGGTTAAAAGACCAAGGATAATTTTCTTTCCACATCTAGTTGCAGCTTCCACATTTTCAACCATGGATCCACCACCTGTGAACTTGGACAGAGGCAGACCGCCGGTGTCTCCTTCCCGGCCCAGGGTGGAGGCCAGGAGGTCTATGTCGTCCACCACCAATGTGAGCAAGAAGAAAAGTAAAGTTTTTGTCATTAATTTGCTTTTCATTGAATTGGCCAAAACTTTGTTTCTTCAGGTTCTCTTGCTGAGACCTGTCCAAGCACGCCCATACTTGTGGCCCATAGCACCGTGTTCCCAAGCTATGATGCTACAAGCAAGCTGGTGAAAAGACTATACAGTTGTATATGTTTTCAGGATTATTAAAAAAAATTGTATATACTGCACAGACCACCATTCAAAAATATATCTGACTTTATTTCTCCAACCAGTTTGTTGACGAGTGTGAGGATTGGAACCTGGGTAACTACTGGGTGGGGGAGGCCGGACACTATTTTGTAATGGACTTAGGCTGCTGTCAAGAGATCTCCTCAGTTACCTTAAAGAACATACAGAATGAGCCCGCTGGTCACAACAGGCTTCCAGATAGGTTAATCCAGTCCATGGGTCTAACCCAAAAATAGCACTTGTATTGTTTGCATTGCCAGGTCTACCGATGGATTCAGGATATTATTGTCTACCAATCAGGTGTATGACAGTGACAATGCTGCCATGAAGTGGGATTGTGTTGTAAAGGACAATCTACAGGATGGCAGGTTTTTGCCAATTTCACATTTGGGTTTCCAGGAAAACTCACGTGCAGTCTCTTCTTTCTGAACAGGGGGTATGGTAACCATTGTGACATTTCCTTGGAGACTTTTGCCTTTCGCAAGCAGCCAGCAAGGTAAAACTATATGGAATTGTGGCTGGTACAGGGTCAACACTCTTTTCAATTCTTTTCTGTTGGCAGATTTATCAAGTTTGTGGTTGATTCCTACTTCGGAGAATCAGGAGGTTTAAACTACATCAGGATTGACTAGCTTCACCCAATACAAAACCGTATAACAATGCACTTTATATTTACCCATTTAAACTCCAAACGTTTTATGTCTGAGAATCTGTGGAAGCCGTTTGAATCTGACTTGAAGGTTCACAGAGAAAACACATTTAATTCTTGTTACATCTTCCCGCACCTGTATCAAATATACCTGGTATATTTCAGCAGGATTGATTTGCTGACAGGGTCAGAATTGAGAATTCCAATATCATGATAACAAATATTGATCTAGATTTTAGTTATATGAACACATGTAAGAGGAAAAAGTCAGAGTGGGATATGTTTGACTTTTTCAAGCCAATGACGTTTTTCGTCCTGTACGCCCGTTACAAAACCTTGTCAGCTCAGTCCGTTTTCCTGATCCTGATCCTTAAAAGAAACCCACAACTTGTTCATGGCGGTTGGGGATTGTTATTGGGTCCCACCCGTGCGCTTGATGGGCCCGAGGAGCAGTGAAACTAAACCCCGCCACTATTTGGGCATTTAGGTATATTGACTTTTGGTCTCCAATTAAGCGTGGGAAAGCTTGGTTGAGTAACGGGTCAAAAATGTCGGGTCGATATGGCCATGTTTGTCGAACATAAATATGTTCACGTACATGTGCGCATGCCTTCTGCTCGGCGGGACAGAAAGGCGGTGGGTCCAACCAAGTTATTCAACCCTCCCTCTTTTGTACCTGCTTTCAGTTCCCTCATTCCCTTTGAACAGCGAACTACAATATGAACACCAAGGGTTTCTACCTCCTCCTCCCCTTCTTTGCCCTGAACATTGTTCAGGTACGGTTTTTATTCTGCCTTGAACTTGGCATGATAGTAATCCTCCTTCTTTTTTGTATTGACTCCAGGCCGACGTGAGTCTTTCAACTTTCAAGATGGACTGGACCGACCTCACATTGTTCAGGGACAATGCTCTGATCAGGACGAGGACTGCAAAGTATGACGAATGAGCAACAAAATGACACACATGACACACAATACATGTAACTGATATTTTGCGTAATTCAGGTCCCTCACTCTCTGCTCAGTCATGTGTGCAGCAGACAATAGGTGAGTACATCATGGTATTGTGACATTGCAAGGGCAGAAATGTACAGTAGTTAGATACTGCTTGTAAAACACAGCTGCAGCCTTTTCATCTTCACTAATGGCTCCTCAACCTGCGAATTGGGGCAGAGGCAGTCTGCCGCCGTCTCCTTCCCGGAGCTTGGTGGAAGCCAAGAGGTCTATATAAAGGATCAATGTGAGAGAACTATAAACAAAAGCGGGCTAACATAAATGAAATAATTTTGTGTATATAGTGGCACACATTCTATGAACGTTCTGCTGATACAATATGATGTTGCCACTGCCAAAACAATTTGCGACAAGATATGTTAGTTTAAAATCAAAGTTGAATTCTGTTCCTTTTCGTTCTCTTTGTTGTGTGATGGACGGTCCCCAGGCCTAACTTGCACATTGTCTATTTTTTTCAGGTAGCCTTGATGACACTTGTCCTAGCACACCAAGCCTAGTCGACCACGTCTCTCCGAATTCACGGTTTGAAGCGACAAGCAAGCTGGTGATTTGATGGATTGACAGACTGTCAAACAGAAATCCCTCCCAAAAATTTAGGGTGCAATTAGGGTGCATTATTTTAGCCGTAATTATTCTACCTTTGCAAGAGTAGCAAGGAAAAAAAATAAACACAATTACGCAGTCATCCTGGGCAGGACCAATGTCAATTCAATGTTTAAGTTTTTATGGTATTTTTCGTCCCACTAGTTTGTTGACGAGTGTGAGGACTGGAATGCTAGAAACTACTGGAAAGGACAAGCGCTTGACTACTTTGTCCTGGACCTCGGTTGCTGCCGGGAGGTCTCCTCAGTGACCTTGAAAAACATACAGAATGTGCCTGCCGGCCACAACCGGCTTCCTGACAGGTGAACAAAGAGCAAAACTTTAGATCTATATGTATTGTACATACTAGTTCCTTGTTTGAAAAAAATCTTTTCATGGTCAGGTCCACTGATGGATTCAGGATCTTGTTGTCTACCAATCAAGCTTACGACAGTGACAATGCTGTCATGAAATGGGACTGTGTTGTAAAGGACAATCTCCAGGATGGCAGGTTTTTAAAGCGAAAATGTCGCTTAAAAACAGGAAAAAATGGAGTGTTTTTCTAATGTTTTTCAAGGGCATATGCTAATCATTGCGACATTCCCCTGGAGACTTTCACTTTCCGCAAACAGCCAGCAAGGTGAAATTCCAACTTGTTTTGGCTTTTTGGAAATTTTTAAATGTTCTTTTTCTCAGGTTCGTCAAATTTATTGTTGACTCCTTTTTTGGGATTACCGGAGGACTGAACTATATCAAGGTTGACTAGCCTACAAAGCAAAGTGGCTGTGCTAAGAAGCACATGCAAACATATGTTGCACAATTTATGTACAGCGCAATTTACTCATTTACTCATTTTCTAAATATTTTCAAAAAAAGTTTGTCTTTTTATCGCTTTGGGACAAATAAACCTTGCAGGATTTTGAACCACCTTTCATAGCCGCGATCGAGTACTGAAAAAAACATCCGAACCCTTATTGGCAAGTATGCATTCTACTGTACAGGAAACGGCCACCTGTGGCCCCTTGGGGGGGGGGATCGCATCCATCACTTGATTTCCCCCATTCTTTTGCGAAGAAATTTCAAAAATCCATCCCTTTCCCGCACACAGAAGAAAGGAAATACCAAGACGCATCGTTTCTATTTCTCTTTCCTCCCCTCTTCCACCCCCGCCGAGAATTCGTGAAAACGTGAAAACAAACGTTGCAAACGTGAAAGTGAAAAATGCAACTGCCAACATGAGGTGGTTTCCCCAACCAAAGAAACTGCCACAAAAAATACGCCGTGACCAAAGCGACCAATTTTTTGGGGGAAAACCGGAACTAAAGAGAGCTAGCCGGTCTTGTGTGCCAAATGGAAAAGAGAAAACCCACCCCCTCCTCTTTCCTTCTTTTAGCATACGTGGGGGTTGCAAGCGGAGAAGAAGAAAAAAATTTCCGCCAGTCCCATGCATAAGCAATGAGCCAGCCGAGGGGTGCTCTTTTGGTTTGTGTCCAATAAAGAAGGATTTATTTTTTTACTGCGTCTGTGGGAAAGGGGGGGGGGACACACGTTTTTGCCCCCTTCTTACTATGTACGAAAACTCAGAATTGTCCAGAAATTCCCAATGATGTCCCTGGAAAAAGGAGGAGGAGGATCGAGGCGGGGGGGTCAAAAAGCCATTTCTATTTTCCTAGGCAGGTGGGAGGAGAGAGGATATGTGTATTTCCCGCACATGGCTCCGGGGCATTCCGGTGGGTGGTGGGTGGACATCTGCTGAAAATTGGCCATTGCAAAGCGGTCTTTGTGTGGCGCCAGGGGATAATGCTTCTTTTCCCATTTTTTCCTGGCAAAAAGGGAGAGAAAAGAGATTAGGGAAATGGGCGGAAGTGGGCTCAGCCCCTCCCCCCCCTCCCCCGCCGCGGAAAAAAAGAGCCACAAAGATTACCGAAAAGTGTCATCTCCCTTCAACTTGTCGCCAAAAAAGAAAAGACTTTGAGATCCACTCTGGATGGGTGCTCGTGAGCTAACACTTTTCGCCTTAAAAAGTCAAGACTTTTTTTTTCGAAAAAAGACTTTTTTAAAGACTTTTTGGGCAGTCATGCATGAAGTGAGTCATTCTCTTTCAGGGTTGGCGGAGAAAATAAACACCATTATATTATGCAATGACCACCGCCACTCACTTCGGCGGGGTGACGAGGAAGAAAAAAATTCCGCGTTTTCTCCACATTCCTTCTTTTTCCTTAAAAAAAGACGAGAATGAGGGAAACCACTGTGAGTGCCCTTGGCACTGCTGCATGGAATAAGAGGAGGAGGAGGAAGAGACGCGGAAGATGGAGTGGGAGATTCTCCTCCTCCAAAAAAAACCGCCCGAAGAAAAGGGAAAGAGGAGTGTGTGCGGTGAGAGGGTCTTCGTCCTCTCCTCCTCTTGGGCAAAGGGGCCCATGCACATACTGAACGAACACACAGGCTCTCACTCACACTCACAAGAACCTAGACTGAGTGCCTAGGTAGAACTTTCGCCAAAAGTATAAATGAAAAACACAGTTTCTCCAATAACTTGGGAAACAAGTTGCGAAAACTATTTTTTTATTTAAAAGTTTGTCGAATCTCCTTCCCCAAGCACTTAGAGAAAGCCAATCCAGATATGCCCAGAAGAAAAGGAGGAAGAAAGGCAAAGAGGTGCTTCTACTCATCCTTTTTACCGCCACCCATACCTCCACTTCCCGTGTAAAGATGTAGTAGTATTGGGTGCGGAGAAGGGAAAACTTTTCCCCCTTCCAGCCTCACATGATTTCCCCGCCCTACAACACAAAAAAGTAATCCCTTCTTCCCCCCCCCCTGACAAAGTGCTGAGAAGAGACATGACGGAATCATCCTCTTGCTGCTGCATTGACAGCTTCCCTCTAATATTCTGCGCACATGAAGGAGGGAAAAAAAGAGGGGTGTGCGGATTAGTGAAGATGTGTATCAGTCTTCTTTCTTTCCTGCTCCCCCTTTTTTGCGCTTCTGTGCGCTGTATATGCGGGTAAAGGAGTGTTGCCTTCCGTGACAGCCACATTGTACGGGATTCGCCACAAAAAAGTAAAAATAGCTAAAAACTGAAAAAAATTAAAAATAAGAAAATATGTGGTAGTTTATATACATTTATTTGGCGAATCTTAGTGGGTATAAGAGCGTTGACACGCGACCTCCTACCGAGAATGCCGCTCACGCGACGGAGGGTAACGAGGCTGAGGGAGGGAGCAGTAATAAGGGATCCTACAGTGGACAGGGTGGCTAGGGTCAACGACCAATCTCGGGAAAGAGAACAAGGTGGATATAATTAAAGCATTTTTTGGACACATTGCGCGATAGAAAATGTGATAAGACTTTTTTATCATCAATGCAGATATTCATCTGTGAGGTGACAAAGGGTCCAGAACAAAAAGAGTGCTTTTATTGGACACTTCAATAAAGTTTTTGCGCCCCTTCCCCCCCTCAGAATTAGGTTAGGTTTTTTTTGTTCTGTGTCAGAGAAACTGGAGACCTTTATTTCAGAGGAGTACAGTAATGAGCCATCGCCCACCCCGCACAAACACAAAGGGAATAGCGGGGTATCGGGTCTCAATTCCGATACATGAAGCTATACAGGCTCACTCACTCCAGGGGTCGGGAACACATAATGGAACTCTATCCACGAATAAATTCGCAACGGACTTTTCGGACTAACGCGGCGTGCCATCATTTCCCCAATTCTTTTTACTGTACTCGCGAATGTTCCGTGAGGGCAAAGAAAGGTGTAAGTGAAAAATGAATGCGCGAAAGAGGGGTGAGAGGATTGGGGGGTGAATTCCGTGGCGTCTTGTGACCTACATTCGCTCCCCCACATATACAGTGCAGAACGTTGCACCCCTTTATTCCGCGGGCAATCGACTGCGGCAAATGATCCGGGGGATTAATAGCGATCTTTTTTTTTGGCCAAAAAAAGGGGGAAAGCATAATATGCGTTGCTGGAATATATTTCACGACCTTCAAGATGTTCAAAATATTTCTTCTTGATTTTTTTCAAGGTTAGGGAAATGCGAATGAGAGAGGAGAAAAAAAACCATCACGAATTCTAGCGGGAAAAAGAGATTGTTAATTTTCGAATTTTGAAGCGGCCTATATGAGTTGCCCCCCCCACCCCCCCACCCCGAGGCTAGGAGAGAAAAGCTTGTTGGAAGTTTCAATTAACTCCTCCTTCTCCCTTGATTCTTATGCAGGGGCAGAAAAAAATAGGGACTTTATGTGGGAAACGAAAGTGCAGTCTTTGCTTTTTTTTGTTTGCCTTTTTCGATGGCGGTGGACGAGAGTCAACATTGACAAGGGGACAGCAAAGACGATTTTTTATTTGAAAATCTTACGTAAAAGTACAGCCCCACCGACACTTCACACAAGAACATTGTCTCGAGAGACATAAAAATTCCACTTTTCCGATTACAGCAAGCTCCGTCTTCTTGCGCGGCGGAATTTGAGCGAAATTGGGGGTAAGTGGGCAGTAAACAATATTTCCCAGCCCAATTTTTGCCCGAGAGAAAAAATGTGGAGGGGTCGGAAAATTAGTGGAACGAATTTCTTAAGCAATTTAGTATATCTAGGTATCTCCCTTTTTTTTCTTGATATCGTTAGCAATACTGGGGATCTAGGATACTTCCTTCCTCTTTTTGCTTCGTTAAGCTGCTGCAGCATGTGTTGCTATCTTTTTTCTTTTACTTTGCAGGACACAACAAGGGGGGGGGGTTGCTCGAGGCAAAGTGAAAGGAAACACACATCATGCGAATATGTACTTGAAAGTGTAGTATGATTTGGCACAAAAAGTGGCTAGGAACGTGGTATTTTTGCTTTTTTAATTTTTTGGTATCTTTTTTCGCATTTTTGTGGCAAATCCCTGGCCGTCCTTGCTTTGCAGGTGCCCCTATCTTGTATACCTTATTTCCTCTTTCTTTATGCGGCGGCCTCTGTGTGTGGAATATATTCAGGAGCAACATCTGCTTATTCCTCCTTCTTTTCCTTTTCCTTCCCCCTAACGAGCCGTGTGGGTGACACTGCATGCAAAACAGAAACAGCCTCCCTCACCCTCGTTTCCCACCTTTTCTTTCTTTCCTTTCCTTTTTTGTGTCTATCCTGTAAATTTGCCAAACGCAAGTGGGCGGAGTTGGGGGATCGAGAAAGAGTCAAAAGAGCGTTTTGAACGGCCGCCCTTGTTCAGAAATGCTTGTACAACAAACAGGGGTGGGCACTGTACTCCAGTTGTTTTTACTAGGTAGGGTGAGCGAATATGTATGGGAATTCTTCTCTCCCCTGCATTTGTGGGCCAAGGTAAAGTGTCCACTTCACGCAAGAATTGAAGCTCTTTTGGCAAATGGGCCAAAAAAGTCATCATTTTTTGCCGTTTTTCCATCTCTTGCTACGCTACAAGGTCGCCCCGAAAAATGTATCGGGGTTTTCGAGAAAAATATTGACGAAACACAAAAAAGCTTCCGCCGAAGCCGCCGTTAACAAAAAAAACCTCCTCCCTTTTTTATAGCCTCTCGTTCGACAGAATTTCAATTGGAAGTTTTTGAAGCAAGAAATTGGTGGCACAAAAGAAAGAGGAACGGCGATTCCGTCGAGTCATCTCACACTTTTAAGGGAAAAGGAGGAGGAGGAGGAGGAGGAAAAAGAAACACTTGACAAATTTGGAAGAAGAACATCTCTCAGCTCTGCAAACATGATTTCAGACACACGCGGCGGATCGACAAATTCGCTCCCCGTCCACACTTTGCCTTCCCCTACGAAAAAAAATTCGAAACATGGAATTTATTCAAATTTTCCTCCGTCTGGGAAATTGGGGGGGGGGGCGTAGTGCGGACAGAAATATGCGCATTTTTCTTCTACATCTGCCACATTTTGTCACGCCCCCGGGAACGAAAAAAAAAATGCTTCTGTTGCACTAATTTTTCCTGCCCATAGTAGTCGTTTTCTTCTTCTTTTTCTTTTCTCTCGTCCCCCATTTGGGAAAATGTGCACCTCGACAAATTGGGGGATAAGGATAACAAAAGCAAGTTGTGTGGGTGGGCGTGACCGGGGCGGCTTCCTGCGCATTTTGTAGGGAGGGGGGGAGCAGGGAAACAAGAACCAAAGAACAGGAGGAAAACTTACTCATGATGCATCCAAAAGTTATTTCAAAGATTGAAATAAGTATCTCTTCTCAGCTAATTTAAAAATCACCACTGTTAATTTTGCGTCGTACTGTCGAAATGAGGAGCAAGGACAACAACACTTTCCGTTCTTGGACCAAGCTTGTCGAAAGAGGAAATGTTGGGCAAAAAGATACCAAAAAGTCTATATAGCAGCACTAACGGTCTCCTTGTTGTGACGACAGATAGGAAACCTTCTTCCCAAAAAACTTTTCCCCCCTCGAAAAAAAACATTGTTCACGGGTCACTTGGGCCGCCAAGCAAAGGGAGGGTTGGAGGCGGAAAAGGATCCCATATCTCAAAAGAAGGCTTGGTTTGGAGGGGGGGGAAGAAAATCGGCGACCCTTTGTCAAAGAGGGGAAAGCACCCTCACTGCAGTTTCCCCTTACACGATCCGGGGTACTTTGTAAGGAAAAGAAAAAGAAAGCCCAAAGCTCTCTTTTTTTTTGGCGGACAAATTTTCTGGCTTGTGTTGTTCCCTTGGGATCAACTTCTTTTATCTCTGCCGCCTGGAGTCCAAAAGCGGAGGAAATGGAGCTAGCTTGGAAGAGGCTGGGAAGATTTTCTTGGGCTCGCAAAAATACTGCCACCCTTCCAGGTCTTGCATCCATGTTCTTGTTGGTTTTCATGTTTCTTTTCTCTCCTT
>JAAUYB010159953.1_pt1 | contig 10597 bp, 12 predicted proteins | sample 7278071 | NCBI WGS metagenome assembly JAAUYB01 (sample SAMN14350121, study PRJNA611818) | marine sediment metagenome | isolation source: surface marine sediment (1.8m) | place: French Polynesia: Moorea | collected 2018-08 | reverse complement strand
GCGGTGGCGTCGGAGGCAACCCCTTTCTCGACTTGATCCCCCTCGCCGTCCTCCACTCAACTCCCTCCACTCCAGAAAACCCCTCCTCCTAACAACCGCGGCTCTCAACCGAAAAGCCGGCTTTTCACCGTGTTCTACCCCCTGAGTGCGTTGCTCAGTCCCATGCAGCTCCAACTTCCTTCGGGAGGGATTTCTGGCCGTGGGGAAATGAGGGGGCGAGTGGGGAAAAGGCGGAGGTTGGAAGAGGATCTCTTATGCTTTAGGTCCGAAGCGGGGACTTTGAAGGGGGAACTATCCACTCTAGCAGACAACTTGGTTTGCGGGACCTCTTGAAGCATTGGGGAGAAGGGGTGACGGGGTCTAACATGGAGTTGCTTTCTTGCGGAGAGGGAAAAAAAGATAGGATGGAAATGCTACTGGCAAGAAAACTTATGACCGTGGAAAGCTTCCCCTGCAACGACTTTTCTTTCGTGCCAGATTGCAATATCGATACCGCTGACGGGCAAGACATATCGTTATGAAAGATTAGGAGAAGGAAACCCTTCTCGTTTCTTTGTAGCTTGCCGCCGGGTCAGGTGACACAGCTAAATGCCCCGCGAGAAGGATGCTGTCATTAGGCGGGGACAAAGGCAGGATATTTTCTCCCCCTTAGTCCGGGCGGCGGGTGGACAGCCGCCGACCCAGCTACTACTAACGCCATTCGAATGAATCCCCCCTCTTCGCTTCGAAACTCGGCTCCAGGCCTCGAGTAAGGGAGAGGGAGTACACGGGGGTCCGGTCTTGCGTAAGCAGGAGCCGCGCGCGGGGAAAAGAGGGGGAGTCCGAGGGAACGAACGCCGCCTCCGTCACATGACCGCAGAGTCAGTCCCAGGCCGAAAGGGGAAAACGAGGGGGGAAAGTAGTGGAGAGTACTGACGTGGGACGGAGGAGGCAGCAGCAGGGGAAAGACTCTCTCTCTCTCTCTCCAGCGGCGGCGGCGGCAGCGATCACGAAAGAAGAGCCCAAGGGAGGGAAGGAGGGAGGGAGAAAGCAGTTTTTTCCACTCTTCACGAGCGTCCTAAAGGAGGGCGGGAAGACGAGTTTGACTCCCAGCTACGAGGGTGGGAGTGCATGGCAGCCAATCCAAGTTATTCTTATTGCCGGCGGCGGCGGCGGCGGCAAAGCGAAGCGAAGCCTCTTTCCACCTCTAGCTTCCTCTACCGACCGAACTTACGTACGTACGTACGTCCGACCGAGGTTGTCTTCCTAGAACGATTTGTTCGAGGGGGAGGGAGGGGGAGGGAGGCGGAAGCTCTCGAATTCCTCACAGGCCGAGCGGACAGCAAAGCCGTTATAAACCCCTACTCCATCCCTCCGCCCAGTCCCAAACAGTGAAAATTCTACATGTGCTGACAGACACAATCGTCCGTGACGACAAAAGAAGGCGATAGCACAATCTGGTGCTCATGATCGCCGCTCGGGATCGAGAGGGGGGAGGGGGAAGCGAATTTGTCCTCGCCGCATTCGATCGGATTTTCTCGCCTTTCTTTCTCTCTGTCTTTCTCTCTCCCCCTTTCCAATTACGGTCCCCCCATGTTCCGTACTCCCGTCTCCTCTCCTCTCTCTCGTCTGGCACCCTGTCTGCCCCGAGGTCCTTCGCCTCCCTCCCCCCTTAAAAAGCGGTGCGAGCGATCCCCCCTCGCCCGGGCATCGATGACTCTCATGCGCATGGCGTCTTCCCTCGGAGGAAAGGGCGCCCCACCGACCGACCGACCGAGCGACCGACCAGGGCAGAGTTAGAAAAGGCCTCCCCTCTTCCTCCTCCTTTCTCCTTTTTCCCAAGGACGAGGAAGGTCGTTGCTCGCAGTTCCCTTTTCTTACTACTACTTCTACTATGAGGAAAGAGATACTACGCAGGACGTGGAGCAGAGGCAGCAAAAGATAACGGAGGATCACTTTTATAGACAGGCGACACGTTTCATCGCATTATTTTTTTTGGCCCTTTTTGCGTGGGATCCGCAGCCTTGTCCCCCCGAATCTCGGGGGGAAAGAGAAAGAACTTGGCAGGGCACCACGATTTGATGCAAAGGGTGCAGACTGCAAAGGTAGGGGGGCAGCAGCAGGAGCGGCGAGAGGTGTAGTGTGCATGCATTCCGGCCATTCCTTTCCCTTTTCTCTTTCCCCTTCCCCTTTTTTTTCGAAATAGACACAAGACGGGGTAGCAACAGCGGTGCAGAGGAGAAAATCTTTTAATTTCGAAGCGTTTGGAACTTTGCTGGAAGAGGGTAGCATACAGCAGCATCCATAGCCAGGCTTTCCCGAAAGATGCAACTCACGTTATGCATTCAGCCAACGTACGGTAAATTTTCCTAAGCAGAGTAAGAGGAGGGAGGGAGGGGATGCCATCAATCAGGGACAGGAAAAAGTGGAGAAGACAGGGGGGGAGAAGAGAAAGTACTGTAAGAAAAAGCCTGCATACTGCAGCTCCCATACACTGCGGACCATTGGTCTAAACTCTGTTTTGAAAGAGACGGCACTGGTAGCAAAACAATCAAAAACGGCTAACGAAGTGCAAAGAGTAACAGACACGATTGTTCTAGGAGATACAAAAAACCTGCATGCATGCAGCATCCCATCTCTCCCGCCCCCGACTTTACGAGGTGCCCTGCTCCTCCTCCTCCTCCTCCTCCACAAGTACGTTCCTTGCGACGGATTCGAAGGCCGAAAAGTCGTCCGTTTATCGCCGCTCAACATCAACAAACCCAACCCAAAAAGGCGGAGACTGGGGGGGATCGCCGTCGCCACCCTGGAGTTGAGTTCGCGGTGGCCACCGAAGCCGAAGAAACGAAACGAATGGGCAGAGGATGGATCCCTTGTCTTGGCAGCAGCGAAAAGGGAGGGTGGAAGAAGGGGGGGGGGGGACGGACGATAGGGTCAGTTCGGTGGAGGGAAAACTGGATTTCCAATGCGTTGATGGTCGCTCCTCCTCCTCCGAACACCCTAACCCCTAGCCCGGCGGCGTGGCCTGTTCCTCCCGAGAGAAAGATAAGCAAGAGCTACAGCCTGTGTCCCGTCTTCTTTCTCTCAAGGAACACTTAAAACAAAATGTCAAGAAATGGTGAACGGAACTGGGGGAGAAAAGGGAAGAGGTTCAAGACCTCTTGACATAAACGGAATTATGATCCGGGCGCGCATATACGAGGGCGATGTCAACTCCCGCCGCCCGCTCATAAATCAAGCCTCTCTCCCTCCATCCCAGACAGCGAAAGACGCAAAGGGATCGAGCGGAATCTAAAATACGATGTGCGTCTGTCTTTTTGCCTCGTCCCTCTCCCCCCGTCTCGCCGTCTCCTCTTTTTATCCCTTTCTCCTGCCTGTCTTCGACAGAGTGCAAAAAAGACTTTTTTTCCTTAGCAAAGGTGAGGCAGGAAACGATGTGAAGTAGTAGGCACTCGGTGGCCTGAGAAGGGGGAAGAGCAGCGGAAAATTCGCCGCCGCCGCGCGAAGAAATCGGCGAGCGACAAAAAAAAAGGGTTGCCGCCGTGGAGAAGGCAACGGCTCCTGCAAAAGGAGGAAGGGGGGGAGCGGGACGAGGACAGGCGTGACATTTTTCGTTGTCGAAAGTCTGGAGCACATCTGAGTCGATCTGGAGAGAAGAAACGGGAGGAGGAAGAAGGAACATCGCGCGTTTTCCCATAAAGCACTGCGGGTGCTCCGAAAAGCCGCTTCTGAGTGTGTTTATAAACGGCTCTAATGGGCAGAGGAGGAGGATGGGTGGGAGAGGTCGGTTTGCGCGGAATGGGGGAGGGTTGAGGTCAAGAGGGGGGAGGAGGGGGGCAGCTGCCGGTCGATCCCGACCCCGGGGGGAATTTCGAAGGCGCTACACGGGGAATGAAAGAGGAAGCGTGGTCCACATCTGGAAAGTGGCGCTGGCCCCTCATTTTCTTTTCCCCGCCCGTCCTTCCATTTCTTTTTAAGTGGCATCTTTTTCTCAGCGTGGGGTATGGGACATTGTCGAAGTGGGGAGGGATAGACAGAGAGACGTCTTGGGAAAGAGGAGAACTGCGGTATACACTATTCCCCCCGCCCCCCGCTGATTTTCCAAAGCACATTGGGAGGAAGAAGGGCTTCCCCCGCCCCAAAATGACGTGTTTCCTTCCGGGACCGATAAGTCATGTCCAATTATGCGCCGCCGAAGTCTTTGACGACGCGGGCTTTCGCGCCTTTGATTCTCATGTATCGACTCTCTCTCTGGGGTTTCCTCATTACGGGAGGAAAAGGAACGGTTTTCTCCCTCTTCTTCGAGGGAAGTTTGGGAAATCGGTTGAAGCCAGGGGAACCGCAATTGATGCAAGGAAATTGAGAGAGAAAAGGGGGCAAACGCGAGTAAAACTTTTGTAGCAAAAAACCGTCCTCTCAGCCAGCGAAAAAACTATCCTTTTCTGCTTTTTGGACGAGGAAGCCAGAAAAACGGAAGACTGGAAAAAAGAGAAGCTTGAGGGTGGGTTGGGGAATGTGGCAAAGCCAGGTGCTTGTGTCTTTTCTCCCTCCTTTCCTCTGTCTCGCAGCATCCAAGCAGGAGAGGAGAGGAAAGGGAGGAAGGGAAAATTGCCTCCAAAATCCGCCGCCACGTTGCGTTGTAGCCATTGTGCTGGAGGGGGGCTGGGACAACAACAATTGAGGGGTGGTATTTTCAGCCCCGTGTCATAACTTTTTTGCTGTCCACGCGGATCTGGAGAGCATCACGTACTGCACCGTCCGCAGCTGATGCACGAAATACACGTTGCTACAACGGATAGGGGCCGGTTTCCTCCTTTGGCTTCCTGCATGAGGAGGAGGGGTTGGTGCTTTGTAGGCGGGGTAGCAACAGTCAGGAAACGATAGGGGTTGAAAGAGAGACAGACAAGGAACAATGTCCATACCCTGTTAGGGGGAAGGGGGCAAAAAGAGGGGTTGTTAAACTGCGTTCGGGAGCCGGGGGCCGAAAAGAGGACTGTCGTACACTTTTTGGGGGAGGAGGGGGACGAGTGAGGGGAGGATAATTAGAAGTCTTACCGTACGTTGAGAAGGAAGGAAAGGGTTGGCGGTGTGTCGCGGGCGGGCGGGAAAGGAAAAGGGGGGGAATAACCATCAAAAGAAAAGATACTTCTTCTGCTCCAACCGGACAGTCTGGCGTCCCAAAGATTTGGGACGGATTCCAAAGGAGGAGGGATTCGCTCCTCCTCTCAGAAGTAGAGGGGGGGGATAAGTCAAATCTTCCCCTCCCCTCCTTCCAATTCAGAACGCCACAGCGGTTGCGCCTCCCTCTCACGGACGGTCCAACAGGATTGGCATTGGCAACCTACCGCGGGGGGAGGAGCTGGAATGAGTTTTGTCGCAAGAGGGGGAGGGGGAGGGGCGGGCAGGACGCCAAAAAATCAGATAAAAAGACGCCAACGGAGCGGGAAGGGACTGGGCTGGAAAGGGAGACCACACAAAAACATCGTGAAAAACAATGGAAATTGATAGGGGGGATTCTGCATCTCCGTGGTAGCTCGGAAAGATTCGCATTTTCTCACGAGAGACGGGAAGGCGTTATTTCTGGGAATTTGAGATTCCGTTCAGGGGGATTTCTCCTATGGAAGCCGCGGCCGCCGCAGTGCAGTGGCGAAGAAAGGTCACTTCACCAAGTCCGACCGGCATACCCACGTAGAAAATCAGGGAGACTCTTGACTCAGAGAGGGAAAGGAGCTGAGGGAGATGCCGCCGGGGAGCGCCCGTCCCCCATCCATCACCTCCGATTGACACGGTCTCCACTCTCTCTCTCCCCAAAGTGCGACACAGAGAAGTGCTGCTCATCTTTCTCGGAGAAGTCGGGTTTCCTCCGCACTCTTGCCTTGTCCACCGGGTTCGCCGCCTCCGAGCTGAAGACCGCGCGTCCGGAGTGGATCCCGCTCTCCGGCTCGGCCCCCGACAGCACAGGGTGGATGCCGCCATTGCACGCAGAGCTTGGATCTTGCAGATTTAGGTCCGGCACTGATCGTATGCACTCCCTTTCCAGATTTTTTTTAAAAAATAAAAATAATTTAAGGGTGCTCTTTCTCGCCCTCCTCCTCGATTCCCGAAAAGCCCATTCCGCCCATTCCTACTACCATCACACGAAATAGCCAAAGGGGGATCTCGATTCAAAAGACACGCCCGACGCACAGAGTGGAAAACTGCCGGATCCTCTTTTGTTTGTTTCTGGCCGCGGACCTGAGCACAAAAAAGTGCAGACCTGTCGCAAAAAAACTCTTTCCTCGGTATCTCTTTTGGCTGTCTCCTCTGCTTTAGGAGGTGACAAAACATGAATCTGATAATTCTGACAACCGTCCGTCGGGCTTGTTAATTCGGCTTTGTCAAAGCTGCTACAAAAAAATTCATAAATTTTATTTATTCCTTTTTTGCATTTGTCATTTGTATATTCTCCTAAGAACACAACAACACAAAACCGTTCTACAGCAACGTCTGAGATGCACAGTATATTTCAGGTGTCGATATATATCATAGAAAAAGCTTGAATGTACCCAAAAATTATTGAGCGCTTGCATAAGCCATTCCGTGTCCCCGTGCCTCTCCCTCTCCTACCACTCCTCCTCCCTCGGGGGAAGGAACTTGAAGAACAGGTTTTTTCGCCTCCCTCCCTCTGAAACTTTTCCCTCCGATGTTTGGCGGCGGCGCTCCTGCCTGGTTCCTAGGCGTTACGGAGTAGTAGTGATACCCCCGTATTCCGTGAGCTGTTCTCTCACGTTTCAGCCCTCGTGGCGGTGGTCCACCGGCCGGCCAGACTGGTCTGCGTCTGAGATTTTAAAATATGGGGGGCCCGGCAGGGCAGGAGATTATTTCGATCCCCATTCAAGTACGAAAGTTGGAGGGCCCGTTTGTCATGCAAAATGTGACGTGTGATATTTTGCAATTAGGAAAGTGCTAGATGTTTTGTTGCGAAGGTGCACAAGAAAGAGGGAGCTGATGGAGTCATTGGTGCTTCAAGAACACTTTACTGCTCGTCCTTTTTCTCATGGCAATGGAATGGTGGAGGAAGCCATGGAGAAAGGGAACAGCCCTAAAACTCCTCATAAGGTCATCATGGAAGGACCTGAAAAATATAGTGGATTGGTTCTAAACCCGAAGGTTGCGGCGCCTGGCCCAACTCGCATTAATCTCCCTTTCCCGTCTTTTTTCGCGGCAGCATCAACTGGGACTATTCCTATTCACGTACCTTGGGTTGACTCTCAGGGATGATCCCTATGGAGCCAAGCAAAAAAAGTACCTGAATTTGAAGGGCTTCCTCCCTGTTGTTTTTCTTTCTATCCTTTTCTCTATCCCCCCCCTCTCTGTCTTATTCACCCCTTTTTTTCTCAGGGTCTTTTTTAGCGCTGTCAATAGTCTGCCTCGTCGTCAGCCTCTCAGCAAAATTTTCCCCTTTAAAGCCCCGAAAATTTGACTGCATGGAGGATAGAAAGAGGGGAAAAGAAGCGAACCACATGTCTAAAAGTTTGCAAGGAGAGCAAAAAAAAACAAGATTGCTTAGATCGAGAGGCACGAAAAGGAAGATGATTTTTGATGTCTGCAGAAGTGCCGCCTCGGGAGAAGTTCCTCCTCCTCCCCTCTCTCCCTTCTTCTTCTACTTCTTCTACCTGCTGTATCCAAGGCGCCCTGGAACAAAAATCTGGACGTCCAAATGGGGAGGTTTCCAGGGCAAGAAGACAGCTTTGAGGGGGGGGGGAGATGAGGGGAAAGAACCTACGTAGGAGACCACAATTTGCGATTCGACTTCTCCGGCAGGAGCGACGTCGGTCGGAGATATCAATTTAGTGGCAGTCCTGTCGGAGTTTCCAATAACTTTTATCTTCCATTTTGAATCCACGCTCAGTTCTCGCACTTTTATCGTTCGTACCGTACGTACGATAGGGAGTTTCCTTCCTCTCCTGTTGTGTTCCTTCCCGAAAGGAGAACCTCCTACCGTGAGTGGAAAATTCGAAAACATTGGAAAATGCAACCCCGATCTCCAATTGCATTCCGGGAATGAGAGAGGGGCTGGAAGAAGAAGGGTGTTGTTCAATGTAGACGGTTTCTTACGAAAGTTAACAGTTTGAGCGCATCTATTTTTGAATCAACTGAGGCGCCACTATTTGCAATCATTTTGTCAAAGCTGTTTCTTTCTCCTCAACCCTTTCTCCCTCTCTACGACAAGGACGGAGGGGTTGCCCGGTCACTGTAGCAGTACAATTCCTCCTGCCATAACTCCTCTAGCTCCCTCCTGTCCACTTTCCTAGGTGTATCGTACAATAGAGATAGAGAGAACACTTCTTCTCTCTCTCCTCCCTGTTACCTGGGGCCGGGGGCCGGTCGGTCGGTTGGCCGACGGCAAGAGCAGCTTTTCTTCCCCACTCCTTGTACCCACTCACCTGTGTTGTCCGCAATAAATCCACCTAAGACAAAATTCTGCTCCACACTTTTTTTGCTGCAATCGAATGACGCTTTTCCCCCTAGATCAGGAGGGAGGAGTGTTCTTCCTTTTTTGTCCCCCCCTCAAACGACCTGCAATAAAAGTGCAGCAGCCGTCGTCGTTTTTGTCCCCTTTCCTCTTGCTGCATGCCTTTGACCCGAACAAGAAAGGAAGAGGGGACACTGTGCATGCACGCACCACCACCCCGAGGTTCTCTCTCCAACCCCTAAAGCGGGAGGCTGCATTGAGGGGAGAAAACCACCCTAGCAACAGCGAAATCCCCACTTCCTTCCTTTATCGCTTCAACCGCCCCGCTTTGGCACTAACAGAGATGGGTTTTCGTTTTGCAAGAAAAAAACTGCAGGCAGTTATTTATGTTTTGTTGCGCGATTGTCTACAGTAATTAACGTAGTGGATCATAGTCATGGAAAAGTTTTAAGGTTTCCCTTATTAATTACATTTCAATTTTTTGTTTCTTGTTAAGCATCCCAGAAGAATTCCCAGTGTACTAGAGACTCCTCTTATGGGAGAGTGAGAGTTTGGTGCAAAACTCTATGTATTATTTCTCTTATGAGGGGCTTTATGCACATCAGCAGAATGGAAGTTCAAAGCGAAATTTCTTTTTAAAACTATTTTTCGATTTTGCGAGGAAACAAGATTTGTTCATTATTCCATTTTCCCACTGACAGGTACAGTGCTGTGCGCTAACTGGCTCGCCTGGTGGCTGTTGTCAAATGTTTGCCTCTCGATCTCTCTTCCCCCTAGGAATTTTTGCGACGTGCTCTGTGCACATACCACACAACAACCTGTTTCCCTCTCCCGAAAAACAAATTCTCCATTCAACTGCATCGCAAATATTGTACTTGGGCGCTTCTCTCTCGCCCTCTCGTCCAAATCTCCTCCCCCCTTTTGTTTTTTGAGGCACCGTTTAACCGAGCTGAACTGACGATTTTTTAAGGCACAAAAGAGAGGGGGGATGGGAGATAGAGTTGCGCGTTTACTGCGGTCGTAAAATTCGAGGGAGGAGAGAGCGGGGAGAAGGGGGAAAACAAGAACCTACAAAAATACTGCTCCGAGCGAGACCTTCCGAGATTTTATTGATGAGGGCAAAAAATGCAATTTGAGCAAAGCAATATAGATGCTATTCCAAATAATGGCAATTTCCTCTTCCATGATGTGTGAGAATGTCGTGCCCAACAATTCGTCTTCCCTCTCCCTTTTTGGGTTGGGTGTTTTCTTCTCGAGCTCTGAACTTCATTCTGGCTTCCTCTGGAGCAGCAAGCAAGTTGAGTCTCCGCACGATATCTGCCTGCCCTAAAAATATCTTCAAGTACGCTCGCTCCTTCCATCTTCCCCCCACCCGGCATTTTCGTATTCCCTGTCGTACGGTTATGGGAGAACATCGGCAGCTACTACTACAGGGAAGGGAGGAGTTATAAAGAGAAGTGATACTCTCTCAATAAATTGGAAGGGATTTCGACGCAGACTCTTCAAGGGTCACTTTTTCAACATAGGTTGTTGTTTTAAATGTTGACAATTTTATCATCCTCTCACTGTTTGAAATTGTTTCTCAATCATTGGCGATTCCCGCGCTGTGCAAGGAACTCCAGAGCTGTGATGGTTATCTCCAACTCTCCTTTCCTTTCCTTGGCGACAGCTTCTAACTGAGACAGAGAGAGGAGAGGTCAGACCGGATCAGATACCCAAAGTAGCTGACGGTGGAGTAAAAAAAACTGAAAGGTATTTTTAAAAGAGAGGAGACGAAAAAAGTGCCAGTGATTGACATTCATCAAAGTCGTCTGGAAAAGCCGATTTTTTGGGCTTCCTTTTACGTAGACAACTAAAAAAACTGGACGAAAAAAGTCAAAGTCGGATCAAATTGGAGTCTGCATTTCTTTTCGCCGCGTTCCTTTTCGTTGATTTCGCCCGGAAGAAAAAGCGTTCGTCCGTGAGGGAGGCTGGGAGAGAGGAAAGGTGCATTCCGAGGCTTATGCAGATGAGAGGGAGAAGGGCATTTCGACTCTCGTTCCCATGCACACACATCCTATCCTGCTACTACGTATCCCCGTTTCCGTATCGAGTTACACGGCGGGATGGGGAGAGGTGAGAACTTAGCAACCGTTTCCAAGCCCGTCCATCCTACATTCTGGC
>JAAUYB010197177.1_pt1 | contig 10598 bp, 4 predicted proteins | sample 7278071 | NCBI WGS metagenome assembly JAAUYB01 (sample SAMN14350121, study PRJNA611818) | marine sediment metagenome | isolation source: surface marine sediment (1.8m) | place: French Polynesia: Moorea | collected 2018-08 | reverse complement strand
GCCGAGCCCATCGCACCCACTTTCGATACCAGCAGCTGTTTGATGGCGTACCCGTATGGGGGCATCACATCATCGCCACGCAAGATGCCAATCAGCGATTGGAAAAGCTGCACGGTACGCTAGTGACCGAAATTGAAAATGATGTCGCCACCTATCGGTCGCTAATATCGCCCTACAGCGCGCAAAGCGCGCTGGCCGCAATGAAGGTCAGATACACCCAGAGCCGCCCGGAGGGAGAGGGGGGATGGCGGTTTGACAATGAATCCAGTGAGAAAATGGTCTATATCGACGCCTTCGGCGATGCGCGGATCTGTTATGTCGTCTCTTTCTATGTGGACATTGTCGGGGGCGGGGCGCCCGCCCGTCCGACCTTCATCATGGATGCCTCGACAGGCGAGATCATCAAAGAGTTCGATGCACTGCCCTACGCCGAGGCGGGTGGGCCCGGCGGTAACCTTAAAGTCGGCAATTATACCTATGGACAGCAATACCCGCTATTCGAGGTCTCGGAATCCCAGTCCGGGTGTATCATGGATACGGACAAGGTTACGACCTGGAATATGAATCATAGCAACTCTGCGCCCGTTCCCCATTCATTTGCGTGCTTTGAAAACACCTATAAGGAAATCAACGGGGCTTTCTGCCCGTTGAACGACGCCCATTACTTCGGAAGTCTTACTTATGACATGTTCGTCGATTGGCTCGGGAGCCCCCCATTGCCGTTTCAGTTGGTCTTGGGCGTGCATTATGCAAATCAGTTTGAAAACGCGTTTTGGAGTGGCGACGCCGCCATTTTCGGCGATGGGGGCGGCTATTTTCATCCCTTGGTTGGGCTGAATGTCGTCGCGCATGAAATCGCGCACGGTTTTACCGAGCAGCACTCTGACCTGGTATACTATGGTGAATCGGGGGGCATCAACGAAGCTTTTTCGGATATGGCCGGCGAGGCGGCCGAATATTACCATGAGGGGACCAACGACTTTATGGTCGGCCATGACATCGTGAAGGGCCCCGGCGCATTCCGGTACATGGATGACCCGCCCAGGGATGGCTGGTCCATCGACAGTTTGAATGACTATTATGACGGATTGGGCGTTCACTTCAGCAGCGGCCTTTTCAACAAAGCCTTTTATGTGTTGGCGACCAAACCGGGCTGGAATACCCAGATGGCTTTCGAAGTTTTTGCTCAGGCCAATCAATTTTACTGGGAACCCTTGACGGATTTTATCCAAGGCGCCCGCGGGGCGATCGATGCGGCCGCGGCCCTGGGATATCCTGTTGAGGACGTAAGGAGCGCTTTTGCGAGCGTCGATATCTTTATCGATTTGAACACCGAACCGCCGCAGGCGGATTTCGAATATGACATCGACGCATGGTGGGTCACGTTTACCGACACCAGCACATGCGCGGACTGCACGATCACAAGCTGGCAGTGGGATTTTGGCGACGGGTTCGGCGCCGCCACGCAAAACCCCGTCCACCGGTACATGACCGCCGGCACCTACAGCGTCTCGCTGACCGTCTTCGACAGCAACGGACAAACCGACACCACCACCAGGGCGCTGAGCGTGATCGGGGATACACCCGCACCGACCGGGCCGGAGGCCGTCTTTGGCTACACGGCCGACGGCCTGTCAGTGGCCTTCACGGATCAGAGCACGCCCGGCGATACCGCCATTGTCGGCTGGCAGTGGGATTTTGGCGACGGGGGCAGTGCTGCCACGCAAAACCCGGTCCACGCCTACACGACCGCCGGTACCTACAGCGTCTCGCTGACCGTCACCGACAGCAACGGACAAACCGACAGCACCACCACGACGCTGATCGTATCAGGGGATACCTCCGGCTACTGTCTGGCCGGCGGGAGGACTTACCAAATCCAGTGGAACGCCAACGTTCAGGTCGGCAACTTCAGCCGCACCTCACAGGCCAGCGGCTATTCGGATTTTACCGCCGATGTCATCGAGGCGCCGCAAGCCACCGCCCTGCCGATTGTGCTTGCGCACGGTCCCGCCAACTCTATGTATCTCAACTACTGGCAAGTGTGGGCGGATTTAAACCGGGACGGGGATTTCGACGATGCCGGCGAAACCCTCCTCCAAAGAGCCAGCACCAGCGCCCAGCCGGTCAACGGTGCGATCACCATCCCGGCGGGGGCCGCCGAGGGTCACACGCGCCTGCGGGTGGCCCTGAGCCTCAACGGGTATCCCCCCCCCTGCGGCACATTTAGCGCCGGCGAGGTGGAAGACTATACCCTGGCGATATCAGGCACAGAAAGTGCCCCTTAGGGATTTAAGGCCTATTTGCAAACACCGCGTAGCACTAAGCTAAAATGCTGCTTTTATGAATCAGAAAGCGGTGTCAAACCTTGTTTAGTGATATTTAACGAGCGGCCGTATCGTCTGAGCATATACGATCTGGATTGCTTTGATAGCGAGAAGTACCATTTGACTCCATACCTAGTCTGCATTAAGTGCGCAGGCAGCGGAATGGGGGCACTGGAATTTAGGGCGCATCTTCTTAAAAATAACTGCTGCCGTCCCAGCAGTGGGTGCAAAGTTGGTCCTTGGGCAGGCCGATGGCCTGAACCAGGTCGTCCATGGTCTGGTATTTGAGGGTGGTCAGGTGCAGGCGGCGACGGATGTTTTCGATCATGGCCCGGTGGCGCGCCGTTCCCGCGGTGGCGTATTCCTGCATGACGTCGGCCGCCGGTTCCTCGACACCCTCCAAATCTGTGATCGCGCGACGTCCGGCAAGATCCAGGGTGGAGCGCGAGGTCGAGAAATTGAGAAAATCGCAGGGGTGGATCAGGGTTGGGCAGGCGATCCGCATGTGGACCTCGGCGGCGCCGCCGGCAAACAGGTCCTCGACGTTGTCTTTTAGCTGGGTGCCGCGCACGATGCTGTCGTCGCAAAAGAGGACGCGCTGGCCGGCGATGAGGCTTTTAAGCGGAATCAGCTTCATGTTGGCCACCAGGTCGCGCATTGCCTGGTTCTGGGGCATGAAACTGCGCGGCCAGGTGGGCGTGTATTTCACGTAGGGGCGTTTGTAGGGGATCTGTTTGCAATGCGCATAACCCAGCGCGTGGCCGATACCCGAGTCTGGAATGCCCGCCACGTAGTCCGGCGTGATGTCGTCGTTCGCAGCCAGGGCGCAGCCGCAGCGGTAGCGCACCGTTTCGACATTGATCCCCTCGTAGGTGGAGGCGGGGTAGCCGTAGTAGACCCACAGAAAACTGCAAATCTGCATGTCCTCCAGCGGCGGACGCCGCTGTTCGATGCCTTCGGGCGTCATGAAAACGATTTCGCCCGGTCCGATTTCCTGGTGGACCTCGAAGCCGAGGTTGGGAAAGGCGCAGGATTCCGAGGCCACGGCAAACCCTTCGGCCTTGCGCCCGATGATCAGCGGCGTGCGGCCCCGCCGGTCCCGCGCGGCGTAAACGCCCTCCCGGGTCAGGAGCAGCATGCTGCAGGAGCCCTTGATTTGCGCCTGGGCCTGCCGGATGCCGTCTTCAAACGAATCGGCCTGACAGATCAGCGTGGCCACCAGTTCGGTGGGGTTGATGGCCCCGCTGGTGGATTCGGAAAATGAATTGCACCGGGCATAGGCCTGCGCGGTCAATTCGTCCATATTGGTGATACGGGCCACCGTGACAAGGGCGAAGGAACCCAGATGGCTGCCGATTACCAGGGGCTGGGAGTCGTTGTCGCTGATGACGCCGATGCCCAGGTGGCCACTGAATTTGACGAGATCGGGCTCGAACTTGGAGCGGAAGTAGTCGCTTTCGATGCTGTGGATGGTGCGCACGAACTGGCGGCCGTCCCAGACCGCCATGCCGCCGCGCTTGGTCCCCAGGTGGAAGTGATAATCGGTGCCGTAAAATAGGTCTCTGACGCCGTCGTTCCGCGAAACCGTTCCGAATATCCCTCCCATAAGCCGATCCTCTCTGGTAAACGCTGATGCCGGTTGCGGTGCCGGGCCGGTGGGGCACTTAGATTAGATAAACTAATCTTTAATTGGGGTCGCCCCCTTTGCGGGTCGTTCGCGCCACTTATTCAAGCAGGTCGTGCCTCACGCTGTCAAGCTTGCTGAATGTAGGATGCGCTCGAACATCGGTTTCGGACGCGGCGTTCCGTGACAAATCGCTTTACATTTCAGCGCTCAACAATTTAAGAAGTGCTAATCTTAAAGACATCGGATCATAACGCCGATCCGATGCCGCCGCCCCGCACACCCCAGCCCAAATGGAGGATCCCCCATGCCCAGACGCGACGACATCCGCAAAGTGTTGATCATCGGCTCAGGCCCCATCGTGATCGGACAGGCCTGCGAGTTCGACTACTCCGGCACCCAGGCCTGCAAGGCCCTGCGGTCCCTGGGTTATGAAATCGTGCTGGTCAATTCCAACCCGGCCACCATCATGACCGACCCGGGCATGGCCGATGCGACCTATATCGAGCCGCTCAACGCCAAAGTGCTCACCGAAATCATCGCCAAGGAGAAACCCGATGCCCTTCTGCCCAATCTGGGCGGTCAGAGCGGCTTGAACCTTTCCTCGGAGCTGCATCAACTGGGCGTGCTCGAAGCGCACGGGGTCAAGATCATCGGCGTCCATATCGACGCGATCGAGCGCGGGGAAGACCGTCTGATTTTCAAGGAGACCATGGATCGGCTGGGGATCGACATGCCCCGCAGCCAGACCGTGGACAGTGTCGACGAGGCCGAGCGCGTGACGATGACCCTGGGGTTTCCGGTGGTCATCCGGCCGGCCTACACCATGGGCGGCACCGGCGGCGGCCTGGTCTACAACCTCGAGGAGCTGCGCACGGTTGCGGCCCGTGGGCTGGCGGCCAGCCGCGTCAACCAGGTGCTAGTCGAGGAGTCCGTCCTCGGTTGGGAAGAACTGGAACTCGAGGTGGTGCGCGATGCCAAGAACCAGATGATCACGGTATGTTTCATTGAAAATGTTGATCCCATGGGCGTCCACACCGGCGACAGCTATTGCACGGCCCCCATGCTGACCATCGCACCCGAGCTCCAGGAGAGGCTGCAGCGCTATTCCTATGCCATCGTCGAGGCCATCGAGGTGATCGGCGGGACCAACATCCAGTTTGCCCACGACCCACGAACGGGCCGGGTGGTGGTGATCGAGATCAATCCGCGCACCTCGCGCTCCTCGGCCCTGGCTTCCAAGGCCACGGGGTTTCCCATCGCACGGATCTCCGCGCTTTTGGCCGGCGGCCTCACGCTGGACGAGATTCCCTACTGGCGCGACGGCACCTTAGAGAAGTATACGCCCTCCGGAGACTATGTCGTGGTGAAGTTCGCCCGCTGGGCCTTCGAGAAATTCGAGGGCGTCCAGGACGAACTGGGCACCCAGATGCGGGCTGTGGGGGAGGTCATGAGTCTGGGCCGCAATTACAAGGAAGCTTTTCAGAAAGCGATTCGCAGCCTTGAAAACGGCCGTTACGGGCTGGGTTTCGCACGGGATTTCCACGACCAGCCCCTCGATCGTTTGCTGACCGCGATCCGCATCCCCAACAGTGAGCGGCAGTTCCAGATGTACGAGGCGCTGCGCAAGGGCGCAGATGTTCAGACCCTCTACGACCACACGCGGATCAAGCCCTGGTTCATCGCGCAGATGAAGGAACTCGTGGACCTGGAAGAAGAAATCCTGGCGCTTCGCGGCCGCGAGCTTCCCGACGAGTTGCTGGCCCGCGCCAAGCGGGACGGTTTTGCCGACCGCTACCTGGCGCGCCTCCTCGGTATCCCCGAAGAAGACCTGCGTGCCCGCCGCGAGGGCCAGGGGCTTGTGGAGGCCTGGGAACCGGTACCGGTCAGCGGCGTGGAGGCGGCCGCCTATTACTACTCGACCTACAATGCCCCGGACCGCGTGCCGGTGAGCGCGCGGCGCAAGATCATGGTGCTGGGCGGCGGTCCCAACCGCATCGGGCAGGGCATCGAATTCGACTACTGCTGCGTGCATGCCGCCATGGCCATCCGCGAGGCCGGCTATGAATCGATCATGGTGAACTGCAACCCCGAGACGGTCTCCACGGACTACGACACCTCCGACAAACTCTATTTCGAACCGCTCACCGTCGAGGACGTTCTGAGCATCTATGCCAAGGAAAAGCCCGAAGGGGTGGTCGTGCAGTTCGGCGGGCAGACGCCCCTCAATATCGCGGGTGAATTGGCCCGGGCCGGCGTGCGGATTCTGGGAACCCCGCCGGATACGATCGACCTGGCCGAGGATCGCGACCGCTTCCGTCTGATCATGCGTGAGCTGGGCATCCCCCAGCCCGCTTCGGGCATGGCCCACAGCCTGGAGGAGGCGCGCACGATCGCCGCCGACATCGGCTATCCTCTCATGGTGCGGCCTTCCTACGTGCTGGGCGGCCGCGGCATGCAAATCATCCGCGACGAAGCCATGCTGGCCCGTTATGTGGACGCGGCCGTGGCCCTCTCGCCCGAACGGCCCATTCTGATCGACAAGTTTCTGGACAATGCCGTCGAAGCCGAGGCCGATGCCATTGCCGACGGCACCGATGCCTTTGTGCCGGCGGTCATGGAGCATATCGAACTGGCCGGCATCCACTCCGGCGATTCGGCCTGTGTCATTCCGCCGGTCAGCATTGCCCCCAAACACATCGAGACCATCAGCGAATACACCCGCAAGATTGCCGTGGCCTTAGATGTCATCGGTCTGATGAACATCCAGTATGCGATTTTCGAGAATACGGTCTACGTGCTCGAAGCCAACCCGCGGGCTTCACGCACGGTACCGCTGGTGTCCAAGGTATGCAACGTGGCCATGGCCAAACTGGCCACCAATATCATGCTGGGAAGCCGCCTGCCGGACCTTTCCCTGACCCATCGCCCGATTCACCACTGGGGCGTCAAAGAGGCCGTCTTCCCCTTCAACATGTTCCACGAGGTGGATCCCGTGCTGGGGCCGGAAATGCGCTCCACCGGCGAAGTCCTGGGGATATCCGATTCTTACGGGCGGGCCTTTTTCAAGGCCCAGGAAGCCGCCCAAGCTCCCCTGCCATTCGAGGGCACGGTCCTGTTCACCATCGCCGATCGCGATAAATCGGCCGCCCTGGAACCCGTGCGGCTGTTTCGGGAAATGGGCTTTCGGATTATGACCACCCAGGGGACCTACCGGTTTCTCCAGGATCACGGCATCGAGACCGTGCCGGTGCGCAAGCTGGGCTTCGGGCGTCCGAACCTGGTGGATGTGATCAAGTGCGGGGAGGTCCAGCTTCTGGTCAACACGCCCAGCGGGAAGCGCAGCGCCGACGACAATTCCGAAGTGCGCAAGGCCGCCATCCAGTACAAGATCCCCTACATCACCACCACTGCAGCGGCGATTGCCGCCGCCAAGGGGATCGCCGCGCGCCGCCAGGGGGCCCCGCAGGTCAAACCGCTGCAGGCCTACCATGCGGGTGCCGGCTAATCAAATCGAATCGCCGTGCCGACGCATAGCATCGAGCTCCAGCAATCGTTTCGCCAGTCGGTGGTCCTGTCGCGCTCACATTTGATATTCATGATGGCATCCGCATTTTTTTGGGACGCTTTGACTTTTAAAACCGTTATGGCATCTTCGGTGGAGAGCGCTTTGGATTGATCGATGTCGGTATGGCACTCCTTGCCCTTGACCTGGGCAACAACCGTGTAGGATCGGGTGACGTCGCCCTCCAGTATTTGCATGCGCTTGAATGTTTCCATTTCCGTTGGCGTCAGCGAATCAACGCCGGGATTGCTGACGCAACCGGCCAGGGAGAAAACCAATACACCGAGAATGAAGATCCGCATCCTGCGCTCCTTGGGAAGCCGGCGGCCAAACCCTGGCGGTTAAGATGCACGCCGCTGGATCCTGCCGCGCCGGGGATCGTATTGCGTATGTTGACAAGCGGAATCCGAAATCAATTCGTTTGCGATGGCAACATACCAGAAAATTACTATAATTCAATTACCTTCTGGACAGTTGGCGATTCACGATGGTTTATACCGCCCGGAAAACTGTTTTACCGGATTTCAGATTCACTTCGCGGCCACAATGCGTTTCAAGACGTAAGCCACTTGTTTAATGGACATAAACGGTCAATTCGCTGTAATTCTCATATACTTCTATGGGGTAAGCATTTCGTTTTAACTGAAACGCCTTTGGTCATTGCATAGCCTGCTGGGGAGTTGTTTATGCGTGCGGTCAAATCGATCATCCTGTGGGGTGTCGTGGGTTTTCTGGTTTTCACACTCGGCTGCGGTGGTTCGGAAGTCGATAGGGCCAGGGAGTTTATCACCGCGGGGATGTATCCTCAGGCCATTGAGTTGCTGAACATACGGATCACGGTCAAGCCCGAGGATGCCGACGCCCACTTTTTACGGGGGGTGGCCCTGATCAACACCGGCCAGTTAAGTGAAGCTGAACAGTCGTTTGCGACGGCCATCCGGCTGCAACCCGATTACGGCGTGCAAACTGGCTGGGAATACAAAAAGGCCGGTAATTTCGCCCTGCAGGAAGGAAACACCGCTAAAGCCTTCAGCCTTTTTGAGGTGGCCGTCCGCAGGCAGCCTGATTTGAAGTCGGCTGTCGCCAGGCTTGTTTACTTGAAGGGCAAAGAGCTATCACGGGCCGGGAAAGACGCCCAGGCGATTGAATTACATCAATACGCGGTCGCGAGCGATCCCCTGCTGGGATTGGAGCTTGGGCAATGGTACACGGTTAAGGCGGTCAAAGCCGAATCCGCGCCCGAAAAAGCAAACCTGCTACGGGTGGCCACACAATTTAATGCCGCCTATGAAGAAGAACTTAACAAGATCAAACAGGCAACAGCAATAGACGAAGCCGAAAAAACAGCCGCTTCAATCAGGGCCAAGATGAAACACGTGATCGAACAGAGGTTGGACGAAAGAGCCTGGCAAAGGCTTGCCCTTAAGAGTTTAAAAACCCTTGGGGCCAAAGAGACTGTTCAATGGTCGGTTAAGTATTACGCTGAAGCCGGATACGAGATAAAGCGACTGACGCTCGATGACAAGGAATGGATCAAGATCGAAAGCGTTGCGAACCAAAGCCATATGTTTTTTCTTTCCGCCCAAGACTTCTGGTATCTGAAAAGTTCTTGGCAGAAGCCTCAATATTTAAGCGCGGCGATAACCAAAGCAATCGGCATTCAGTTCCGTGGGGACGCCTTTATGGACATTTCAATTAAAACCGAAAGTCCTCCAACCGAGGTCTTTTATTGGATCGCGCCGCGGTTTTAATAAATCATAGCAGATTTTGAAAAAGGAGGACTGAAGATGACGATGTCCTACAATCGTGGTTTTCGATTTTGGGTGGTCTTCATGTTGATTGCCGGAGGCCTGTTGCCAATATGCGGTCCGGCCATGGCGGCGGACGAGGCCATGCTGAAGCGCATGGAAGCGCTCATCCAGAAGCAGCAGCGCCAGATCGAGGCCCAGGCCCGCGCCATCGAGAAACTGCAGAAACAGATGGGCACCCTTTCCAACACGGCGGTCAGGGAGGCCACCGAAGCGGCCAAGACCGAGGTGGCCAAGTCCGGCGCCGTGCCGCCCGACGTGGTACGCAACGAGAAGGGCGACAAGGTGTCTCTCAAACTGTATGGTCATGCCAACCGGGCTTGGTTGTGGGCGGACGATGGCGACAGCTCGGACCATTACTTCGTGGACAACGACAACTCGTCCTCGCGGATGGGGGCGATCGCCGCGGCGCGGGTCAGCGACGATCTCACCTTTGGCGGCCGTTTTGAACTCGAGTACCAGTCCAATCCCAGCAACGTGGTCAATCAGGATGACAAGGACCCCGGTGATTCGGGCGACGGCACGGGATTCGACGAACGCTGGATCGACGCCCAGATTACTTCCAAGCGGTTCGGCAAACTCTATCTCGGCAAAGGCAGCACGGCCTCCGACGACACCGCCGAGATCGACCTTTCGGGAACCGGGGTCGTGGCCACTTCCTCGATCGAGGATATGGCTGCCGGGATTCGTTTTTTCGATGACGACACCAATACCCTTTCGTCCACGAATATTGGCGATGTTTTCGACAACTTCGACGGGTTGGGCCGGCGCAACCGCATCCGATACGACTCCCCGATCTTCTGGGGATTCAGTCTGCAGGGCAGCGTCCTGTCGGACGGCGGCGACGTGGCGCTTAAATATGCCGCCAAGTGGGGAGAAAACTGGAAGTTCGCCGCTGCGGTGGCCTATGCCAATCCCCAGGCCACGAGCGATGGCGACACGATCGACGACCAATTCAACGGCAGCGCCTCCCTGCTGCACAGCAGCGGACTTAACGTGACAGTCGCCGGGGCGTATGCGGATCTCAAACACGATTTGATCAATCCCGACGGTTCCGACCGCAATGACGATCCCACGTTCTATTTTGCCAAGCTGGGCTACCGGGGCCGTTTTTTTAAGGTTGGCGAGACGCGCTTTTCGGTGGACTACGGCCGTAATGACGATAGGGATCAAGACGAAGACGAGGCCACGACAGCGGGCGTAGCTGTCGTTCAGGATCTTTCTAAATTTGGCATGGAGTATTATCTGGGCTACCGTTGGCACGAACTTGATCG
>JAAUYB010018887.1_pt1 | contig 10599 bp, 11 predicted proteins | sample 7278071 | NCBI WGS metagenome assembly JAAUYB01 (sample SAMN14350121, study PRJNA611818) | marine sediment metagenome | isolation source: surface marine sediment (1.8m) | place: French Polynesia: Moorea | collected 2018-08 | reverse complement strand
GTGCAACATCCAGCTCAATTCGTGTCGTCAGGCTAGGATTCACCAAGAAGGGAAGAAACATCAGAAGCGATTGCTCTTCCTGAAGATATGTTTGGAGACAAGTAAGAAAAACATTCTCAGTTTCACCAATTTCCTGAAAATTAAAACCACACTTTTCTACAGGCAAAAGCGAAAGTGGTTCGGTGGGGCAAGAATACGGCAGTGGCGGTACGCAAGCCCCTTCCAACCACACTACCGGTAGCAGCAACAACAACAGCTCTGGCAGTCAAAATGGCGCTGCAGCAGCGGCCGCTGCTGCTGCTGCGGCGGCGGCAGCAGCAGCAGGAATTCCTCCTTTATTCACATCCCAGGCAGCTGCAGCAGCCGCGGCGGCAGCAGGATGTCCTGCTACCTACTTTATATCCCCTGCTCATCTGCTGCACCCACAGCCTCCGCACCATGCGCCTCCCCCTCAGCCTCAAACAGCCGCAGCAGCGGCAGCATTCCTTCATCCTCCCCCTGTTCCGCCTCCCCAGTACCACCATCCCGCCGCGACCGCCACACCGTTCGGGCTGTCGGCTACCCCCGCCTATTCTCTTCCGCCGCTTCAAACCGCCGCCGACTTTTACCATCACCAACCGCTGGTTCAGATGGCCCCTGCTCCTCTCCACCATCCTGCTCTTGTTGCTCAACCGGCGATGCCTCCTGGAGCGACGCAGCACCCGCCTCCTCCGACGCTCTTCAGCCCGACGTCGCAGCAACAACAGCAGCATCACGCCATGAGTCCCAGCCTCACCTCCTCGGGATTCAGCGGCTCCGGAGGAGACTGCAAGTCGGCTGAGACCAGTTCTATCCTGAGTTCCAACTCCTATGCTTCGTCCTCCTACAATCCGTACGGGGGAGGAAGCGGGCAAGGATTGCCAGGTGCTAAGGGGGGAGGAGGGCACCACCTTTACCACCATCATCACGGCTTCCACCACCAGTTCTACGCCTCCGACAGCAACAACAACAATCCCGGGTTGCGCAGCGCCGAGGGCTCTGTCAAGTCTGGCGGCCGTCCAGCCGTCAGACCGCTCATGCAGATCCAGCCGAGGCTGCCCGGCGGAGTCGGTGCGAACGGGGCCACCGCTGCCTCTCTTGCCGGCGGAGGAGGAGGGGCTGGCGGGGCTGGAGGAGCTGGGGCTGGCTCCTCCTCGGGTTCAGCTTCAGGGTCCACCGGGATGCTGGACAAATTCCACTCCTCCTCTTTGTCTAAGAAGGGCCCTGTTGCTGTCTCTGGTCATCAGAGCTTGCACCACAAGGGCCATGTGAGGGAGGGATCGACGGAGGGAAAGTTGCACCAGGCGCAGAGAATCCTCACGCAGTGCGAAGTCTGTCAGGTGTCTGTGAATTCTTCACAACAGTTGCACGCTCACCTCGCAGGTGAGTTCGACAAAGCATAAAGGCACTTTGCACATAAAAAATAGTCGCTATATTTTTGTTATTTAAACAGGTCAGAAACATCGGGTCAGAGCGATTCGACGGGGACTCAAGGTTGACCAGGCCATCATATCCCCCAGCTCCTCCACTTTGACGTCGGCGTCGGAATCGGAAAACAATTTTCCGTCTTCGGCTGCTGCTGCTGCGGCGGCGGCGGCAGCGGCAGCTCAACAAAAGCTCGCCTTCCGCCGAGGCTCCGATGTCAACATGCTACAGGTGCAACAGCAAATGCAGCAGCAATCAACTCTTATCAAGACGGGTCTGCATTCTGCTGCTTCCGGTGGCAAGCTGAGAAACAGGAGCTTCACACTAAGCGGAGGAGCCGCCGCGAAACTGGCCGCGGTGGCCTCGAACGGCGGCGCCGGCGCCACGTCCGCCTTCTCCAACCTGTCGCGGCACCTCTCCAGCAGTTGCCTGGCGGCTGGTGGCCGCCTGCACCTCATGAGCCAGTCCACCTCCTCGCTGAGGAAGGCCATCTCCTCCAGCACACTGAACAAGTCTCGCTCTATGAACCTTATCAACCGGCGGCACCATCAGGAGCACCACCACCAGCATTCCCACCAGAACGGCCGCTCCGCCGCCGACCTCCAGACCCCGTGGTCAAACGAGAGTGCAGGCAACAGCGATGACTGTTCCAGCAGCGCGGACGGCGAGGAAAGACCCGAGGAAGAGGAAGATGTTGATGATGAGCTGGAAGAGGAGGAGGAAGAGGATGATGTCCGCCGATCGCAGCAGCAGCAGTCGCAAAATGCACAAGGAGGGAGCACAGAGAAAAGTGAGGAGCGGCCCTAATGTTAGGATTGATTCTTCGGACCAATTTAATTGTTTAACTTTTTTTAGATGTCGTCTTCCAAGACGCCGCAAACGTGGACGGCAACGCCGGCAATGGAGGAGGGAGTGTCAGGGGCAGAAATACCTCCTCGTCAGAAATGGGAAACGGTGGCTCCAACTGCAACAGCTACCTTCATGGCAACGGGACCCAGGAGAAGGTGACACAGCATTACACAAAAATCCTTCACGTAAATTACCGGGCTAATACCAATTTGCTCAATCATTCACCTCCCACGTTTACAGGTGAAGAAGGCGAAATCAAACTACATCAAGGCAAAGAAGAAACACTCGAGCTCCCTTCTCCCTTCCTCCTGGAAACACTCTTCCACCTCCGGCGGGGGGTCGAGGAGCGGCTTCCCTTCGTCCTCGTCCTCGGCCTCTGCCTCCCTCAAGGAGATCCCCATGCTCAACGTCTTCCTCCACCGCCTCAACCAACACGGGGGCAACACCGCGACCGGAGGCAACTCCAGAGCCGACGGTGCTTCGGCCAAGAAGGACAACAGCTAGGATAGTGTCGTCGATGATAAAGAGCAAGGAGATATGTCCGAACTTTGTTGTAATACAACGCTGTGTGCGATCGGAAAACGCCGTTAGAGTCGCCTTTTAAAATATACGGAGAAAAGAGTCATCGTACGCCTGGGAAAAAGTGAGTGGGCAGTCATTCCTGGAGTGCATCTTTTCTACCCCCTCTTTCCCTTTCCTCTCTACATCTCCCCCCTTTGCCCCAGGCGCTAAAACTCAGACCTCACTCTTCCTTTCCTCCTCCTCCCATCTCCACTTTGGCAGTGGCGGCGCAGCAGCTCCACAGGTTGGAGGGGGGATGAGAGTGAATTCCACTTTCTAACGTGAAAGAAGGGGAGGAGGGGGAGACGTCGCGTTTTCCATGCCTCTCTTCCTACCTGGATTCCCGATAGTGCTAGTCAAAGCCCCTTCTCCTCCTTCCCTCCCCCTCCCTGCGAAATTACAGTTAGCCAGCCGCCCGTCCCTCCTTCTTCCCCAAGGATAGGAGCAGGAAAGAGGGAAGTCAGCCACTGAAAGCTAGAGCTGGAAACTGGGAGGAAGATTTTTGGAGGTATAGGCTCGCCGTTCCTTCCCCCTATCCTTTCGCGGCGGCGGTGGCGAGAAAACCTGCCCACAACTAAGAGTGAGGAGGTATACCTTGCTGCTTGCAGGAGGAAGGGGAAGGAACCGCACGGCGGCACGTCATTCATTTTTATCCTTCCCTAGCAAGTACGACAGATCCCCCCCCCCTTTTTTTACAGATTTCTTTCCTTCTTTGCCTGAGAATAGCTGCATTGACAACTAGATTTCAGCTACAAATGCTTAGTGAAATTCGCGTGGCATCGAACCGCCTGAATACTAAAATCGTGTAGCTACGGTGGCTAAAAAAATTACTGCATTGTACGCTAAAGGGGACGGAGGAGGTTATGGCAGATTCCGGAAAGTTGACATATTATATGGCAGGAGGAGTAGAATTGGCTCGAAAAGTTTATTTTTGCGGCATGAACAGGTTTCTTGCGTGCGCCCAAAGACACGAATGGATAGTACAGGTGACATTCCGGAGGTGGGGAGGAATTTCCTCCTTCCTACAAATTCTTCGATCGCTTGGAAAATGGATTTAGACTGGAGAATGAATAAATGGCGAATTGGAGAATAGAAGGAAGGACAAAGCCGATAATTTGCTTTTCATGCGGTGAAAATCTCCATTCTCATTCCATGTAGAATATAGGCAGCAGAGTACAGATCATTTTCAATTAAAAACCTAATTTCATCAAAGTCCACATTGTCCGCCGGTCATATGTTGTACAGTCGTCGTCCCATCAATTGAAATCGCCCCTATCCCAACTACCCCCGCTGACAAGACAGGGTATGACTGAGCGGCGTCTATAAGGCGGGAGCGGCGCCCATCCCGGTTTTATTTGAAGGGGGGGACTTCCGACACAGACGAACTCCCCTCCGCCGCCCCCGCCCTCTCTGCCCCTCCCTCTGTGCCCAATGTTTTCCCAACCGAACCTCTCTGCCCCTGCCCTCCCTTGGGACTCGGCGGCACCTTTTCCCTCACTGCCGACGGAGGCGACACCCAACCCACCTCACTCTCCTACCGATCCTCAGTGCGGTGAAGGAAGAAGGAACAGAGCCTAGGAGAGGGAGAAAGGGGTCATAGCCGCCTCACAGCCGCCAAACCTACTTCCCGCCCACCTTTTCCGCTTGACATTGGCACCAGAAGCTTTCCAGCTCTCTCTCTCTCTCACACACACCAGCAGCAGCTTTTCCAAGCGCTGGGGGCGCCTCCGAAGGGTGGAGTGAGGGGTTTCGGGTCGGGCTCTCTCTCGGGGCTCTTTCCTCCTCCATTCCCCGCAATGCCTGAGTAGGCGAACAGAGCTGCATGGAGGAACGAGGGACGAAGAGGCGGAGGCGGTTGTCCTTCCTGTTTCTCTTCTCTTCTTTCCCTCTCCAGCGGCGTCGTTTTGTTGCCTTTCCCTATCTTCTTCCTCCTCCTCCGCCCCGCTACTGCGTCTCCCGGCTCCAAAGGCTGTGGGAATAAAGAGAGGAGGATCGAGGAAAAGGTCTTTCCTCTCCTACTTTCACGGGCCTCTCTCTCGCCCGAGGGCTCTCCTCTTCCTCCGTCTCCCCTTCTGTAGCAGCAGCAGCACTGTCCCAAAGTCTTCTCCGTCCGTCCTCCGTCCTTTCGGCTGCGGCCTCTGGCTGCTTCTCCTCCTCCTCGTCAGTTGTGTGGAGGAGGAGCCGAGGACGAAACGGGCCGAGGGAAAGAGGAGAAGGTCCCTCCTCCTCCGAAAGCCGTCTGATCCGAGGCACGCAGACAGAAAAGTGAGAGGATAACAGTGTCGGCCGAGGAGACAAATACAGCTCGAAGAATAACCCATTTGAGGTGCTTACAGTACTTCTAAGCACATTGCTTTAAATATGACCGATTTAGTGCCGCAACGCAACAGCACATAGCTGGAGTGACGCCGAACAGAAAGCAAAAGCACTGTTTTCCTTCTGCAGGGATAGTCAAGAAAGGTGTGTCTCGAAGAGGATTAATGAAAGCCATTTGCGAAAATAGCCTGCAAAGAGCAAGTGTTTGTTTCGTCTGCAACGCGAATCTGTTATAAGAGGGTCGTCGTTGTCTCAGATAGTCGTAGTCGCTTCTTCAAATCAGAGGGACCTCGGTCGCATTCATGAGGAATCCCCGGCAGCCGAAGCCGCAGCCTGCGAAGACGACCGCCGATGGTCCCTGAGGTTGCGGCTCCCCCCGATAGCCGCTTGACACGGAACGCCGCTTCGGCCGCGGCGGCCACAGTCGCCTTCGACGTGGCGGTGGACAACGCCTGGTGGCTTCTTTACGCAGCAGCATGATCATGCGGCGCTCTGGCTTCGGCGGCAGGTCCCCGGCAGTGGCTGCGGCGACTGCCGCGCTACTATTGCTGGCGACGTCGGCGCTGACGGCCGGCGGGGTGAAGCCCATGGGCCAGCACTCGGCGGCCAAGGGCGGCGGCAGGATGGTCGTCAGGGAAGGAGGTGAGTGTTGAATGACGGAAAGAAACCATGCAAATATGAAAAAAAGAACTGTATTGACAACCTTAATTTTTGCTTTATTTTTTTCTGTCCGGGGATCGAGAAAGTTTGCTGCTTAGAGGGCACTCCCCTTTTGTGTCACCGTGTCACCACGACCGCCGGAATATGTGGCGAAAGCTGGTGGGATTCCCAGCCAATTACGATTGGAGCCTGGATCAAGGGATTAAGAGCTGGCGGTGCAGACGAGGGAAGGGGAAGGGAATATAGCAAAAAGGGATATGCAGATCAGAGCGGAAGGAAAACCCTGTACGAATTAGGGCAGATCAAGCTAGATAAGGAAAAGGGCTGATTCAGGACCCGCAAAAAAAATCCTGCATCTCTGACAGACCTACGCACGAAGGACGGAAAAGGTCTTATATAGTTGGGGTCTTGTGCCCATCCGGGCGTTGCTGCCAAGTGGGATCGAGTTGGTTAGTTAGCTAGCTGGGTCACTCGTCGGCCCCAGTCGTCTTCTCCTATCCTGTGAGGTACCTACCAATGGCGGTATACGCCCCTATTTCTGTCCGCACCACATTCTCCTCTCCTCGCCCCCCTTTTTCTCTCGCGCCCCTCCTCCGTAGCTCACAAGCCCCCAAGTCTTTCTCCCGGATCTTTTCCCCGTTAACTCGTCTTCTCCCCAGCTACCCATATATAGCTATACTGTGTTGGTAGTGGAAGCTACGTGCATGCATGCTTGATTGAGAGGCCAAAGTTGTTCTCTCTCCTCCTCTCCTTCTGCTTCCCTTCTCCTCCCCTCTTTCCCTATTCATTAGCACACCAAAGTGGCTTCCCTCCCTCCTCCTCCTCCAGGGGAGGGCAGGTTGCGTCGGCGTCGGCCTCTTCCCTACTTCCTCTTCTTCCTCCCCCCTCCATATCCAGCAGGAACCACTGACGAAGCCTCCACTTTCCCCTTGCTTCCCTACTTTTCCCTTATGTATAGAAAGCTCTCCTCTCCTTATTCCTACGTGATGGCGACGAAGGTTCGGAAATGAAAAAGGAGGTGAGAGCGGGGGGGGGGGAGAAGGGAGAAGGGACTGTGGGGTAAGGTGAGGAGGGCAGGAGGCGGGTGCAGCGCGCGGGGGGAGAGGAGGAATATTCTCATTTTCACTCCTGGCTTGGCAATTATTCCGTCCCTTCCTCCGGCTCTCCTTGCACGGGCGGGCGAATATGGGGAGTACTGAAGGACGTGAATAAATAGCGATTGGCGGTGGGGCGGAGGACGGAGGACGGAGGACGGAGGAGTAGGTGCCACAGGGTCCGACGCCTCGTTCTTCTCGCGGTTGTCAAAGCTGTCGTCGGGGCTGTCCATCGGTCGGCCGGACATCGGGCATGCTTGCCATGCAGGACTGAGGACGCGGCGGAGGCCCCACTTTTTTTCGCCTGTCAGCATATCCACGACGCGCCATGTGACTTTCCGAATAAATAGAAGCGAGTATAGAGGGAGGCCCTATAAAAATATAATAGACGGACGGACGGCGGCGGCGCTTTCTTTGGTCCTCCCCGTCTTCTTCCCCTCTGGCCGCCCGCGCACATAAACATGATCGATTACGGGGGAGGACGAGGGGGGTCCAACGGCAAGGCCTTCTCTCTGTCTGTCCTATACCGTAGTGGCGGCGGACGCGGTTTGGGCGCCTCGATTTTTCATTATCTCCGTTTGTTTTTTCGGCGGGGAGCCCCCCCAATGCGGACGCGAGTACACAGAAGGCCGCCTACTACAGTATGTATTTTTTTTGCTCTGTTTGCGGGACCTTGAAAAGAAACGCATGAAAAGGGGGGGGGAGAGAGAGAGAGAGAGAATGACTGAGTCTCGTGCTCGCTTTTCTTGAAAGGTCTTAAAAGCCTCCTCCTCGTTTTTCTCTCCTCCTCCCCCCGCGACTTTTTTGTCGCCCATCTTTTCCCTCGGTTGCCCCCGCGGGCGGAGGAAAAAGAGCTCAACCGACCGACCCGTGATTGATGGCGGCGCTAATACTCCACTCTCCCTCCCTACGTGCACTGAACTGTACAACAACTACTACAACAGCCCCTCCTTTTTTCCTCGCTCTCGCAAAACCGCAACAACAGCGGCGCCGCGATCGGCCCAAGGGAGTCATACGCACACACAGCGCACGACAGATGAAAGAAATGGGTGTGCCTCACTGTTGGGGGAAGCAGAAAACTCCAGCAAAGGACTCCAGTCTCACGCTAGGCCTTGCTCTTAATGTTACGAACAATACAGCATTGCAGCTGGGGTAGCAGCAGCGGGGAAAGAAAGGCCTTTTTTCTTCTGACGTACGTACACTTAGAGCAAGTGCATGATGCGTGGGAGGTGGTCCGGCACGTACGCAAACGCACGACGTGCTCCATCATGTTCGTATGGGGTGTGTGTTCGGTATGATGCGAAGACAGCCGCAAAGCGCTCCTGTTTGCAAACCATGCCACGATCCTTGTGATGAACGTTAAAAAAGGTTTCCACCCCTGTCCTATCTCGCGCCTCAATGAAGTTCGGTAAAACGATCGCCTTATCCTTTCTCTTGCGTCACTCTAGGCGAGATATGTATTCTCTGAGTAGTTGGAGTACATACGGTATTACTCGAAGCCGGATCCATCCTCCTTGTTCTCGCTCTCCTCTTTGAGAGTGCACGCGTACGAAAAGGTCATCCAAGTCCCGGGGGAGGAATGTCTAACCTGATTGTGGGCGCTCGGAGCAAAGAGAGGAGTGAAATGCATCAGTGCATTCAATTATGCTGTAGTGCACTATTTCCCTCCTCTAGAAGGAAGAAAATGATAGAAAAGAAGTGCTGAATTGCTGAGACTGGCATCCTGTTCGAATTCTTTCGTTTTCTGCCCCCTCTTCCTTCTACTTCTATGGGGTCTCCGCGGGAAGATGTTTAGCAAATCAAAGGGCGTTTTCCTCCTCCTCAAAACCTTCTCTCACGCCCCGCTGAACCCTCAGGAAGAGGAGTCGACAGACGGCTGGATAGGATGTTGGAGGAGGAGGAGGAAGGGGTTCTAGGGAGGCGAAAAAAGGTGGGCAAACTTAACCCCCACCACCCCTGCAGTCTTTTCACCCTTCCTTATACTTCCTTCTTATCCCTCCTCCTCCTCCTCCTCCTCCTCCTCCTCCCCTTTTCTTCGCGTGAGTGGCTGCGATAACGGAACCGCCGAAGCCGCCGCGGCAAAAGGGAAAGAGGAAAGAAGGGTAGAAATGGAAAGCAAATAGCGGAAAAGGGAGAAAAAGGAGCCTAAGAAGAGGGAGGGCGGGCCCCTTCTCTCTTCTTCTCTCGAGTTTTAAAAGTCCCATTCCTGCACCCCTGGCTTTTGCCCCCTTTTCCATGTTCTCTTATATAGTGCCCTCCGACCCGGCCGGACCGCTGATCCTTACTTTTATGGTACCGTTCGAACTGGACTTTGGGCGTCTGGTTGTACTGTACTGTACAGTACGGAAAGATACAGTCGGAGAGCCCTTTTTTGCACCGAACTAAGAGAGACTCGACAGTCTGTCTTCCGTTTTCTACCCGCGGCATGCAGCTTTTCAAACGGACGAGGGGGAAGCTGCAGGGGAAAAGCCCCGCTGCGCGCGAAAGGTTTTTCTGTCTTTCTTGGTTCGTCTGGCGAGAAACTGAGAAAGTAGAGGGGACTGTCTGTCTGCGCCACAACTGGTATGCTGGCTCCCCCCGTCACGGGATCAGTTTGGAGCGCCGCATTTCTAAAATTAAACCCAGCCAGAAGTACAATTTCAACTTTGGGAAGCCGACTTGTTTTCGCGGGGGGAAAAGTAAGACGAAACTTTTTTCCTTCTGGCTTTTTTTGCGGCGGGATAAGTTTTGTTCCGCGCGAAAAAAAAAAGTTTCCATTCTTCTACCACGCGGCGGAAGCGGAGTCGAGCAGAAAGTCCTTGTGTACGTATAGCGCAAAAGGTACGGAGGTGGTACTGTCCCCGACTGCGAGCGAGATTTCTTGGCCCTGGCCCGTTCCTAGTCCCTACCTACCTGCTTGTTCAGTCTACGGTATTATTCCAGCGAAGGTCAAGATAACTCACTCTTAATAGGAGAGGACTATCTTTTCATGGGAACCGATTACAAGATGGAATTGAATTGCATGTAACATTGTTTAAATGTCTCCATTTGGCAATATTTTCAGTTCAATCACGTGAAGCGTAATGATGCAAGATCCTACAGTTTTTCCAAATAGGAAATTGGAGAGAGTTTCTTTCTCGGAGCAACACCCCTAGAAGGCGCTCGCTCCATTGGAAAATATGAGGCCGGATGCCCTTAATTAGCTGGGGTCGCCCCGGCCCCGCCGCATTGTCCCCTTGCCAGACCGCATTAGAAACCATACAGCCAAGGATCCGCCCCCACGCAATCCCAGCGGCCTTTTCTTCAATGGCTACGGCTGTCTTGAAGAAGAAAAGGGAGAGAGCGCTGCCAAAAAAATCCCCCCTCCAAATAAAGTTTTGTTGTTACCGTCTTTTTCAAGGGAATCCCCCCCTCGTCCTCTCCTACAGTACTATAGACGCCTGAGGTTGGTAGTGGGGAGCCTCCTTCCCATACACTTTTTCTTCCTTTCACTTTTTCCCCTTTCCTTTTTTTCTCCCCATTGTGCCGTACTTCCTGCGATGGTTTTCTGGGGGTCGCGGGCATCCCATTCTCGCTGCCGAAAAAGAGGAGAGGGAGAAGGCGTCGCCGCCTCCGCTTCTAAGAAAGGAAAGAAGAAGAGAGGTTGATTCGACAAAACATAAAGGGGGAGGAGGGAGGGGAGGGGCTTTGAGTCTCC
>JAAUYB010165308.1_pt1 | contig 10603 bp, 9 predicted proteins | sample 7278071 | NCBI WGS metagenome assembly JAAUYB01 (sample SAMN14350121, study PRJNA611818) | marine sediment metagenome | isolation source: surface marine sediment (1.8m) | place: French Polynesia: Moorea | collected 2018-08 | reverse complement strand
CACCTCGATGACACGCCGTGGCACCCCTATGACACGCCGATGAGTTGCATTCATTGCACTTTTGTCCAGATCCGCGAAACGCTTTCATAGTCTAGGTTTCAGCGATTTAATCTTATTTTCTGTTTTGAAAAGTTATGGGACAAACTAGGAAGCTAATAGCACTTGGCAAGCTTTGCTTGCGTAAGTGCGCTTTCCTGGCGGAAAGGGTATAAGGAAGCTCGCTCATCGCTCGCTGTTTATTTTGTTTTTATAATGCTAATCTCTGCATTTATTAAACCACGAAACGGGATCGACCTCAAGGTTAAGGTTAGATTAAGTCGTTTCTGACTGAACGAGTTAGAAAAATTTTTGATCTCGGTGCTGGCCAAAAATGATCATGAGCAATTTAAAATTGTGAAGTCATCCCACCATGTAGATTCAGATCAGTGAGATGGTGAAGAGCAAAAAGATGAACGTATTTATAAAGCAAGGGAAAATTTGCCTGACCATCGCTAGGGGATAACTTAGGGGATAATTGAGCAAGGGATCAATCCTAGTGATGGTCAGTAGCGAATTTTAGTCAATATTGGCTGACTTAAGATAGTGCTATAGGATTAGGTGTCATTCGAGCCAATATTGACGACCTTGCTTTCTGTCACATTATGAGTTAATTACTGGCCACTGTACCAACGTGATAAATTTTTCCTTCCCAGTTAGGCGTAATGTGCAAACTCTCCAGAAAAAAATTAGGTTGCTGATAACTAGCGGATTTTCGGCAAAACTTGCTCATGAAGGAATGCCGCTAAGTTATGAATGTAACCCTTGCCCTGTCAGCCTTTTAGGGATTAGGAATTGGGAGTTGGGTATGGGGGCTGAAAGTTTCCAAGGGAATAAGTCGGCTTCTCAGTTAAAAGAATACTATCCCAATCCCTAATCCCCGATCCCCGAAACCCAGTCTCCAGGCGATGTGGGCGGATAACTTAGCGGCATTCGCTCATGAAGGAACTTAACTTTGACCACAAATGGGGTGGTCTGAAAGGATGTCGGTGAGCAGTTGAGCCCTGTTTGAGCAAGAAACTCGAAAAATTAGAGGTTTTTGAGCAAAGTCTGAGCAAGTTTTTGGGGGAGTTAAGGGTCAAAAAATCGCTCTTTGTATCACGACATTATCAATGTAGAAATAGTTATAGCATTTCAAGATGCAGGTTGATAACAGAAAGCTCTTGCTTCACTTGTATATTTTGTGTACATTAGAAGAACCCAATCATCTTAAGTAAGGAACAGCACTTTGATGGCTGAGACAGAAACCGTAACCGTTCGCTTGGATGGACAACTGAAAAAGAAATTAGAAGCTTTGGCACTTAGTACACAGCGCAGCAAGTCTTGGCTGGCTGCCGAAGCCATAGCTATTTATGTCGAAGAGAATGCTTGGCAGATTGAGCAGATTGAAGAAGCACTTGAAGAGGCAGACAAGCCGTCAGCCAAGTGGGTTAACCATGAAGAAGTTAGTTCTTGGTTGAACACTTGGGGAACGGAAAATGAGGCGGATGCACCATGCGGATAGTTTGGTTATCTTTAGCGGTTAAAGACTTAAGCGAGATTCGTTCTTACATTAAGTCCGAGAGTCAGTTAGCTGCTACCAAAATAGCCGACAAGATTCAAAAAGCTGTGATGAGCCTGGGGGAGATGCCTAAGTTGGGTCGAGCCGGGCGTGTTTTTGGGACAAGAGAGTTAGTAATTTCTCAAACGCCTTACATTGTCGTTTACCGAGTTTCCCAAAATCGGGTAGAGATTTTGCGAATTCTGCACGGCGCACGGGAATGGCCGGAGCAATTTTAGTTGAACTCAAAAAGGCATAATCTCCCCATTCCCAGACCCATCCTTTTCTCTGTGTTCAACCCGTGATGAGGGTTTACTGCCAATCAAATTCACTGCATCCATCACCGCCTCATCACTCACTTCTAAATAGCGTTGCAATGTCGCCAAAGAAGAATGACCACTAATCTTTTGAATGACCCGTAACGGCACACCCCCATTGTGCATCATGGTCAACGCCGTCCGTCGGAAGCTGTGGGTTGACACTCCTTCTAACCCAATCCTCACACAAGCGTCCTTTAAAATGAGATCAGCAGCAGCCCGTGTCATCTGTTTTGGAGTTTTGGCATTATGATGACCAGGGAACAGATAATTCGTTGGCTTATACTCTTTTATATAATTAGACAAGATCCCTTGAAGTGGCTTATTAATAGGAATACAGCGAGTTTTCTTTTTTCCCTTCGTCACCATCTTTCGTAAAGTAACCTGACCCCCTCGAATATCTTTAACCGTTAATGCTAAAGCTTCAGAAATCCGAGAACCTGTGTGTAGACAGATATAGAACAGAGTGCGATCGCGGTCATTAGTGAATCCCCATTGAAAAAGCCGATCTAATTCCAGGGAAGTTAGGACTTTAGCTTGACCAAAGCCATTAATTTTCATGGTTGTATCATAGATATAGTCTGGATTTGAGCTTACTTGGCGATACTTCCCTATCGTCAAGTAAGAAAGTTTCATCTTACCCTAAAACACAGAACAAAATGATCGTAACTTAATTCAACGTTGCAGATTTATTCAGGTATGGGACTTAGCAGTCTGGGTTCTTTTCTTTATTTTAGGTGACTTGAAAGCATCAACATCCTTCTCCCCTGAAACCAGAAATTTCAGAAATGATTTTTCCTGAAACCTACAAGTTTGCAGAATTCCAAGTAGAGTCAGATATGCGGTAATACCTGACTCGAAGAAAGCACCTGAAATCTTCTCCTGAATTGCAATATGTCGAAGAGCTCTTTCTGCTGTATTGTTGTGCCACGGAATCGAATCATACTCAAGGAAAGTAAATAAACTCTCTTGATAGCGTTCAAATCGCTTTTGATACTTGATTACTAATTCAGAATGATAACTTCGATCGTTAATATTATTTTTGTAGAATCGATTTACTTCCTTTTTAAATTTCGTGAGGTGTCTTCTTTTCAAGCCATACTTATCAATCGCCTCAAAAATAGGTAGAATGAATTCCTGAACTTTTAGAACAAACATTTCGTACTCTGTATCAAATGGACTTTTCCAAAGGTCATCATTAATATCTCTAAGCAGATGCACCCAACACTTTTGCTGCTTGCAGGGAAGCGAATCATAACCCCCATAAAAATCTGAAACTAGAATACCACTATATCCATGTAAGGTTTTATGTACGATCTCAGATTCTCTTGATTCTGTTAATTTGAAAATCACGTGGCTTCCATCCGTAAAAGTCCAGACATATTGATTTATTCCTCTAATATTTATTGGTGTCTCATCAGCATGAACAAAGGGACTAGCTAAAATCTTCTCAAAAAGTATGTGTTCGGAGTCTGAATAGAATTCTGAAAAGTTTTTTATGTAATTAACAATTGACCCCTGACTAATGGTCTCATTGAAGAGTTCTTGAATCTCTTGTTCAATGATATTCAAAGGAAGGCGAAGCATAAGGCGTTGATTAACTATCCAAGCTTGAAATGAATGGCTAAATAATTTATTGCCTAATTCATCTATCAAGCTTGGATTAAAGAATTTATGACATTGTTGGCAGTATCCTTTTGAGCCAAAATATTTTATAATTCTCTTTTGGAAGCCACTCTTTGTAACTTTAAGATCGATGATAATCTTTTCTCTAATCTTTTCTACTTCATGGAGAGGGGATTGGCATTTTGGACATTTCGACCTCATAGGAACCTGGACGAATTTATCTGGTCTAGGCACTATTCTATGGTATCCAGGATGATTATATTTGGGTCCGCGCTTTCTAGGTTTTGTCTCAGAAATATCTTCTTCGCGGACACTTATAGTTACTTTATTCTTATTGTAATTTGAGTGAGAAGATTTTATAATTGATTCAAGTTGGTGGTGAATCAATTTTCCAGTTTCTGTCGCCATTTTTTGGGATTGATTGGCAAATTCAATATTATTTTTAAGCTTTGCCGACTCTTTGACTTCTGAGATTTTATCAACTAATATTTTTAAGGCTTGACAATCTTCTCGATTGTAATTGAGCAAAATTTGAAGAAGATTTTTGTCTTGCGATTTCTCCCATCTATAACGCCATACAAGACTTTGTAATCCAGATGCTTGTTCAGATGTCCATGAGGCACCTATGTAAACTCCTATTTCTTTTAAACTATTGGAAAATACTGGAAAGTAAACTTTCCCAAAGATAGCTGAATTAATATTCACCAATCTTTTCTCAATTTCTTCACTGTTATTTGAGTATCTTTTATTTAATTCATGAAAGGCTTTCGATTCATAGCTTCCATAATGGAAAATTGGTGCCTCTGGATACTCATTGACTTTGGACAAGAACTGCTTCCAGATCGTTTCCTCCTCCTCTTGAGTATTAACCCAGAAGGGATACTGGATAGACTTTCCTCCATCGCAGACCAACAACCCTATTAGATAATAAAGTCGTTGATCAGGGATACCTTCAATATCTAAAAATAGTTCCACTGGTTGCCGGGTTAGCTCTGGCATCTCCTGGATATAAATCTTTTGTTCTCTAATTGCCAAAGCTTGCAACTCCAGACTGTGTTTTATAGGTTCTGGCTTCTTCCGCATTTTTCTTTTGCGACGAGGTTTGAACAGGTAGGAAAGTTGCTGAACCGTAAAAATGCCACGCTTGTTATATTTCTGGATCGTTTTTGCCGTCATTCGATCCAGCAAACTCAAATTATTTTCCTGCTCAGCCTGTTTCTTACAAATCTGCTGAAACTGGCAGGATGAGCAATACTTATTCAAAATTAAATCAGGAGGCTCACTGGGTGGAATATTGCACCAGTTTTGCAATACTTTCAACAGGGGCTTGATGCTCTTGTAACCGCTTTCCAATTGAACTCGGTGAACTTTCCCATTCATGTCCACAATTTGTCCCGAAACAGGTATCTGCTTCTGAATCTGCCCTAGCACCAACCCAACGAATAGTAATCTCGCTTTCTGCTCTGGGGTGACGCTGTAAGTCCCCGTTACGATTGTTGGTTTGTAGCTGATTCGACGATTGGCCGAGCTAGTATCTGCTTTAGTCAAGACAGCACAGTAAGCTTTCAACCGCTCTGACCTAAGTGTTGCATTAACGAGAAACTCATATTTAGTGAAAGCTTTTGTGTTACACTGCCTAGCCTCAGGATGGAATTGTAGGAACGTTTTCAGATACTGGGCTCGGTTGCTTTCGCGGCATTCTTCCAGAATCAATGGGTAGTAAAGTGTTCCTCTTTAGATCTTATAATTCTGAAAAATACTGTGAATTATTTTTAGAAATTTTTTCCGAATAAACAAACAGAAGCCAACGGTAAATAATACTACTGAGGCTAATACTGATGATGACTCCGGAACCGATTGCATAGCTGACTGTACCTCAAAAGCCCCAATATCTACCGTTCCATTAACAATTCGTACAAAACCTAAACCTCGCTGGTCAGTCGTAATTTCAGGAGGAACTTCCTCATTACTTCCTGTATTGATAGCAATACTGCCTGGGAGAAGAGCATGAGTTTCTGTTGAACCGCCATTTACTTGTAAAGGTCCGATATTAGGAGTTCCTGATAGCTGGGGATTACAAGTACCATCTTCAATCAAGTTGTTAATATTACTGGCAATAGTACCAGAAAAATTGACGCAATCACCGCCAGTACTGTTGGCAATAATAGTATTAGTAATATTGACAGTTCCGTCTAAAATAATAGGACCAAAATCACCAAAGTCAGTAAAGTTAAAAATACTAAGACCGCCACCACCGCCCAAGCTGTTTTCAAAACCAGCGGAATTACCAGAGATAGTATTATTGCTAATATTGACAGTACTTCCAACAACATTAAGACCTCCGCCAAAAAAAGAAGTAGCGGTATTGCCGGAGATAGTGCTGTTGATAATATTGACAGTACTTCCAACAACATTCATACCATCGGGAGGAATATGAAGACCTCCGCCGCTAAAACTAGCGGTATTTCGAGAGATAGTGCTATTAGTAATATTGGCACTACTGCCACCAATATTAAGACCGCCGCCGGTAAAACCAGCAAAATTTTCGGAGATAGTACTGTTGATAATATCGACACTACTACCAGAAACATCAATACCGCCGCCTTCTCTAGCGAAATTACTGGAGATATTACTGTTGGTAATATTCACAGTGCTGTTGAATCCTCCAATACCACCGCCAGAGTTAGCTGAATTATTGGTTATAATGCTATTGGTAATATTAACAATACCGTTTCTTATATCAATACCCCCCCCACCAAATCCAGAGGTATTGTCAGTTATAATGCTGTTGGTAACTGTCAAATTTTCCTCATTGAAAATGCCGCTACCGTTACTTGTTAAAGCATTTCCTCCAGTAATAGTTAAACCATTAATAAATACATCAATTAGATTAAGAGTGTTATTATCATTAATATTAAACACTCTAAAGTTATTCTTTTGAGCATCAACTTTCAAAAAGTTAGCTCCCAAACCATTGATAGTTAGAGATTCTTTAATCTTTAACTCCCCACTTGTTAATCCAATGACCCCTCCACTGAGATTGTTGGCAAACTCAATGGTATCTGCACCTATTGTTTCATTAGCTATGCCAATTGCGTCTCGTAGGCTACCCGAACCCGAATCATCTAGATTAGTAACAGTAAAAATAGCCATATTTTCTATTCCAGTTAATGTAGCGTTTAATTAAAAGTATCTAGAATTATCAATATAAATTTAATTATTTAATATAAATTTAATCCATCTGTAAAGTTCGGGTATCTGTTTTCAAGTGAAATGAATGCAACTCATCGGGGTCTCACAAGGGTCTTACAGGATGTCACAGGGGGGTCACAGGATGTCACAGGGGTCTCACCTCGGTCATAGGACATTATTTTCTGACTAATATTTTTGTACTGACTGCGTGCTACAAAAATATCGAATAACCTTCAATAATACTGTCTTCACGAAAGTATGTTATTTCCTCAAAATTAAAATGGTTCTTAACAGCTGAAATCAAGGCATTCCAAGTCTTGTCCTCATCATTTATATTGATTTTTTCATTATTCCTCACCTTTAGGAATGAATTTCTAACAACAGCTGGACCTCTTCCAGTGTTTTCAATTTTCCATTTGATAATATTCTCCTGTCCTTCGTTGGTTGGTTTAAAGTCCCATGAATAATATACAGAAATAGCTGGCAAGAGAGATCGTTCTTGAAACGATCTCTGCGTTATCGTAGTGAATACCGTAGTGCCTATCGAAACAACTAAACTTAAAAATGAAATCCCTATTGGGCCATAATTAAGAAAAAATTTTTTACCCTCTTTAGGCATTTCTGTAACTTTTACAGATATTTCTTCATGTTCTGAGTTAGGAGTATCAAATTGTTTTAAAAGCATCATCCAAAGTAATAATAACCGAAAGCTTTCAGAACCTCTTAGAAAAGCTAATGTAAAAAACTGGGATGCTTCTTCTGAATTACTTATTTTACTTTTCATAATCAAAATCCTGCAAGATGGTGGTCAAATTTTCCTAAAACAGTGTTCTAGAGTATTAAGGGGCAGCCCAGTCAAGGTGCCTTGAGCCAAAGCATATGATTGTCAAGAAGAGTGAGCTGTTCTTAAGAAGACTCTTCAATCTATCAAGAATAATTGCTAACTTGAGCCAGACACAAAAGGGAGGGAGAAAATTCGCGTTAACTTAACGCGAACTCGATGATTTTTTGACAGCCGATTTTTCTGACTCAATGAGCGGATAAAAGGAGCCGAAAAAAACTGGAATAAAAGGAACATTTATTGGCGATTGTTGTTGGCCAATAACAATCGCCAATAAATGTTGGTTAATCGGGAGAAGCACGAGCCGACTTTTTCTCAGCGAGGAGTCGCGCTGTGGAGACATGAGGATGAGCCGGGTCGTAAGGAGGTTTGGGCTTTTTTTTCTTCGGTTTTCTGGGACTGGTAGTAAAAGCAGAGAGCTTCAAGTTCCTCCCCCAGTCTTGAACAAGGGAGGATAATTGGCTGAGGCTCAGTTGTTGGACATCTAACCATTCTTCAGGTGGCAAGGCAATCATCATGCCCCGATAAGTGCCTTCTAATTCATCAGCCAAATAATAATAAGATAGTTTGTCGAGAAAGTCGTTCCCATGAACAGAAGCCAAGATTGACTTGAGAGTTGAAAACAAATTATAAGCCACCAAGGCCATGGAGAAAGAAAAGAGAGCGGCTCTGGGATAGCCAAAAGACTTGATTTCACAGTGGAAGGTTGTAGTGGCCACCTGAAATAAGGTTTCAATGCGCCAACGCTGTCGATACAATTGGGCGACAATTTGGGCAGGAGCATCGGTCTTGGGTAAATTAGTCAACAGAGCAATTTCCATCTCCCCATCCCGCGTCGGTTGCTCCAGTTTCACCACCACACGACGACAACGACAGCTGTGACCTTGATAATTGACCACTCCGGTTTGTTCAAAAACTTCCCCTCCTTCAGTCTGGCCTTGCCAGACCAGTTCAGTTTCCGCTTTCCAAGGGAGGTTTTGATGTTGGCGTACCAGGAAGAAGCCTTGCCTGGACTCAATGCCAAAGAGAAATCCGGTTGTACAGAGATTGCGGTCTCCAATCCAGAGATCTTGGGCCTTGACTGTGTTTAAGACCAATGGCAACAAAGACCGTTCTTGAGCGTGACCATCTTCTGTTGGGAACAGATCAATGGCTAGTTCCAGTGCTGGATCAAGGACAACTAAACATTTTCCTGGGTTCGCTCCGGCGGCGGTGTCTCGCAGCACTTGGAGGCGATGGTCTGTGCCTCCTAGATGATTGCCATCGACAATTTTCAAGCGATACTTGGGTAAGAGAAGAGTTTGACCTCCTCGAGCTGGAATCCCTCCCAATTCCCCGACGAGATTGGTCATTTCCTGGGCAGTGTATCGCACCAAGGCTTGACTCACTGAAGGTTCTAATCGATTGAGCTTTCCATAGACAGCCGACTTGGACACCCCCAGTTGCGAAGCCATGTCCTTATAGACGGCTCCCATACTCTGACGGACGCTGCAAGTCACCTGGGTCATCATGGTGACCAGGGTCGAAAATAGTATTTCTAAGCGTGTAACCTGTTTGGGCGGTTTCTTCAAATAACTTATCCAATTTCTCCGGAGCCAGAACCACTTCCATGAGGGTTCTCACTATTACTGTCACTGGACTCTTTTCTACAAAACGTTCAAAAATGGGACTGACCCACATCGAGGGCGACTCCTGTTTGACTTCAAGACTTGATGATATCAGATATCAATAAGCCTTCCCTAAACTCGGAAGCTGTTTTGACTCTTTTGGCCCTGGTTGACCCCAAATCATGGCTCTTTTTATCCTCTTCACTCTATCTTTTTAGAGTTTTTATTAGAAACTTAGCCAATTATACAACCCCATTTTTTAGCTTCATTGCCCCTCCAATCTTACTGCGCCTGACTTTTAGGTTTTATTAACATAACCTTGACTGGGCTGGGCTCTGGACAAAAGCCTAAATGGAAGTCTGGAGAAACCAAACCACTAAGAATTCCTGTTACACTTCACGAACAGGTATTAGCATTTACACAGCTTCTTGACTCAGGAGAGAAACCATTAGATTTACTTTCCTGTGATCTTCCGTGTCATCTTGGTAACGTAACAGAATCAAAATCAAAAGAACGCCTCTCAGATTTTGAAATTGTTACAGAACCATTTGATAGCGTTACATTATCAATTCAGGAAAGAACCCCTATGAATAATGAAAGCGTAACGCTATCAAATGACTTAAAAAAACTTCTAGCTGATTGGACTTCAAAAGCTTCTAAATCCAGTAATCCCAAGTGGCATCATGCTAAAAAACTACTGGCTGAACTGAACAAGCTTATAAATGAATGAGGGGATCAGGGTATAGGGATAAGAGATGTGTGAATGGGCAACTTGGAAAAGAAAGTCCTTTCCCATCTACTTTTGTTATACTGCTGCTTGAAGATCATCATTCCAATCTTTAGCGTGTGGTAATAAGCGAGTAAGTTCAATCCCCATTCATATTTCCTTAATAATTAGAACATAAGTTCTAGTGCTTATTTGTGACCAAATAAGTCAAAAAAAGTCAGGGCTAAAATTAAAAAAGGGCGCATTTTCTGGTAAATAAGAGAAATATCTGATCAAAGTGTCTAGATAATTAATAAATCGTTTTTAAGAGTTAAAACAAGATTATTTAGTTGATTTTAACTATCGATTTTCCGATAATTACCAAGCTAAAAATTGCTTATTTATGCTCCAATAAGCTCATTGACGAAAAATGCCCGAAAAAAACTCATGAAAACAGTGACAGAAAAGCCGTCACCGTAGAGGAGAGCCAGCAGGTTCTATGTCATACAGTTGCTACCTACCCAATAAACGGGTGTGCTGCTGGTTGGGGGGTATTCCCCCCAAGCCCCCCTATCTTACCGTTTTAGATTTCCTTTAAGTTTTTTGAGATCGAAGGTGCGAGTGATGATACCAAATCCGCTTTAGATACCCCCCTTTTAAACTTGATAGGTTAACACTTGAAAACCCTCCTGCCCCCTGCCTCCTGCCCCCTGCCTCTGCTAGAAGATAAGATGGGTT
>JAAUYB010024184.1_pt1 | contig 10604 bp, 10 predicted proteins | sample 7278071 | NCBI WGS metagenome assembly JAAUYB01 (sample SAMN14350121, study PRJNA611818) | marine sediment metagenome | isolation source: surface marine sediment (1.8m) | place: French Polynesia: Moorea | collected 2018-08 | reverse complement strand
TTTCGCCGAAAGTTTTCGGTCTCTTCCCTCCCCACCTCTTCTTTCTCCCTCGCCGTAGCTCCACTCAAAGCAGAGGAGGGGGGGATAGCGCTGGTGGCTGGAGGCGGAGGAGGGAAGGGGAGGGGAGGGTTGCTGGCCCCATCCTCCGCCCCCGAGGATGGAGGGAGAGGACCGGAGGGGGGAGGATGTGGAGGGATCGAATCCCTCCCACGTGTGGAGAGAACACAACATGTGTGCGAGCGAAACCCAGTGAGGAGCGCTAACCGTCCCTAGCTTGGTCAAATTACCCTCCGAGAATCCAGTGCTAGGGTATGACGAAATTCATATTGTAGCTTGACAACAAATGTGCCCAACTTTTAGCGCCTCCCTAGCTTGGGCACTGGAATCCAATTACTGATGTCCCTTACTTGTACAAGCGCTCGAGCTGGACAGACGCTACAGCAAAGAGGAGAACCGCTTTCTCATTGTATGGGAACGGGAAGGAAGGAGGGAGAAAATTGCAAGGGGAGGGGCGCGCCAGTCCCGTTCCTCCTTCTTCTCCGGCGGACAACACCGAGGCTAGAGCTCCGCTACGGCGGACGGACTTGTTGTTCGGAGAAACGGGGTAAATTGGATTTTAGCTATTGGGCAGAATCCTTTTTTGCTTCTTTAACCGCCCGGTACGTTGTTGCGCTGGAGTGAAGCTACACCCAAACAGAACAGTGCATTTGTCGTTAGTTTATTTTTGGATTCTACGACCGTGGAATGTACAGGGTGTAGTACCTATAAATACAGGGTGGTATAAAAACCCGCCCTTTCGTCTCACGAATACCATACTCAATGGATGACAATGTAATGAATTGGAATTCGTACTCGAATTTCATCACGAAAATAAATTTAATTGTAAAGAACCAAATACGGTATCAAAAAATTGTTCTTTTTCTTGGGGCCGCACATAAGCTTCACCTCGTCTGGAAGCGGCTCTGTCGCCGGACCTTCTTGGACTTCTTCAGGGAGTTGGAGGGTTCTGCGGCGGCGGCGGCGGCGGCGGGGTCTTGCCCTTGCCCTTCGGCGACTTCTTCTTCGCCCTCTTTCTGGGGACAGCGGTAGGTGGCGGCATCCCAGCTCCGCTGGAGCTTGCACCAGCAGCAGCTCCTCCTCCGCCGGCTGCAGCAGCAGCAGCATCCGCAGCCTTCTTGGCCCTGGCTGCCTTCCTCTTAGCCGCCGCCTCGTTCTTGTCCCTGAGCCTCTGCTGAGCCAGATTCATCTCCCTCTTGAAGTCGGTCTCGTACTTCTGGACCCATTTCAGCTTCTCGTCCTCCGCCGGCTCCGGTTCCTTGAACAGGCTGAAGTTGTTGGCGTCCTCGCACAACAACATGTACGCCACCACATCCTCTCGGTTTTCCCACCTTTAAATGAAAAAGGGAAACAGCATTAGCTTATGCTAGAACGGAGCTAGTAACTTTAACTTGCCTGAGCTGGAGCTCCCTCCTCATGTGCTCGCGCCTTCCCGCCTCCCTATTGCGGATCCAGTTCCTGAGTTGGACAAGGAGCTTGTCAGCGGTGGCCTCGTCACGCTCGGACTTGATCATGGTTCCCAGCACATCAAGTACACCAGGAGGAACACGGAGGAGCAAAATTCCGAACTCCCACAGCTCGTGGTCCTTGCCCAGCTCGTACGTCTTGTCCTCGTTGTGGTAGCTGACCCTGAACCACGCATCTTGGTGGAAGAGCTTCTGCAAGACTTTGTCGGCCCATTGGGAATGACTTGCCCTAATGGGGAGGAGGCCGATCCATTCAGCCAGGAGCTCTTGTGACTCGGGAGAGGCTACGGCGTTGTACGCGTCCGTCTCGTTGTTGAAGGGCACATGCAGCTCCCCCTGCAGCTCGTTCCTCCTCTTGACAGCGTTGGCGCCCTTGGCCAAGACACGAACCCCGTCCTCGATATACTTCAAGCGAGTGTCAATCCTGCTCACGGTGGCCTCTGTCCTCTTGGTCCTATCCTTCAGGGTCTTGAGGGAGATCCTCACGTGCTTCATCTTCATGTCCAAGGCTTTGATGACCGGCTTGACCATGTCGTCCGCCCGATCATACAGATCTTGCTGTGTTTCCTTGGAAATAGCTGGCGGGTAGCCTATGTGGCCAGAAACAACGGCGGGAGCAGTGGCGGAGGTGTTGGCGGCATTGCCTTGGCTGCTGCCGGTAGAAGTGTTCAGGGACTCGTTGGCTGCAGGATTGCTAGCGGACAGCACGCCCTGGACGGCGGGATGGCTCTGGACGCTGCTCCAGGAGGTGGCGCTAGCGCCTGAGATTCTTTGGCCCAGGTTGACTGATGCCTTCGTTTTCTTACTCGGCGTAGCCGAAGCTCCAGCGACGCTTGGAGTTCTCCTCTTCCTGGACGGTGTCTGGGGCGCTCCACCAGGAGAGGCGTTGGTGGAGACGATGCTGCTGAACTTTCCGGCGGTGACGTCCGCGCCTTTGGACAAGTCAATGCCGCTCCTGCCAAGGAGGGCGCCGGGATCGAGGCCGCTCTGCTTGCTGGTGGTGGTATCGTCGTCTTCGTCAGGGGAAGAGCTGGAGGCTGTCCTCGGCGAGAAAAGAGTGGAGATGGTACTTCCAGACCCATCATCCTGTCCGCCGCCGCCACCTCCCTGCTGTCCTCCGCCGCCAGGCTGAGCTGGAGCTTGGTTTCCCGCGGGAGGTGAGCTGGATCCTTCTCCTCCATGTCCTCCAGCTCCCTTCTTCTTTGCAGCCTCTGCTGCCGCATTAGCTTGCCGCTGGCTTCTCCTTGGTGAACCCGCCAGCTGGTGTACGAGCTGGTCGAATTGTTGGGTGTTTAGGTTCACCTCCCCGTTGTCCTTCACCCAAGCAAACTTCGTCTTCTTTGGCGTGGAGGTGGCAGTGTCCCTCATCTCCACACTGTCAAAGGCAGAAGAGTCCTGGGACAGGATGTTCCTGAGCCCCTGGCTAGCTGCGAAGGCCTCGTCGTTCTCGTCCTCCGTGATCCTCCTCATCGGCGCTGACTGGAACAGCTTCTTGGACCTTTCCTCATTTAGCAGGTTGGGGTATGACCAAGCAGCGTAGACGTGCTCACGAAAATTCGTAAGCGTCGCCTTGTAGCTTTCCTCCAGCCCGCCCTCACCCCTCTTCTCCATGCTGGAGGCGAAGAAGTTCTGGATCCGGCAGATGTTCTCCGTCAGCAGATCGGACCTGATGTCCTGCTCCACCCTGGCGAATACTCTGACGGTAGCTTGCAGAATGGCGTCCCTGCCGCGCTGGTCCAGGACCGGGATCTTCACCCTGTACTTCCACGTACGGTCGACGTGCCTCAGGAAGCCGTCCAGTAGCTCCTCCATGTCGAGGCCGTGGATTTCTCCTCTCCCGTAGTGGGTGAAGGAGTGGTTGTCCTCCAGGAAGACAATGAGCCGGTTGGCGGTGAAGGGGCGGGCAGGCCTCGTGGTGTTGGACACCTCGACGTCCCTGTCGTCGTCGTTGTTGTTCCCGTCGCTAGCGGTGTTGTAGCTGTAAACTTTTCCAGCTCTAGTCGTCCTGGGGCCGGAGATGGCAGAGTTGCCGTAGGAGACCTGCATGTCGTACTTCTTGGTGCGGCAGGGAAGGACGGGTGGCGCCACGAGGATGGACTGGGAGGCTTGAGGCTGGCTCCCGAGAATGCTCTGGCTGGCCTGGAAATTGTCGCTGTTGCCGCCGTCGTACCCCAAGTTGCCGCTGCCGAACTCCATGGTGCTGCAGACGATCTTGTTGCAGGTGCAGTACTTGAATTTGTGGTTGAAGAAGGAGTTCCAACCGGAGCTGGAGGTGAACACTTCCCCGCAGTTTAGTTTAAAATTTTAAACTGTTCGTTTGGCGAAAAAAAAATGGCGGAATCGGCACACTATTTTTAAATTTTGAAAAATTAATACACTCGTTCGGCTCTAACTCTTGGGAAGCTACGCGTTGGCTACAACAAAGTTATTTGCCGACTTTAACTCGAATGTTGTTTTCATAGTTTAAAGCCTAACACGCAGTGGGGTGGGGGAGGAGGAGTGGGGAAACGTGCTGCTGCTGCTGCTACTAGTGCCGAAGCCAACACACCTAAAATATTATACTAACTGTTGCTACAGAGAAGCTACAGCGACAAACTGGCTGGGACTTCAAGTTTCCCGGAAAATTCCAGCCGTTAAATTATTTGAATTTTTAACTTTGCCGTTGCGGAAGGGAATGTGAGTGGACTTATTACTCGTGAAGCAGGGCAGCAAAGCCCGGGGCATTTACAACGACTAGTTCTGCAGCAGCCGCGGCAACATGCCGTACAGGGACGAGGAGCTCAAGCGCGACCGGTGGCGGGCGGCCTCCAAGCGGTACCGCGACAAAAAAAAGGCTCAGGGCATGCTACAAGCTCGGGAGGCTGCGGGACACGGACGCGCTGCTCCACCCCTTGTCCCTCCTCCGCCCGTCCCTGTTGGTGGTGTCAATCCAGCCGCCGGTGAAGATGTAGCTCTTCCTCAGGGACAACAAGAGGAGATGGAAATTGCCGACGGCAACAACGGGGACTACGGCAGCGACAACACCGAGGAGGAGGAGGAGGAGGTCGTGAACTACGATGACTACAGGGACGGGGACACCTCTAGCTTGCCGTCAGAGGATGAGGCCGCCGGAACTGGATCTGACGGAGGAGAGGGGAGCAGCGAAGGAGGGGGCGCAGACGGGGAAGATTTAGAGGGGGCCGCAGACCATGCTGCGGAAGAGCTACAAACAAGGCAGCAGGTGGAATCTGCCCTCACCGCCCTGTACAACAAGCTCATGACGTCCCACAACCTATCAATTCGCGGCTGCCAGCACGTGCACACGTTCATCCTCCAGAACTCCACAGGCATTCACAACTACCTAGAAGCTGGCGGTGCAACGACTACCGATGTTCAGTGGCTTCGCATTAGACAGACTGCCCAAATGCCGAAAGTGAGGAACACCATTTACAAGAAAGTTTTAGAGACGGACGTGGCTGGCAGGCAGCTACGCGCCAAGGAGGAGCTAGTTGGAGATTTCTTGGTGGTACCTCGAGCGGCGCTGAAGCTGGACATTGTGAGAAACGTGGCGTACGTCTCCTTGACTGAGCTACTGGACTACTTCAAGCAACTTCCAGGCCATGGCGCGCTGGCAGGGGAGGAGCTCTTAAACGTTGACATTGCCATTGACGGGTTGCCCAAGGCAAAGTCAAGCAGCAGCACCCTCATTGTCTTCACTATCATTTGGCCAAAGTGCGGTCTTCCCATCACATACAGGACAATCGAGCACCGCTTTGGCTGGACACCAACTGGAGACCAAGTTCTTGCCGGCTTCAAGGAGGAGTTGGCGGCCGCCAACATGACTGTCCGTTACCTGCGGTGTGACGCGAAGGAGAGGCACCAGCTGTTGAACATGATCCAGCCCAGCGGTAGATTCGGGTGCGACTGGTGCTTGAGTTGCGGGTATTCCAAAGTGTTCCCCTCTGTCATCGTCCACCCAGCCTTCGACGACCAAGTGGGAAACTCCCACATCAAGGACAGCCAGAAGAGCAGGCGGAGAACACACGCGGGATTTGTAGCTATGGCCAGGCGCAGCGTGGAAGAAGGTCTGGATTTTCCGACTGAATGTGAGGGGATCAAGGGACCAACTGCAGCTCACCAGCTTCCTGGGTTAAACGTGGTTAAGGGCAACGTGCTGGAGAACATGCACGGCAGTTTCGAGGGAGCAGGCAGAAGAATAATGAAAGCTACTTGGAACCTCGACTCTAAGAGCAAGCTACCCCACCCGGACATCCTGGTGTTGAACAAGTACCTCCGTGCCATGAAGACCCCCAAGGAGGCGCCCCGCGAATCCAGGGAGATGGACATTGCACACTGGAAAGCCTACGAGTTCTGGATCTTCATCTTGCATGTAGTCCCAGCGGTGGTGGACGGTGAGTCTGTCCTCGTAGGGGAGAGGAACCTGTCGAAAATGTTCCTCCTGTTCGCCTTCCTGCAGCGGGCGGTGGAACTGCCGGGAAGAGCCTTTGAACGGCTGGAGACATCCCACAGCTTGGACGAGCTGCTGTCAGAGTGGTACCGGCTGGTGGATGAAGAGTTCGACCACCGCCATTCAGTTTACAACGTACACATCGTGGGCACACACTTGTTGGAGGCTAGGAGGCGGCTCGGGCCTCTTTTCCAAGTGTCTTCATGGCCACTAGAAGGCATCTTCAAGTATGTCAACTCCAGCTATGCCGGCTCCACGAATGTGCCCAAGCAGATCATGACCAACATGTTGCTGCGTGAGAGGAAGCACCGGTGCCTTAAGGCTCCCAGGAAGCTCAGGTGGAATTCTTCGCCGTCCTCCAAGAACGATGACTCCCTGGCACAAACGGAGGACGGACATTTCGTCCGCCTGCTGGAGGAAAACGAGGACGGAAGCTGGAGGTGCGCTGTCCTTAACGTATCTCCCGTCAGCCACGATCACGCGGGCCTGGACTTCCTGGACTGGGAGGCCGTCGGCGTCATGCGGCTGGAGGAAGAGACCGGCAACGAGCCCAAGAGGAGCTACAGGACGTCCCAATTCATCGCAAAGGCCGTCGTGTGCAAGAGGACTATAAGTTCAATGCCAGTAGAATGGATTTATGAGACCGTGCAGTAAGTATACTTAGTAATTGTAATTACGACTGCTCTACCCAACAATAAATTGCGCGCAAATGTATTTGCTGCGGGAATTGAAGTTAAATTCTTATTTGCGATGAAAGCACAAAAGAAACAGTTACATAGCTGTTTGGCAGCAAAAAAAAAACAATACATAAAGCGGACTTCTCATTTGCATTTGAAAACTTTGACATTTTTAACCGTTCGACATCGTAAATTGCACAAAGTGCAGCGCCTTTTCCTCCTCTAGCTTCCTCTTAGCCGCGTCCTCCATGGCCACCGAAGGCAACGTCGCTGCCTTCCTCCTGGGTGCTGGACCCGAAGTCGGCCGGGTCCCCCCACTGGTTCCGGGCCCTGTCGTTGTCCAGGATCTCCTGGAGCTCGGTGCGGCGGCGGACGGCAATCTCAGCCTCCTTCTCCGCTGCCTCTGCCCTTGCGCGGAGGGCGGCGTTCTCCGCCTTGAGCGCCTCCAGCTCGGCCTCCTTCTTCCTCGACATCTTCTTCAGGGCGCGTAGGTCGGCGCACCTGGCCTTGTAGAGTGGCCATAGCTTGGTCCCCTCCTCCTGCGCCCGGCGCAGGGCCCTGCCCGCCCTGTCCAACAACTCCATGCCCTGTAAAGGGAGCAGGCGCGTTAAAAGACGGCAATATTAGTGTTTCTAATGTTGCACACAGCTTTACTCACCTCCGTCATGTACATTTCCGCCTCCTTCTTGGCCCTCCTGTGCTCGCCTAGCATCGCGCTAGCCGTGCGGGCGAAGTAGGCCCCCATGCTGAGGAGGCTCCTCGAGGACTCCCTGGCCTCCTGAAAACCGGCTGGATCGCCGCTGGAGGCGAGCTTCTCCGCCTGATCCTCCTGGCCAAGTGCCCCGCCCTCGTCGCCCCACTCCATTGCGAAGGCGGCGACGGCGCCCGGGGGGGGGGGAGTATGGAGCCCGCCGTCCTCGTCATCCCCCACGCCGCCGCGGGCCTCGTCGTCGTTGCCGCCGTCGTCGCTGCCGTTGTCGGCGCCGTGGTCGCTGTAGTTGCCGCCGTCGTCGCCGTCGTCGCCGCCGTCGCCGCCGTCGTCGCCGCCAATGTGGGGGGGCCCATTGGCCGCCGCCGCCAAGCCTGCCTCCATCTCCGCCACTGCGGGGTTGGAGTCCTCCTCATGCGGGGGGTCGTCGTCGTCGTCGTCGTCATCCAGGGGCACGGGGCGGCGGTAGCCCTCCGGGAGCTCCCAGTCCCAGTCGAGGGCGCAGGCCCCTTCACGGGCGGCGGCCCCTGGCAGGGCGGAGGCCCCTGCGGGCTGCTGGCCCCCCGGACCGGCGTCGGCCCCTGTGGGCAGCTGGCCCCCAGCTCCGGCGGCGGCCCCGTCGAGGGCGGCGGCCCCGTCCTGGGCGGCGGCTCCGGCGGCCTCCCTGACCGGGAGGTAGATGCGTCCTCGGCCTCTCAGCCCGACCCACACCGGCCGGTAGCGCCTCAGCAGCCTGTTGTTGGCGTCGCGCTTCTCCTTGTCGTCGGACATGTCGGGGGTCGTCTTGTTGTTGGCGGAGCACAACGTTTGGCGGACCTTTTGGCTTGGGAATGGCTTGTTTTCTTTTTTTCGCCGGTTTAAACGAACGATTTCACAAATAAATTTTTCAAGAAGATGAAAATTTTCGGAGCCAATGAGAGGCTTGTCCGTCTCTTACGTGCAACCAATAAAATTGAACCTTGAGATTCCCGCGGACGGGGCGCAAGGAAACAGCAGGAATTCACGAAGCCTCCACATCGTAGAGTGTTCCTAGCTAGGAAGGCGCTAGGAAAAATTTAATGCTGGATTTCATTCACCTTTGAAACCCAGCGCCAGCATACCGAAGGCCGAAACAATTTCGGTAATTATTTAGTCATTATTTGGTAACTTTTGCTATTCTAGCCGGATGGAAGATTCGTGCGGAGGTTTTCAATGGTCATGAAACTGTTATTCTCGCGTGAAGATTACATATTCTACACAGTGTTTCTACGCCAAGCACCCACCGAAACATTAAATTATACGACGACACTTTATACTCTCGTAGCTTCTTTCCAGCGCCTCTTAGAGTATCCGAAGTTGTGGGTCCCCCCCCCGCTAGTTCCCGGCCAAAGCTTCGTCCTGGAGCACCTGTAGCCTCTTCTCCGCCGCCTCAGCCCTCGCCCTGAGGTCCGCGTTCTGCTCCCTCAGTGCCTCTAGGTCAGCGTCCGTTGCCCTGGCCAGCTTCTTGGCCTTGCGCAGAGCCCTGTCCGCCCGTGCCATCCAATCCATACCCTGTTGCAAAGTATGTTAAAAAACCTACGCAAATTGCATTCGGAAGCTTCCTCATAGCCATAGTCACCTCAGCCATGTACAAGTCCGCGTTCTTGCGCTCCCTCTCGCGCTCCCTCATCATGTCGCTGGCCGTGGAGACAAAGTACGCGGCCAGGTCGACGCACCTTCCACTGGACATGTCGCTTGACGCGCGCTCCCCTCCCGAATTGTCCTGTCCGCTGCCGTCCTCTTCGTCGCACTCAAGGGCAAACGCGACTACGTCCTCCGTGTTCAAGGAAGAGCTAGAGGACGCCTTGGAAGAAAAAGAGGACTGGGCGAAGTCAACCCCGTCGTCGTCCTTGCCCTGGTGCTGGTGCCCGTTGCCCGCAGGCGCCAAGCCCGTCTCCAGCTCCTGCAGAGTAGCGTCCCTCCCTTCCTGTCCCTCCTCGTGGGTAGGTGTGGTGAGGGTCTCGTCGTCGTTGTTGGACATGTGCACGTCGGCATCGGCGGGGGTCTTGTCCTTGTTCTCAGACATGTTGGTGTCGACGGAGAGGACTTGGAAGTGGGAGTTGTTGGCAGAGGAACACACTTTGGAGGGCGGTGGCTACGAAAGGACCTGTTTATTCTTCCTAGCTGAATTCTACTCTGTTGCGGCCAATCAAAGGCGGGTCCGTCAAGTTTGGGCGACCAATTACATTTAAGCTTGCGATTTCTGCTAGAGGGACGCAAGTGAAAAGCAGCAAGTCACGAAACCTCGAACTCGTAGAATCCACCCCGAAAAAAAAGAAGGAATGGGACAATTTAAAATTTACTTGACCAAGCTGGGGAGGCGCTAGGTAGAAAAAAAGGCTGGATTCCATTTTAGCCGCTCTCCAGCGCCATTCAAAAAAAAAAAAGAAACAGGATTCCACCTCACTGGGAACACATCCATCCCCCATTCCCCCCCCCCCCTTTTTCATCCTTCTTCTCTTTCGCTAATGCGCGGGCGAAAATCAGCCTCCGGGCGCGGTACCACGGCTCTGACGTATGTGCTGTTCTGCACTGCGAACACGTCATGCTGAGATCACGCGCGCAGTACGTCGTCGTTGTAGCTTCTCTCTCCTCGCTTTGAGTCGCTGTCCCCATTCTGTCGCTTTCTTTTTTTCGGACGCGGAGAGGGGAAGGTGACGTGTGGGACAATTAACCGAGCTCCTCCTCCTCCTCTGCCTCTCTTCCTTCATTTTCTCCCCCTCTCTCTTCCACCTCCTCCATGCAGAAAAGACAAGGGGGAAGAGAGGAGGAGGAGGCAAATTAGCCAGCCTACCGTCGCCTCCCGTCCCCACCGTCCCCACCGTCTCTATCTCGCGTCCGCCGCCAGCCTCCTCCGCCTCTCTCCTCCGGTCCCTTGTGACAGTCCCTCCGTCCGTTGCTCAGTCGGAGGGCGGAGGATCGAGGCTTCCAAAACCCAGAGAACTGCTGCTGCGCATGATGGCGTTAGCGTCGTCGTCGGGCGAAAAGAGGTCCCCCGTCCGTTGGATGTGAGACAGCGCGGTTATTTTCCACCTCGGCTTCCCTCCTCCCTCCTCGACCGTTCCCCTCCTTCCCCCAATGCGGACCTCCCGCGGCCCCTTCCTTGTCCTTGGAGCGTCGCGACGCCCACGGGGTGAAGTGGAAGAGGAGGAAGAGTAGGCAGAGGCCGAACGGAGGTGGAGGAGGGAGGGGATCGCATTGGCCATTCATTCCGACGGCCGAGCGAAGAG
>JAAUYB010098023.1_pt1 | contig 10609 bp, 17 predicted proteins | sample 7278071 | NCBI WGS metagenome assembly JAAUYB01 (sample SAMN14350121, study PRJNA611818) | marine sediment metagenome | isolation source: surface marine sediment (1.8m) | place: French Polynesia: Moorea | collected 2018-08 | reverse complement strand
GTTCGGCCTGGCGGAGAGGACCAAGCCCAGGAGGAAGGAATCTGCTTTGCCCAACCTCAAGAAGCAGGCTAAGAAGATCTTCTTTCCGGATCCCGCTAGGAGGAAGGGGGAAAAGTCAGGCGGGAAGGGATACGAGGCGCTTGTCCATTCGGACAATGACGAGGAGGAAGAGGACTTCATCCTGGAGGACGATCGAGCAGTCGTAGCCTCACCGCAACAGCAACACCAACAGCAACAACAGCCTTCACAAGCTCTCTTTAAAAGCCGCCGCCGCTCCTCCGCCACCACCACCAACAGCACCAACCTGTTGAAGAGCGAGGTAGAGCAACTGGACCATTCCATCAAACATCTGGTCTCTGATCCGAAGAAGGAGGTTTTGGAGAACCTAAAGAAGCGCCACGGCTTCTCCCGCAGCCCCTCCTTTGACCCCTCTTCCTCCAACAACAGCGGTGTCGGCTTCGGGTCCGTCACCAACGTGAGCGCCGCGCCCAACGCCGGCCTCTCAAGGGCGTCCCTCCTCGATAACGGCGATGACTGGGGCCGTCTTGGCACCCCGCCGGACTCCCTCTCCGGGCGGAGGAGCAGGTCCATGGTGGGTCTGGCCACGGAAGCGACCGATTCCCCTGACCGTCGCGCCGCCATCCAGCGCCTGGACCCTCGCTTCGCCAACCAGAGCGCCCTTGCTCCCCCGTCCTCGCCCAGCCTGGTCTCGGGAGACGAGGAGGACAGCAGCCGTCTCTCGGCGGTCTCCCCCTCCTCCTCGTCAGCGGCTGGAATGCCCGAGATCAAGGCCAGCCTCCCGGTCAGGGGGATGAAGAAGGACACACTGCAGCCGCTGCCCATACCCATCGGGGCCAACGCCACGAAGGTCAAGAAGAAAAAGTCAAAGAAGAAGTTCTCCCTGGGATTAGGGAGCAAAAAGGGGTCGTCGTCGAACGACTACGCAGACAACTTCACCAACGTAGCCGCTATGGAAGACGGACTGCCGAGGTAAAGCTTAATTAAATTCCTCATATTATTTTTTTGCGTTCTGTTGTTGTTGATGTTGTTGCTGCTGCTGCTGCTGTTCTTGCTGTTGCTGCTGGTGCAGCTGCCGTTGCTGTTGGTACAGCTGCTGTTGCTGCTACTGCTACAACTGTGCCTGTTTTTGTTTCTGTCTTTGTAGTTCCTATTGTCTTTGTAGTTGCTGTTGTTGCTTGTGATTGTGAGATGGTGCTTCTTTTGCCGAAAAAACTAACTTTCCTGCATTTGTAGGGCCTCTAGACTGCCTTCCCTGGGCCCCCGCCCTCCAGGCCCCCTTCCCCCTTCCATCGCGGTGGAATCGTCCCCGCGCCAGAGGAGGGACCCCACGCACGAGAGGCTGGACACCAGGGGGAGGGGACACTCCAGGAGCAACATGGACCTCAACTCCTCCACCTCCAGCGGAGGGTTCGGAAACGGCGGGAACGGGCACCGCTCCCCGCTGAGCGACTCTGCCGGCTCCGCCTCCTCCAGCCTGGCCGGGCTCTCCTCCTTCCGCCGGGGCAGCGGCGGAGGCAACATGGTCAGCTTCGACGGCATCGAGCGACCCTCCTCCGCCGTCCCCTCTGACACTTTCAAGGACGTGCCCAGGGACGTCATGGACGATGTGCCGGACGCATTCGGTGAGTCAGGAAAGATACTCGACTAGTTCCTTTTTCCCTGCTTTCTCCACTGTCTTCTTTCCGACCAATTGCCGTCAATTATGCATGAGTAGGTGTGGGAGGAGGAGAGCTGCTGCACCTTCGTACTGTTGTGTACGGGTTTGTGGGAGAAAGAAGAGGGGGAAGCAGGGGAGGAAAGAATGCGGCATTCTCCTGCATAGCTTATTTGCTGAGGCGAATTTCGGAAAAGGAAACAAATGGGAAAAAACGAACGGGAAATTTTCCCTTTTTGACAAAATGCATGGTTTCCATTTGGGGGATGAGAAGAGGGTGCATCATTCCCCGCCTGCTTTCACCTCGGTGACAAACGAATGTGGCGAACAATGCTCTTTCTGCTTCTGCTGGGAAATAAGAGCGAAGGAGGGGGAGGACCGAGAAAAGGTGGCAGGTGGCGATAGCCTTTCCTTTCATAGGCAAGTGAAAGACGTCCCCAGCAAAGAAAAGATGACGAAGCAGATAATCGAGGAAGATGATTTGCAACATGTCAGCAACACTTTTCAAGACAAAATAGAAAGTACTTTTTCCCGATAAAATTGGGAAAGTGATATTCCCCTCTTTATTCAGACGACATCCCCCAAAACACTTTCGACGCGATCCCCACTGACGTCTTCGACGCGATACCGGCCGCTGTGAACGAGCGCGAGAGCCGGCGGCTGCAGCGGCTGCAGGAAGAGGCGAGGAGGAAGAAGGAGGAGAAGGAGAGGAGCGCCAGGGCCGCCGAGATATACCTGAGGGAGAAGAAGGAGGAGCAGAAGGGGGAGGCGACGGAGGTGGGAGGGGGCGCGGTCATGAGGCCGGAGGTCGCGCAACAGCAGCAGCAACAACTGCAGCAACAGGCTCCACCTCCGCCGCTGCAAGCGCCGTCGCCGCTGCCGGGGATAGACCCCTCAGCCGCAGCGAAACAGAAAGAGGGTGAGGCAAAAATAACAATATTTGCATTTGGAGAATACGCAATCCGTCTTGCTTTTCGTCGTCGTCCCGTTTTTTGTACTGTACACCTCATCCATGAATAGTAAGCCCGTGATTTGACGTTAATTCGATATCAGGCGCCAATGCTTTGTACGAAATTAATTAAGGTTTTTCCTTCATAGCTGCATGATGTTCCTGCTGATGACGCAGAAGCGAAAGATACGCTTCGCTTTTCTATAATTGCATAACTGGGGGACATGTTTTTTCATTCATGCCACCCAGGAGAAAGAGCCCCTCCTGCTCCCCAAGCGGAAGGAGGCGCTTCCAACGGCGGCGGCAACATCTCGCTCATCACTGCGCTCTTCCCTCATGCGGTGGCGGTGGACAGGAGGGACCAGGTGGAGAGCGACTTCATGTTCGCCGTATTCATACAGGAGAAGGAGCAGAGGACGGCCACGGCGGGGGCGGGGGCGGGGGCGCAGCCGGGGGCACCCAATCCGAGGTGAACAAGCGCTTTTGACATAATTAGGAAGCAAATGGCGGGGCGGCCCCCGTAGCGTAATGGTTACACTCCTGACTCTCAAGCAGGAGGTCCGGGGTTCAAATCCCGGTGCCGCCCCACCAAAGTTTGGAGCCCAAACACCCCCATATCCCGCCTCCAGGTCGCAAAGATGTGTCAAGGGTCCCTGAAAGGGATGGTGTACGGGAAAGCCGAGCACACGGGATGACAAAAAAAAATTGGCGGAATTTTAAATTTTATAAATTTGAATTTCGCAGGCGCCCTCCCACTCCCGACCCGAACGACCCCGACGTGGGCCACTTCTGCGCGCCCTGGGTGGAGGGATTCTGCGAGGCCAACTTCTGCATCTTCCACCACCCGGTGGCGGGCACGGTCAGGCCGGCAACTGCAGCGGCGGCAGCGACGGCGACAGGGGCATCCACGGCGCCGTCGGCACCGCCGCTGCACCAACAGCCACAGCAGCAGCACCATAATTGAAATACCACTCCGCGACAGCACCACTCAATCCGTACAGTACGTCAAGGAATACCTGCAATCAGTCGACAATCGATGGGAAAACCTTTGTCAGCTACAGTACTAACACAGGCGAAGGAACCGAAAACGCCATTTAAAATTTACAAGAAAAAGCGACGATACCAAATGCACACGAAAGTCCTAATCCTGTATCCAAGCAGGCCGTATTTTACTTCTCACAGCGCATCAGAGTTGCCCCCAATTCAAAGGAACGAATTTCTCCTCCCCCTCCATTCCCCGAAGCACCAAGTACACAACGGCGTTTGTGATGACATACACTAAAGGGCGATCTGTGAGAGAAACCATATGTATGTACTAGACGGGAGTGAAAATCCAATTGTGATCCAGAATAAGGAGAGAGTCAATCAGGTTAGTCTGTCATTTATATTTTCCCTCTTTTCTCTCACGAATAAAAGTGAATGAAAGGTTACTACTCTAAAGCAAATATCAGTGGAGGAGATTCCTTGAGTGCGAAATTTCCTTAAAATTATTGGGTATTGAATTTATACGTAGCTCTCGTCCTTGTTGATAAGCTTCATGAGGAGCTCCTCGTTGGTGAAGATAGTGATGTTCTGGAAAACGCAAAAAAGCATTGTCATGACAGTAACAACAGCAAGAATATTCACTCACGTCCTTGATGTACTTTGATATGTCGTCGAGCTGCGTCTGGTGCAACTTCTTCTGCTTCTCCTTCTTCTTGTTCTGCTTGATGGCGTTGTTCTTGCGCTCGTCCATGAACTTTTTCGTGTTTGCCTGGTTCTTCTCCCTCAGCCTCCTGTCCTTGTCGGCCTTGGTCTTGAGCGAGGCGTCGCCCTGGACCTCCTTGGCCGTGTCCACAGACACCTTGGCCTGGGCCGCCATCATCTCCTTCGTCTCCCTGCAGAAAAATACGTCTAACAATTGCACCATGAAAGTTCTATTCCCAAGGCCTTGAGCGTAAAATGTCAACCATGCAGGCAGCCAGGCATTGATTTCGGATGTCTGACGTGTCAGTCATCTCAGCCATTGTAACTGTAATACAATAATCCTGCTTTCCGAGAGAAAGGAGCAGGGAGGGGGGAGAAGGGTAATAATTTGTTTTCCAGGAGAAAAAGAACCTTACTTCGCGAAGAACGCGTCCATCTCCTTCTCCTGCTTCGCCTGCGCGCCCTCGAATAGCTTCTTGAGGACCTCCTCGTGCACCGGCTGGTGAGCCTTAAGCATCTCCCACTCCTCGCTGGAAAGAAGAAAGTAGTTCGAGCGAGGATCAAGAAAAGTTTTAAGAAAGTTCGAACTCCTCCCACGCGGAGGATAAGAAAGAGAAGCGAGGAAGGAAGAGAGGGATGCAACTCACATCCTGTGCCTGCGGACCATCTCCGTCCACTGCTTGGTCTGCTCGTTCACCAGCTTCAGCACTTCGGGATCCTTTGTCACGTCGCCGTTCCTGCAATAAAAAAAATATGCCATGACCTACTTTCCCACAAAGGATCATATTCTTACTTCTTTGCCTTCGCGGCCACCTTGTCAAAGTTCTTGCACTGCGCTGACGTCACCCCGTCCCTCTCCTTCCTCTGCTTCTTTAGCATGGACTCCATCTCCTTGGTCTGCTTCTTTGTCCCCTTGGCGAACCCCTTCTCCTTCTTGAGGAGCTCAGCCGTGATTGGTTCCAGCACCAGCTCCTCCTTCTTTTCCTCCTTCTTGTCGTCTTTCTTGTCTCCGTCCTTCTTGTCCCCTCCCGCCCCGTCTCCCTTCTTGCTCTCGATGACGTTGTCGCTGATGTCGGCCTCCTCGATGCCAAGGGCCTTGAGCTGCTCGGCGCGCTTCTCCTGCGCGGACAGGAAGGCACGGGGGTCGCAAAGGGCGTCCATAAAGTCTACAAGGAAATTCGAAACAATGTAAAGATGGTGGCAACAAAGAGGAAATAACCACCATCAACTCGTTATTCACCTCCCAATCCGTCGGGCACGTAGATCTTCAGCTCGATGTTGCAGAACAACATGGGGAGGGACATAGGGAAGTTGCCCTCAGTCTTCAGAGAGATATGGCGATATCCAGCCTAAAAATGAGGGATGAGGCAAAGCAAGGTTTTTTTTGTTATCTTGCTATTTAACCTGCAGGTCGTCGAAAGGAAGAATCCTCTGTCCGAGAAGCTTCCCCTCCTCGTTGTACACCCCGAACCTGAGCACTGCCAATTCCGGCAGGACCACCTTCCTGAACGAGAACGGGTCCTCGTTGTACATGGGGTTGAGTCCGTTTGCCGGGATGACCTTAGTGCGGAACTCCTTCTTGATGGTGTCCGTGGGCAGCCCGTACATGTCCACCTCCACGTACGTGCCCTCCCGCTTAGGCGAGAGGAACTGGCCGGCGATGACCTGGACGGTGCACTGCGCCGCGATAACCCCGTCCACCGGCGTCTCCGCGAACGGGTCGAACGTCTTGTCCTGCTTTCGCATGAACTCCGGCTTCAGCAGGTAACCGCAGTTGCCGTTGTACTCGAACTTGCCTATGTAAAATGGATTCCCAAATAAGACCATCAAAAAAATTCCAAGTAATTATAATCTTGCCCTGGTTCAGCTGCATTGGGAGGTCCGGAGTCTGGAAGTTGAGGGCTACCAGTTGGCAACCGGCGTTCCAAAATATCTGCAGGAGAACATCGGGAGAGAGAAAAGAAAATAGTTCCAGGAACTCGTAAAAAGAACAAAAGACGAGGTTTCTTGTGTCGGATTCCTATATTTATATCCCTTTCCTTTCCATCCTCTCCCCAATTCACCCCTTTCTTTTCCTTTTCTACAATTGAGACAAATGGCTGTGCGGCCGTCTCAGATCGAAGGAGAGTTCAGGGGTGTCCGTGGAATACAATATCCCTACCCAGTACTATCCTGTAGAAGAAATGGCAGATACATTATTCCACCTCTATAAAAGTTTACCACCGACCCTTGCCTTGCAAAAAAGAATGTAGAATAAAAAAGGTGTTTTTGTTCACCTGGGGCATGTAGTTTGAGGAGTCCACCCTAGCCCCCTTGGGGTAGAGGCGACTGAACTGGCGCTTGTTGTAGTCAACGAACTCGGTGGCCTAAGGGGAAGGAATGAGGGAAATTCGTTCTGCACACTTTGCACCCATTCCATTCGAAGGGACCCACCTGGCTCTTGAGGTACCCCAGTGCTGCTGGCTCGGCGAAGGAGGACATACGGAAGGCGTTGTCTGCCTCGGCCGCTGCGTCGAAACCCTGTACGTACATGAGAAAAAAATATTGTCGCTACTTTGTTAGACTATGTTCCTCTTTCTGTATATGTTACCCCGAAATGAATCGGCCAGGTGTAGTTGACGACAGAGGAGAGCAGCGGGTGCACGTTGAGTGTGGACCCGGTGTGGGCTGGCGCGGCTGCTGCTGCTGCAGGTGCATCCCCTTCAGGCTTCTTCTCCTCCGGGACTGCGGCCGTGTCCTCAGACTCCTCCTGCCCGATCTCCAGCTCCCCCTTGAGGAACAGCTCCAGCTCCGTCTTCTCCACCTCAGGCTTCAGCCGCTTGTTCTTGATCAGGATCTTGCGCTTCAGCTTGGACGGCGGAGGAAGCGCAACGCCTTTCTTCAACTGCGTAATGTAATAGTAACGGGGAAAAATACTTCTAACATGGGTATATTTAGTGCCCTCTATTTTCTAACCGGGTAGTCCTTTAGTGGCTCCTTGAGGAGTAAGTCGCCAAAGATGTCGATGAAGCACTTTGCCATCTTGAGCTGGTTGCTCCTGTTGCAGTGGTTCTCGATGGAGAGGATGACGGGGTAGTCCGAGGCGACGAAGGCCGTGTCGCGGATTGCCTCAATGGCCTCTTTAAAGTACACGTTGGTGCACATGGCGTGGCCGTGGGTGAGGATCACCTCCCCTTCGTCCTTGTCCTTGCCGTCCCAGCAGTCCAGCTCCACGCACCGGCAGCCGCTAAGCAATACCTGAAACATTTTCCCAATGCGAAAATTGATATCTTGCGGACAATTTTAAGCATTTTAATAGCAGCATCGTAAGAGTCTATAAAGCAAAAGACTTCAAACTATACAACATAGTAGGTTCGTTTTTTCCTCGCGCCAGGTCATTGAATGAGAGTCAAAAATAATAAACTTTCCGTTTTTCAACCAACGACACTTTTCTATACTTTACTTGCATTTCGTTCGCCGCAAATAAATTTAAATATGAATCAAGGGAAAAAATATATTTTTTCAGTTTGCGAAATCTTGAGTTTGAGTAGTAGACAATATTTTTTCTGATGTGTACGTATGTTTGAGACTCTGTAATGCTGATCACGTTTGGCACGTTGCTGGTGGCGTCCATCGTTGAAGCTGTCGTGCTATTCGCCTTGACCGGCTACCTCTTCTCGGAGTCCGGCAAGGTGGGCCAGGCGAGGGGCCAGCGACCTCTGGACATCACCCTGGAGCAACTTGACGTCACCGCCGCCACTGTGATTATACCCGGGGTGTTCTTCATAATCACTGCCATCCTGCTGCTGGTGCGCGCCGTCCTCCTCCTCCTGTCCCTGGTCATCATGAGGCCGTACGCGCTGGCTCTGGAGACGAAGGATGCGCTGCTGCAGGAAGACGAGAGCGAAGATACGTCGGAGGAGCCAGGGAGATCCTTCGCCAAGGCCGGCAAGGTCGAGTCGGAGAAGGTGGAGACCAGCTCCAAGTTCGACTCGAAGAAGGCCAGGACCTTCTTCGACGAGAAGGGCAGATACAGGGCGCCGGACGACGAGGTCCTGGGCGAGGAAGCGGAGGAGAATGAGGGCGACGAGGACGAAAGTAAAGACTCCGGCGACGAAGACGAAAGGCCAGAGTTGGAAATGAAGGGTTCGGGAGAAGCTACTCCCGGAGAGGACGAGGGAGCTAAGAGCGGGAGGGGCGGACAGTTTTTCAGCAAGAAGGAACCGTTGTCTGAAAATACGCCTCCTCCTGTACAAGCACCCACTGCAGCACAGACTTCGAAGACTGCTCCTAACAATGACTCTGTCCCTGGAAGTCCGTCTTGGTTCGCACAAAACCAAAAGCCGCAACAGCATCCTGGCGCTTACCCTCAGCAGCCTCAGCAGCAATTTGCACAACTGGGCAATCCTTCTCCTGGCGCTTTCCCGCATCAGCCTCAACAGCAATTCACACGACCGGGCAATCTTCCTCCTCCTCCACCTTATGAACCTCAGGGGCCCCCTACTATCGGTATACCGGTAGCACACCAAAAGGGACCTCCTCGACCTGGGGCGTACTTTGCTCAGTCCAACTTCTCCAAGCTGCTGGACGACGTCAAGGAGAGCAACAACGCAACGGCCCCTGGTCCAGAGAGCACGTTGGCGGAACAGGCCACGAGCGCTACCAGGTCCGGGTCCTCGCGGGTCTCTCGCTCTCGGTCGATGCGCGCCGCCGCCGTCTCATCCCCAGCGCCGGGAAAGCTGGAGGTGGAGGGTGAGGCGGAAACGGCCGCCCCCTCGGCGACGACCGCCACGGTAAAGAAGGACGAAAAGTACACAGCAACTGTAACCGAAATGTTTTTCACTCTCACTGATGAAAAAAACCATATTACTCAATGATAGTGAAATGTGGTTTGAAGTTTCTTGTTTTACATTTTCTTGCTCTTGGCGATGTCAAGGACGAATCTTGTGATGGAATCGTTCTTCCCGGAAAGATTCTTGTACACTTCAGGGAGTTTGTCGTATGTGACGGTCTTGTACTCTGGAATGACTTTGTGCTTGCTGCAGAAGTCAATGCATTCTTGGGTCTCTTTGATCCCTCCAATGGTACTTCCCGCGATGGCGTTGCGTCCAAATATGAGAGGAAGTTGAGACACCTATAATCATTTTTCTATTTGATGATCCGGAATGGTAGAATACAAAAATACCTTGTGGTTTTCGGTAGCAAGACCAAGTTGGACAAGAACCCCATTGGTTCTAAGCAGCGGTAGATAAGTGCCACACTGGTGGTTTGCTGAAATCGTGTTGAGGATCAAGTCCAGACTCTTTCCCCCCGCCTTCATGCTCTCTTCGTCAGTAGACACAATGAAGTTGGTAGCCCCTATGCTCTTGGCAATGGCTGCCTTGTTGGGGGAGGTGGAAATGGCAGTCACCTCATTACCCATTGCTTTGGCCAGACGAATTCCCATCTACGATGGAAAATTACAAATGTAATCTTCACGGAAGGGCTGCGATGATTAGTGATCAAAAGCTGTTGCACCTGCCCAAGGCCTCCCACTCCAATGATGCCGACCTTCTTGCCACCTTTGTCAACATTCCAATGCTTCAAGGGGGAAAACATGGTGATTCCAGCACAGAGGATGGGGCCTGCAGCCTCCAAAGGATAACCCTTGGGTATCTGATGGAGGTAATTAAATATTACAGATCATGCACAATCCAGAATTCCTAAAATGTGCTCGCCTTGATAACAAAGTCTTGCATGACAGTCATCCTTTCAGAGTAGCCTCCAAAGGTGTATCCTGTGTTGGTCTTCAGGTGCCCGTGGCTGATCTTGGTGTCATAAGTCATGGTCATGCCCTTCTGGCAGTAGTTCTCCTCGCCGTCCTCACAGCTGGGACACGACAGGCAGGAGTCGGCAATGCAACCAACTCCCACCTCGTCGCCGATCTTCACCTTTTGCACGTTCTTCCCCACCTGAGAAACAAACGTAGTTTTCCCACCCGTAAATTGCAATTTCATGTCTTGTTGGACCTTGGTGACAACTCCGGCCAGCTCGTGCCCCGGCACGCAGGGGTAGTTGGTGGACCCCATGTCGTTGTTGGCAATGTGGACGTCGGTGTGGCAGACGCCGCAGTACCTGAGCTCGAACTCGACATCGTCCGGGCCCACCTCGTTTCTCTCGATTCTGGACAAAATTTCCGCATCAACAAAAAGTTGATGGAATTTCTAATCCGAAGGTATCTTTACTAACTCGATCTTGTAGAAGTTGGGGTCGTCCGCCGACTTCCTGGCGAATCCAGTGGTCTTGTACATGACGAAGACGAGTCAATTCTTCGCGAATGT
>JAAUYB010225647.1_pt1 | contig 10615 bp, 9 predicted proteins | sample 7278071 | NCBI WGS metagenome assembly JAAUYB01 (sample SAMN14350121, study PRJNA611818) | marine sediment metagenome | isolation source: surface marine sediment (1.8m) | place: French Polynesia: Moorea | collected 2018-08 | reverse complement strand
TGAGTATCTCTCATATGTCTTGGGGTGCAGAATTATCATCAGATTATTATGAGCGATCGCGAGTTCAAGGTTGGCGAGAATTTGCTTTAGTCTTTGGTATGTTAGCTGTTTTAATACTTCCAACTATTCTGGAACAGACTGGAGGTGCTGAGAGTGGAACTAAAGTTGCTGCTATGGGTTGGTTTACAATTATACTGCTGCCCATCACTGTAGCGATCGCTGTTTGTAATGTCAAAGAAAGACCTGTAGCACCATCTTGTAAACTTGGTTTGTTCGAGTCAACCTCTCTGCTGTGGAAAAATAAACTGCTAATACGAGTGCTAATAGCAGATTTAATGATTGGTCTTGCTCCGGGAATTGTTGGTTCAATCTACATTTTTTTCGTCACTTATGCTATGCAAATAGGCGAATGGTCTAGTTTGATGCTCTTACTCTATTTCATAGCTAGTTTTTGTGGCATTCCTTTTTGGATACATCTTAGTTATAAGTTGGAGAAACATCGAACTTTTGGTGTTGCTAAAATATATGGTTGTGTAATTCTTGTCAGTCTATTGCTCGTTCAACCTGGAAACCTATGGTTGTATGCTTTAGTGAATATTCTTTTTGGCATCGAATCTGGTGCGGGAGCGTTTTTATTGCGCTCAATTATGGCAGACCTGACAGATCATGATAACTTGGAATCAGGAACACAACGTACAGGTCTTTACTATTCTTTGTTAACCATGACTACTAAAGTTGGTTCTGCTTTGGGAGTTGGGATAGTTTATCCTATTTTAGATTGGATCGGTTTTGTTCCTGGAGGCGAAAATACTGCCGAAGCAATAGAAGCACTTAAATATATGTTTATTTTTGTACCTATTCCAATTAGTCTTTTAGCAGCGATCGCTATCTGGAATTTTCCATTAAACAGTGCTCAACAAAAAGAATTGCGGCGTCTGTTGGCGGAACGTGATTCTATGGTTGGTTGAAAATAATTCGAGATTTATCAGCTAATATCATGTCCGGTAGCATCGGTATTGCATAGGGAAGCTAAGGAAGAAGGAAGAAGGAAGAACCTGACTTATATGTAGATATTTCCTCAACTTTTACACGCTCCGATACCAATCGAGAATTGAAAGCTTACAGCGCCTTTCATTTGAGGAGACTATAAAGTAGGGACGTTCCATGCAACGTCCCTAAAGGGTTATCGTTTTTTTATGGCTTTGTTGCATGAAAGTATATAGCTGCCACACTTCCTTGTGCATGTATATGTACTTCATAACGCGCGGAAACTGCTGTAACTATTGGACAATAGATGAATCAAATATGAATATGAGACAGAAAAAGGCTGAAACTTTAGAATGTCAAGGTTTTGAGATTTGATTGGTACACCCTAACTATTGGACAATAGATGAAAATAACATCAACAATCGCTTTCATAGAGCGATATAGCTGCCACACTTGCTCCGCGTAAATTGTGCGAACCAAAGCGGAATAGATGTTAAGAACGCTACTTTGATATGCAATATGCAACAAAGCCATTTTTTATTATATTGAGAAGAGAAAGCGATCGCTCATTCACCATAAGCGATCGCGCAGCGTTGCGGTAGCAATATCACTTTTCTTTCAACCTTTGGAAATAGCAAGAAATCAGAACAATTTCTCTCAACCTTTTGCCTTGAATAAAAGATGTTTCATGTTCTCACTTGCTTCCTCAACATATTAATTCTCTTCATTCGTTAACTGTTGTTTCTCTTCCCTTTTCTTTCCTCTTGGTAGAAGGATTCTTATTGCAGAAGCTAATCCAGTAGCTACTGCAGCAGTTCCTAATACTGGAGTCTATCCAGCTAGCATTCCTACAGTTGCTCCAACTAAACCAGCAGTTGCCAGTGTAGTAGATGCAATTTTTCTGTTTCCATCAGAAATTTCTTCATTTTTTTGATCGATAGTTTCTTCACTTTTTTGATCGATGTTGTTATTTTTGTTTTCCATAATTTAACCTACTACTTTTCAATCCAGAATACAAGTAAAGCTATTAAACCTATACCTATTAGGTTAGCAAAACCAGTTAACCATATATATTCTTTTCCTGGCTTTGGTGGCGTTGTATTTTCATATTCTTGGTGTAAACTCAAAACGTATATAAATAATCCAAAACATATCGCAATAAATAATCCTGTATTTTGGGCTTTATTAGGATTAATAGAAGAATCAAATAATACTGTTCAACCCCCTGAAATCGAATACAAAGAAAGTTCAATTCCAAAAAAGAAATCTTTTCTTTCCCAGCCTTTTTTGGCTCTTGCTAATTTTTTAGCAACAGCACCTATAAATATAATAATAAGTGGAATCAGTAATGCTTCAAATAAGAGGTTTAAATTAATATTTTGCATACAGTTAAATTGACCAAAACTCTATCCTGTAACAAACACTGTTCTCTCATTTTGGTCAACAGGGGTTAACTATGCTGAGTTAAAAGCATTACGGCTTCCTAGTGGTGCTGGCATTGTCCATGTCCTTTTATCTTGTTAACTAACTATACTATGGTCTAATCATAACATATAAAATTTTTTTTTGAAAAGGGCTGACATAGACTTGTTAACATTTTAAAATTTGTCAAATATCGGCAATATGTAGCAACAAGGTTTACATGAGACCTCTCTATAAGTTATTACAAAAATTTACTAAATTTGATGGTTTAAGAATGTCTGCGCTAGTATAGACTAAATAAAAACTAAATAGTTTTTTATGTTATAAATTATCTAATATCACAATAAATTTATTAATTTCTCCATGATTAAACTACCCAATTATCATATAACTCAACAAATTTATACAGGAACAAGAACTACGGTTTCTCGTGGAATAAATAGCAGAAATAAACAACCAGTAGTTATTAAAGTTCTCAATAAAGAATATCCGACTTTTTCTGATTTATTACAATTTCGCCATCAATATACAATTACTAAAAATCTGAATTTACCAGGAATTGTTCAACCTCTCTCCCTGGAAAAATATGGTAATAGTTATGCGTTAATTATGGAAGATATTGAGGCAGTTTCTCTCAAAACATACCTGACTAATAAAAAACTGAATCTGCAAAATTTTCTGGAAGTTGCTATTTCGATAGTTGAAATTTTAGAAGACTTATATCATCATCAAATTATTCATAAAGATATTAAACCTTCTAATATTGTGATTAATCCCGACACAAAAGATGTCAAATTAATAGACTTTAGTCTTTCCACATTATTACCGAGAGAAACTCAATAAATTATTAACCCGAAGGTTCTAGAAGATACTCTCGCATATATGTCTCCAGAACAAACAGGAAGAATGAACCGAGGTATCGACTACCGCAGTGATTTTTATTCTTTAGGTATTACATTCTATGAAATACTGACAAAGCAACTACCTTTCTCCTCAACCGATCCTATAGAATAGGCAAAAAAATCTCTGCTGAAAATGGAGTTAAACAAGCTGTAGAAATAATCAATTCTCATTTGTCTACCCATAAATAATCAACAAATAATTATTATCCTTAATTAAAATGAATACCCAAATTCTTCATATTCAACAGAAAAACCGAACCCCTGCTAATACAGTCGCTAAACTAGAGGATTTTAATTATCAAGAAGGAAAAGCAATTGACTCTAAGATAATTCTCGAACCTAATATCAGTTTATATTGTCTCGACCCGGAAAATCAACGAGCAATTTTTGTCGAAACTCCTTTAGATATCGATCTTTCTCAAGCTCCTTTTTTTTATCATGCTCAATATGACCATGCTCAAAGATTAATTGCTGTACCTTTAGCTGAACTACCGCAGCTAATAGAAGAAATAGAACCAATTCCCAACCTAGTAATGATTTATTCTGTAGGTCGTAGTGGTTCGACTTTATTAAGCAAGGTATTTAACCAAGTAGATGGGGTGCTTAGTTTATCTGAACCTGATGTTTTTTCTCCAATTGTACGAATGCGAAATCCTGATGGTAGTAATAATGATGAAATAGCCGAATTACTTAAACTTTGTATTTATCTTGTGAGCAAACCTACGATCAAAGGAAAATCCTCATGCTGTATCATCAAATTTCGCAGTTTTTGCGTTGAATTAGGAGAATTAATACACAGTGTAATTCCTAATTCTAAAGCTATTTTCTTATATCGAAATGCTGAAGATTATGTCAAATATGCTATGCGTGCTTTTGTCTTTATGAGTTCAATGCTTTCAACTATCAAAGAAAACATAGAACGTTACAGTAAAACTATCCCCTTACTTATGGATTATGCTAATGATATTGACTTCACAGATCCTAATGCAATTGATTTCTATACAATTATGTGGTTATCTGTGATGCAACGTTATCTCTATCTCTACAAAAAAGGAATTGCTACCTGTGCGATTCGTTATGAAGACCTAGTAGCAAATCCGCAATCAATAGTGAAATCGGTTTTTGAGTATTGTGAATTACCTATTTCTGAAGTTGATAATGCTTGTCAAGTCTTTAGTAAAGATTCTCAGGATGGTTCTAATTTGTCACAAGAAAATACTCGTAAAAATGAAATAGGTAAACCAGATATTCTAGATATTCGCCAAAAAATTTATCGGTTATTAAAAAAACATCCAGAAATTAAAACGTCTGATTTTATTGTCCCAGGTACTTTACAATTTGGATAATGGTAATAGACATTAGTTTGATAAAAACTCCTGATGCCACTGTTGAGCTACTTTATCCCAGCCAAATGAATCTTTCAATGCAAAAGTTTCTTGTCTTAAAGATTCTTGTTTTTCAGGATTTTTGAGCAAGTCTATGACTGCTTCAATAAAAGAATCATTAGTTTCTTTATCGCCAGCAGGTCCTTTAATTCTAATACCTGATTGTACAGTTTCATCTAAACCAGCAAACGTTGTTACGACTGGAACACAACCGCAAGCTTGCGCTTTAATTGCACTAATACAAAAAACTTCTGGGGTATGACATGGATAAACCCAGATTCCAGATTTTAATAGTTCTTCAACTAATTGCTTGTGTCCAACTCTTCCCTGTTCATAGACATTTTTTTGCTGCATTAGCGGTAAAAGTTTTTCTTTCTGATGTTTTAATTCGGGAAATTTCTCAATAAATGAAGACTTTGCTAGAGCATCAATTAGTTGCCATCCATAGAAAATATGCAGTTCCGCATCAGGAACTTCTTGAAGAACATATTGCCATTGTCTTAATAGATGTTCTATACCTCGCATATAGTCACTAATATAAATTAGTCTTTTGCTATTTCTGCTAATCGAAGGAGTGTTAAAATCCGGAAGATTAATACCATTTTTTGTTAAGAATATTTTGTCTTCAGGAATCCAGTCTGGCAACATTGATTGGTGATATTTTGAAAGTACAAATAATTTATCAAAGCTAGCTAAAAAGCTTTGCTTTTTAGATTCTTCAACGATTGTAAAATTTTTGGGATTATCGTGTAACCATATTCCAATTTTTTTGGCTTTGATGTTCATCATCATTGGTTGTAGCCAGCTACGATGACAGATAAAAATATTAAAGTTGTCATCAGAATTAAATTCCTCAACAGGCTGATAAATAATACCATTATATTCTCCCTTCATCGCACCACATCGATTAAAAACAGTAACTTTATATCCTAACTTAATCAGTTCTAAACTTAAGTAAATTACAGCTTATTCACTTCCTCCAATTCCCTTATTAATACTGGGATAAGCCCAGTCTTCCACATGAAATGAAAGGTTAGAATAAATTACGATTGAGTTGTTGTCCCAGTTCATCTTTATTTAGTTTATTTTAGTTGATGACATAATGCTTTGTCATAATTATTATATATGAAAGTTGATATTTTTCAAATAAACATTAGAGGTCACAAAGCTTTATTTTGCATAACTTAATCACATAACATTGCTAATTTCAGATTTTGATTAATACAAGCTGTTTCTAAGAGCATGATTACATCATCAACAAATAATTGTGCTGTTTTTTTACTGATTAAAGGTTCTACATAGATAAAATTGCAAAATAGTTGGTCATTGAATGTAACAACACCTGACCAAAAACAATCACCTCTAAGATGCTGAACGATAGCAAAGTATAATTCCTTTATTTTTAGCTTATCACCTTTATAGGAAAGTTTAAATTTACCTCTATTAGAAATGGAAAAAATATTATTTCTTCACATGGTATTTTCTTGACTTAATCTAGATTGAATCATCCTTTCTCTTTCAAAATTAAGGGATTTATTTTCGCGTAATTTACCTTGTTTTAATAGATTTATATGAACACCACTAATTAAAGCATCGTGTGTTTTAGCTTTACATTCTCTAGCTAAATCCCAAAACATTGTATCCGGCTTAATTAATTGATTAAAGCGTAGGAAAGATATAAAGCAACCTAGATTTTCATTTGTGATTTCTGGCTCACAATATTTTCTTAAATTTACAGGAAAACCATAGGAAAAATTTACCTGGTTATCTATGGAAAGTAATTTTGCCGATGCCAATAAAATGGCTGTACAAATAGCACTATTTACGGTTGTTTCTTCTTGCTTGCATTTTTTAATTAGTATCTTAGTTTTTTCTTGACTAAGCATTCGCGGTAACATTCTGGTAAAACGTTCATTTACTGATGCTTCTTGTTCAATAATTAATTGCGGGACTATAGTTTGTTTTTCTTTTGCTAACTGATGATTTTCAATTCCTTTTTCATTTATAATCTTATAATTCACTAGGTCTTCTGCTGGAGGAAGAAGTTTGAGAGATTCTACTGTAGATACATTCTCTCCATCAGTAATTTGCTGACAATAACATACTAATTCGTCAATAAATTGCATACATGATATACCATCAACAATTCCATGATGAAAAGTAATAACTATTTCACAGCTATTGTGATGGTAATCAGGATATAAAATCGTTAAACGACACAGAGGAATTTTTCCATTTGTCAATTTTGTATGTAGTTCCTTTTCAGCAAATTTAATCACTTCATTATCATCTTGTTTGTATAGAACTTGTAGAGGAATTTCTGTTATTCCTTCTGATTTAAAATAAAACTCATCATTAGATTCAACAATGTAAACTTGAAGTATGGGATGGCGCTGTTGAACTAATTTAAGAGCTTGTTTAACAGTATCAGGTGTTAAAAATCCTTCAAGATAAACAATATTAACAATTATTCCCCCTCCAACTTCATGACCTAATGTCATAAACTTTTCTAATAAACCAAGTTTTCTGTTGACAGATTTCATTTTAATTTTCTCTAATTTAAAAGTCTTATCTACATTGATGCAATTGCAAAATTATATCATATACGCTTAATTAGTGACAAAAAAATTTCTCCTCTACTATAATGTAACAGTCAAACTAAAACAAAATAAATGGTAACATCACAACTCCCAAAAGGTCCACAAAACCTATCACTGCTGAATAAACTACAACGAATTGTCAAACCATTAGAATTTCTAGAAACCTATGCTAAACAGTATGGTGATATTTTTACCCTTCCTGTTTTACTAGGTTCCAGCAAACAATCAACGGTAATTATCAGCAACCCCCAAGGAATTAAAGAGATTTTTAGTACAGACCCAGAAAAATTAGATGCTGGTGGAAATGGTGCGAGATTGCCTTTTTTAGGAGAGCAATCTATATTAGCACTTTCAGGCGATCGCCACAAAAGACAACGAAAACTTTTAACTCCACCATTTCACGGTCAACGGATGATAGCTTACGGCGAGCTAATTCGTGAAATTATTGAGCAAGTAACATCCCAATGGACAACAGACAAAATTTTTCCTATTCGCTCCTCTACTCAAAGAATCTCCTTTCAGGTAATTTTAAAAGCTGTATTTGGTTTAGAGGAAGGTCAACGGTTACAAGAAATAGACAGATTACTCACTCTTAGGTTTGAGGGGCAAAAATCTATTTTCAGGTCAATTTTACTATTTTTCCCTGCACTGCAAAAAGATTGGGGTCCTTTAAGTCCTTGGGGACGGGTAATGCAGAACGAACGAGACATTGACAAACTAATCTATGCTGAAATTGCCGAACGTCGCGAAAATCCTGACCCGACTCGCACTGATATTTTGTCTTTGATGATGGCAGCACGGGATGAAGAGGGGCAACCAATGACAGATGTAGAATTACGGGATGAATTAATTACTTTATTGGTCGCTGGTCACGAGACTACGGCAACAGCTTTAGCATGGGCATTTTACTGGATTCACCGTCAAGCGGAGGTTCGGGAGAAACTACTGCAAGAACTTGATGCACTTGGAAATTCTCCCGATCCAATGGAAATTTTCAAGTTGCCCTATTTGGATGCTGTTTGCAAAGAAACTCTGCGGATCTATCCAGTAGCAATATTGGCAATGCAACGACAAGTGAAGTCACCCCTAGAGATTATGGGTTATCAGTTTGAACCAGGAATTTTTCTGAGTCCTTGTATTTATTTAACCCATCATCGGGAAGATTTATATCCTCAACCAAAGCAATTTAGACCAGAACGTTTTCTAGAGCGTCAATATTCTCCTTATGAATATATGCCTTTTGGTGGGGGGAACCGTAGGTGTATTGGTATGGCTTTTGCCTTATTTGAGATGAAATTGGTATTAGCAACGATACTGTCTAATTGGGAATTGGCATTAGCTGACAAAAAGCCAGTTAAAGCAGTGCGTCGCGGTCTGTTGATGGCTCCATCAGATGGGGTAAGAATGGTAGTCAAAGGAAAACGAACACCTGTTAAAATCGTCAGCGATCGTCGTGAAAACTCCTTAGCCACTACTCTTTAAGGAAGTCAGAAGTTGTTTTTGTAACGGGGATTTAGAGCAACTCTCCAAAAACATTTCGCCTGAAAAGGTGGGGTTGAGCGACCCAATTTTTTTGATAATTAACTTACAGCGGTTTTCATTTCAGTAGACCAGGGTTATCATTTTTTGAGTGTGGTTCACTGACCTGAAAACTGCTATAATATCATGCCAAAACTGGTTTACCTGTAGATACTGCTTGTTCAATAATATCAGCAGCACGAGTTACTCCTCCTGCTCTATTAATTGCTTCCTGCAATCTCAAAGCATTCTGTTTATATGACGGTTGTGTTAGAACTTGGGAAATTGCTTTTCTTAATCGAGGTACAGTCAAACGCTTCAGTGGTATAGCTTCCCCTGCTCCAGTCCAAGCTATTCGTGCTGCTACTCCCGGTTGATCGAGGGCAATAGGAATAGCAACCATTGGTACTGCATTGTTTAAACATTCTAGAGTAGTGTTGAGACCTGCATGAGTAATAGTCAGAGTAACTTTTTGCAGCAGTTCTAACTGGGGTGCATATTTGACAACTAAAGGATTTCCGGGTAAGTTCAGTAGAGATTCTGGAGTTGCCGAACCCCCCAGAGAAATAACTAACTGAGCATCCAACCCTTCACAAGCTGCTGCAATTTTATAAAAAACATCAACTAAACGATTTTGTAAGGTTCCCAGAGAAGCATAAATCAAAGGTTTCCCAGTCAACTTATCCCAAGGGAAGGGAACAGATTCTCTAGTACCTGAATAATGATAAGGTCCTGTGAAATGAAACCACTCAGGCAAATTTTTTCTGGGAAGTTCTAACTCAGCAGGTTGTTGACTAATTTGAGCTAATTGGGAATATACATCATTAGGATGAGAATACAAAGGTAAATTCCATTGGTGACGGTACTCAGCTATCAAATCTCTAACAGGTTTTCTGAGGCGTCCAGACCAAGTGTAAGCACATCGGTTACGAAGTTTTCCCCACCAAGCAGGGTTATATTTCCAACTGGTAAAGTGAGGTGGAATCGCAGGATCTTGATGAAATACTACTGCACTACAGATGGTCACAAAAGGAATTTCCAAAATATCGGCGATCGTTCCTCCTGCAATTGAAATTGAGTCAACTAGCAAAGCATCTATACCAGCATTTTTGATAAGTTGTGGAGCATCCCTAAGTAAAACATTCGCCCCATTTTTTTTGAGCTTAATACCATAACGCAAAGCAGCTATTCCACTGAGTTGACTCAAACGATGCAAAGATTTTTTCATCGCCTCTGGAGAAAGCTCTTCTTTCCCATAGCCAAGAAATTCTAGTCCTGCTGCCAGTACCTTGTCTTCATAACCAACTATTCCAATAAAGGTGACGCGATGACCGCGCCTTTTTAATTCTTGTGCCAAAGGTAGCATTGTGTTTAGATGTCCTGTAAATTGTGTAGGACAGATAGCACCAAAATGAGCCATAATAAGTTTTTTCTTAGTTATATAGTTCCTGTTAAAACTGGTTTTCCTGTAGAAACTGCTTGTTCAATAATATCAGCAGCACGAGTTACTCCACCCGCTCGCTTAATTGCTTCCTGTAGTCTCAAAGCATTTTGTTTATATGATGGTTGTGTTAGAACTTGGGAAATTGCTTTTCTTAATCGAGGTACAGTCAAACGCTTCACTGGTATAGCTTCCCCAGCTCCAGTCCAAGCAATTCGCGCTGCTACTCCCGGTTGGTCGAGGGCAATAGGAATAGCAACCATTGGTATTCCATTTGTCAAACATTCTAGAGTTGTGTTCAGACCTGCATGAGTAATAGTCAGAGTAACTTTTTGCAGCAGTTCTAACTGGGGTGCATAT
>JAAUYB010226115.1_pt1 | contig 10620 bp, 9 predicted proteins | sample 7278071 | NCBI WGS metagenome assembly JAAUYB01 (sample SAMN14350121, study PRJNA611818) | marine sediment metagenome | isolation source: surface marine sediment (1.8m) | place: French Polynesia: Moorea | collected 2018-08 | reverse complement strand
TAATGGAGGCACTTTTTTCAATATAAGTATCACTCACAGGAATGTAAGCTTCTGGTTGATAATAGTCATAATAACTGATAAAATATTCTACTGCATTATCAGGAAAAAATTGTCTTAATTCGTTGCATAATTGGGCTGCTAACGTTTTATTATGTGCTAAAACTAAGGTGGGTTTTCCTATCTTTTCAATCACCGCAGCAATAGAGAACGTTTTTCCTGTTCCGGTTGCCCCTAATAAGGTTTGAAATCGATTTCCTGCTGTTATTGATTGTGTTAATTGTTTAATGGCCGAGGGTTGATCGCCTCTAGGTTTAAAAGGGGCTTTTAAATTGAAAGAGTTAATAAACATTGTATTAAAATTATGATTTTAGTAGTGGAGTTGACAGTCAAATATTAATTTCTATGCTCCACTTACGTTAAAAAAGATATGTAGGGAATTGTAACATTAAATTTAGGTGTCTATGGTGTTTTCCCTGGGTATTTTAGATAGTTTCACCCATTTAGGTGAGTTGTAACCCCTAACATGGATGAAGCCATCAGCTAATGTTAAGGAGTATCCTAGTGGGTGTAGAGGGCATAAAGATTAATAGTCTCTACGGGAGTGTGACACCATGTCTATCAAAAAAATGGCATTCGATACAGTTGTTATTCTTGCATTCTTGATTGGGACAGGTTTTCTCTTTAACTATATCCTAGGAAATTCTTTCTCAAATCCTCTTATGGGTAATACTATTACCACAGAAGAACAGGCTTAATTCTTGTCATGATTTCATGATAAATAGTGAGGAATCTCTGCATTCTAACCTTATTAGTTCACCCAACTAGATGAAGATTTCTACGAGGGAACTATGGGATATTAAGAACAGAAAGAACAAAAGTTTTCCCTACATCGAGATTTCCTCCTCAGATGTACCAGATGACCTCCTCCACCCTACAAATAGGGTGGTTTTTATTTGTCAATTTACTACCTTAATCAATCTAATAAAACTGTAGGGTGGGCATTGCCCACCCTACAGTAGTGTTTAAGCGTTAACTAAACTACGAGTATGACGTTCTTTTAAATAGGCCATAAACTCTCTTCCTTCCCGTAAACGACGGACTAACATTTGCGGATCACCTAACATTTCTTTAACAATAGGAACGATGGTCCGACGACGGAAATAGAAACGACGATACATCTGTTCAACTCCCTCTTCAATTTCCGCAGCAGAAAGATTAGGATATTGTAAAGTGGACATTTGAATGCCAGAACTAGCCACTAAATTTCCGTTAGTGAACCAACCGTTTTCTTGCGCTTGTTTGTATAATTCTGTGCCAGGATAAGGAGAAGCAATGGACACTTGAATGGTATGGGGACTAATATCGCAAGCAAAGCGAATGGTGTCTTCAATAGTTTCCTTACTTTCGTTGGGTAAACCGAGAATGAAAGCCCCGTGTACCTTAATACCCAGTTTATTGCAGTTGTCCATAAACTTACGAGCAACTTCTAATTTAATGCCTTTTTTGACTCCATCTAATACCGCTTGGTTTCCTGATTCAAAGCCCACCAATAACAAGCGTAAGCCATTATCTCGTAACGTTTTTAGGGTGTCATAATCTAGGTTAGCACGGGCGTTACAACTCCAGGTTAAGTTAAGCTTTTTCAGATGTTCACTAATAGCAATCACCCGTTTTTTATCGATAGTAAAGGTATCATCATCAAAGAAATATTCTCGAACCTGATCACCCCAAATAGACTTAGCTAAAGCCATTTCTTTACCCACCGCTTCGGGAGTTTTGGCGCGGTATTGATGGCCTCCAATGGTTTGGGGCCACAGACAAAACGTACACTTCGCGGGACACCCTCTTCCTGTGTACAAAGAGACGTAGGGATGCAATAAATAACCAATAAAATAGTTACGGAAATTGAGATGTTTTTCGTACATGGGAAAAACACTCGGCATAGAGTCCCAATCATGAATTAATTCCCGTTCTTCGGTATGCTTAATGTTACCGAACTTGTCACGATAACTTAGTCCCTTAATCTCTTCGTAGGGTTTCCCTTCTGCTAATTCTTTACAAGTGTAATCAAATTCGTTGCGACAAACAAAGTCGATAATGGGGTTTTCTTCTAAGGTTTGACTGGGTAAAACCGCAGCATGGGCCCCCAATAACCCTACTTCAGTGTCAGGGTTTTGTGCTTTGATAGCTTCGGCGCATTTGACATCATTAGGTAAGGTGGGGGTACTGGTGTACATAATCACCAGTTCGTAGTCCTTGGCAATTTTTAAGACATCCTCGACGGTTTGATAGTGGGCCGGTGCATCCACTAATTTACTATCGGGAACCAAGGCCGCTGGTTGGGCTAACCAGGTGGGATACCAAAAAGAGGTAATTTCACGTTTTGCTTGATAGCGAGCCCCTGCCGCCCCATCAAAACCATCAAAAGAGGGAGGACTTAAAAATAAGGTCTTTTTCATCTGTTTCCTTACCGTTCACATTTACTCACATTAGTTTCTCATCGGTATACTTACCTGATGAGTCAGTTCCTGTAATGCTAACGAATTTTTTCTTAACTTATCAATTTGTTAATGAAAGCGTAATCTAAACTCATTGAGTAAGCCGATGCACTGCCCACCCTACACATTAGGGTTAAAATAAACAGTGATCATTCCTTATTCTGGATAGGTAATAGTGAAGTTTCGTCCTTTTTTTGCCACTCTCATCCTTGGTGTTATTCTGCTTCTCTCCCTCGCAGCAACCAGTGTTTACTGGATACTAAAACCTGGTCCTTTATCGCTGTTAGCAGGAGGGGTGATCAAGGAACCCACCACAGCTATTTTTCTCCCCAAACAAGCACCGGTTATGGTGTCTTTGTTAACTAACCCCGATCGCTTGTCTGCTTTGGGACGCTTTATTGCTTCCCCTGAAAAAAGACGGCGATCGCATCAAGAAATACGCACCATTGAGAAAACCTTGTTAGCAAAAACAGGACTCGATTATCAAACCCAAATTCAACCCTGGTTAGGGGAAGAAATTACCCTGGCGGTAACTTCTCTCGATTACGATCATAACCCTAATAATGGCATCAAACCGGGTTATTTATTAGCGGTTTCTACCAAAGATCAACAACTGGCTAATGAGTTCCTACAAGCGTCCTATTCTACTGAAGCGATCGCCGGAACGTCTGACTTGGTTTTTGAGTCTTATAAGGGGGTAAATTTAATTGCTCAACAAAACCCTAATTTAACAAAAAATACACCCCTTTCGGCAACAGCAGTGGTAGGTAATATGGTCTTGTTTGCCAATGATCTTCAGGTGTTAAAAGAGAGCATTAATAATGTTCAAGTTCCTGAGTTAAACTTAAAAAATGCCCCAGGTTACCAGAAGGCATTAAACACTATTGTTGATCCCAGAATTGGCATTGTTTACACCAATTTTCCGGCTCTATCTGCTTGGTTGGCTAATCTACCTATTCCAGAATTACCTGAGATTACTCAAACCTTAACTATTGCTTTTTCCATCAAAGAGGAGGGTTTAGTCGCTCAAACTGCCTTAATTGGAGTCTCAGGAGAAGGCGAGCGATCGCCTATTTTATCGGAACCGGTTGGGGCTTTTTCCTATCTCCCTAAAAATACCATTTTAACCGCAACTGGTACTAACTTAAATCAATTATGGCAGCAAGTGGAAACGGGATTAGACCAAGATAGTCCTCTACAACAACTGTTAAATCGTTGCATAACCTACTTAGAAGAACCTTTAGGTGTAAATTTATCAAAAGATGTTTTTCCTTGGGTTCAAGGAGAGTTTAGCTTAGGATTAGTACCTAAACCAGAAGGGGGTGCAGCAGACTGGATTTTTGTTGCTCAAAAAAGTCCGAATGTGGCTATAGATGAGGTCTTAGAAAAATTTGATCAACAAGCGGAAAACGCTGGTTATACAGTAGGGAACTTAACCTTATTAGACAGCAATGTAACGGTGTGGACCAAGCTAAAAGCAACAGTTAATCCTAACCAGAAAAAGTTAGCTAGTTTACAAGCTGAAGTTACAGGGGTTCATGGCAATATTGATGATTATGTAATCTTTTCTACGTCAGTTGAAGGTATTTCTCAAGCCATTTCTTCTGAGTTTCCTAAGTTGATCGAAACAGAAGAATTCCAGCACGTGATTGAAGGATTATCCCCAGAAAATGACGGTTATTTCTATATTAACTGGCAAAAAAGTGAACCCATTTTAACGGAAAAATTACCCATTACCAGAGTGGTAGAATTTGGGGTCAAACCCTTATTAAGAAACCTTCGTTCTTTCACTTTGAGTAGTCAAGGTAGTCAAGATAAGATTCGTCGTGCTACTATTTTCTTCAATGTTGGTGTGTAACACAAGCAGGATGCTTAGTACAGCATAGTTACAGTCTAGAAGGTTGTGTTACTATTGTTAATATTCCACTGATATAACTGATATAAAAGGCCATGAAAATCAAACATCCCATTAATTTATCAAAAGGACTGACTTCATTTTTTGTCTTAGGTTTGATGACTCTCTATCAAAACTTTACTGTTACCGCTTGGGTTTATTTGGCACTGCACGGAACTTATGGTATTCTTTGGTTATTAAAAGATAGGATATATCCAGACAAAAGTTGGGAAGAAGAAATATCGATCCCGATGGGAATTACTGGCTTTTTTATCGTTTGTCTTTATTGGGTTGCTCCTTTTATTTTAATTAGTCAAAATATCCAAGCATCCCCCCCTTTAATTGGTGTCGTTGTTGCTATGAATATATTGGGTGTTTTCCTTCATTTCAGTAGCGATGCTCAAAAATATTACACCCTCAAATATCATTCAGGATTAATTACAGAAGGATTTTTTGCCCGTTGTCGAAACACCAATTATTTAGGGGAAGTTTTAATCTATGGTAGCTTTGCTTTATTAACTCAACATTGGTTACCTTTTGTGATTTTAGGACTGTTTATTAGTCTGCTTTTTGTTCCTAATATGCTCAAAAAAGATAAGTCTCTTTCTCGTTACCCTCAATTTGAAGCTTATCAACAAGTATCGGGTTTAATCTTCCCTAAATTGCTCTTAAATGAATCAGAAAAAAATATTGTTTCTCAAGAAAACTAAACCTTGAGTTCATAATTATTTAATTCTCTACCTACCTTGAGTCAATGAAACGCTTAAAATCTCTATTATCTAGTTAATATTTTGTGACACTTCCTTTAATACCTGCAAACTTTTTAAAGAACTTCTAATTAAATGTATTGAATTTGACGGATTTTTTAGCATTTGACGGGCTAAGATCAAGGGTTGTAGGCTTCCATCTTCCCTAAAAGCCCCTGTTAAGTCAGGTAAATCTTGCTGGCAACCATCACTAATCACCCGAATTATGGCCACGGGAATGTTCAAGTTCTCACTCCAATTTAAGAGCGCATAACCCTCCATATCAACCACATCCGCTTGATATTTTTGCCCTAATAAAAGCTTTTCCTGAGCAGAACAAATAACGCGATCGCTTGTTATTCCTTTCCCTAAAGAAGTGACATTTCTCAACTGCTTAAACAGCCTCTCAGTCAGAAATTGGTTACACTGCCCCTTACTTTCCTGACTATCACCCATTAAAACACAGTTTTGGCACAAAATTACATCCCCCACAGCATAACTTTGGGACAAACTTCCCCCTAACCCTATCAGAATCAATCCTTTGGGGACTTTATTAAGAAATTCTGGACTTTGTTGCCACTGTTTCAGGAAGTTAGTTAGGGGTTTAATTCCCGCAGGAATCGCGATAATTCTGAGTTTTGAGTTTTTTTTCCCTAGTCCTGCCGCAACTGCTTTATATTCCCTTCCTTTCGGCACTAAAACAGTATCAAAACCAGGGTTTTGAGGATTGGGGTTATAATGGGAGTGTGTTCTAGATAACATTGACAATTCTTGCGAATCTTTCCTATTTGAAAAATCAGAAAAATGGTATATAAGAGTAAAGGCACTTATTGAAAATTAATGCTAACTGAGCATCCCATCAAAGATAGCTCAACCCGAGGGTCAACCGAAAGGCTGCTTAGGAACGAATCTGGTTCTAATTGCCTTTACTAAGTGTAATCAATTATTTTTAGTTCTATTTCCACTAACTTAATCTTCAGCTTGTTCTCACTATGACAGACTCTATCATTCTCCAGGTTAATCAACTTATTAAGCAATTTTCTAATCATCAGATCGCTGCCGTCGATGACGTAAGCTTTCAATTAACCCAAGGGGATATTTTGGGGTTATTGGGACCGTCTGGTTGTGGCAAAACCACCCTATTACGGATGATTGCGGGGTTTGAGCAACCTTCCGCCGGAACCATCGAATTAGGGGGGAACGTGGTTGCCAATGCTTCTCAGTTACTTCCCCCCGAACAGCGGAACACGGGGATGGTCTTTCAAGACTATGCCTTGTTTCCCCATCTTAACATCGCTGATAATATCGCTTTTGGCTTAAATAAGAAAAAATTAAGCAAAAAAGAGATAAAACAACGTATTTCGGAAGTATTGACCCTAGTAGGACTCGAAGGCTTAGAAAAACGCTATCCTCACCAACTCTCAGGAGGACAACAGCAACGGGTGGCCTTAGCTAGAGCATTAGCCCCCCAACCCGCCTTAATATTGCTCGATGAACCCCTCAGTAACCTCGATGTACAGGTTCGTATTCGACTGCGCCATGAAATTCGTCATATCCTCAAAGCCACGGGGATAACAGCTATTTTTGTCACCCACGACCAAGAGGAAGCCTTAGCCATTTGCGATAAAATTGGGGTCATGTCTTGTGGCAAAGTTGAACAACTGGGAACCCCTGAAGCCATTTATACTCGTCCCGCGTCTCGGTTTGTAGCCGAATTTGTCACCCAAGCTAACTTTATCCCTGCTAAGCGACAAGGGACACTCTGGACCACAGAAATAGGACAATGGGAACTCCCATCCCCTCCCGAAACCGTCCCCGAAGGAGACTTAATGGTGAGACAAGAAGATATCCGGTTGGAACCCGATGACACAGCCAAGATAGTGATCAGCGATCGCCAATTTTTAGGGAGAGAATACCGCTATTGTTTGCGAACCCCTTCTGGTGGTCAAATTCATGCCAGAACAACCTTACAAACTCAGTTACCCATTGGTACAAAAGTTCAATTAGCGATCGCTTCTCAGTCGGCTCAAGTGTTTCCAGTTGCTTCTTCTAGGGGTTAGAAAATCATTCCTCTTAGTTGAGTTAAATAATCTTGAGCAGACTCAGGAGAAAGCGACTGACTTAATATAAGACTTCGTAAAACGCCTCTACACAAACGTCAAATTAATATTAATCAACTTTATGTTCAATCACCAAAGTTGAACCCGTCCATGCACCAGTTGCGTCGTAATTTCGGATTAATCTTTGACGTTCTTTTTCATTAACTAACCACCCCACTTCTAAAAAGAAGGGTTTTCTTAATTCTAATTTCGAGGGTGCATTGGTTGAGGTTCCATCCGGTAATAATAAAATTTGTCGGGGACTATCTCCTGTATTAAATATAAGCTTATTTCCTTGAATTTGTGCCGTTGAAGTCAAGGTTTTTCCTGAAAAAGTTAATTTTTGCTCTATTTGATTATTGTCAAGTTTATGCACTTCTAAACTTGTTTCAAACTTATCCACTGGTCGAAAATCAGGATAAGCACTGTAAGCGGTTCCTTGCCATTTTCCCAGTAATTGATCTATAGTTAATGGAGGCCGTTCTTCGGCGTTACTGCCACTACGAAACTCTCGAATTAAAGTAACATTAGAAAACTCATTTTGACGATCATAGAGTAACACACAACGTAAACGGCGATCGCCTTGAATAAAGCCAAACTCTGACCCAAACTCAGAAAAAGGTGCAAGTTGAAAAGATCCTTTTGAGAAGGTTCCCGTCTCAAAGAAAATAATTTGTTTTCCTAAGGAACGGTATTGTTGTTCATAGTCTTGAGTTGGGGTTTCCTCATAACTATCTCCTGCAAAACGACGGAGACGAAACTTAACTAATTTATTGTTTTCTAATCCTTCTAAATTGATAATAGACAGAGTAGAATCTAGAATCTCACCTTGAGGAGAAATTTTAGTAAATGATCCTTCCCATTCCCCTAGATTTTTCAGGAAGTTTTCCCAGTTATTTTCAGCCATTTTTTAACACTGTTTTATTAGTCCCATTTATTATACTGAAAGATTGAAGGAGACAGAGGTTAAAAAATATCAATCAGTTAGTGTTAATAAGCACCAAATATAAATCAGCAACACATATCAAAAAAAATATCAATGATTTAAAACACTGATTGTAGAGATTAAAGACACAGTACAATCGTGAAAACTAGGGATCAATGGGGTAATTTGTAAAGTTTTATGTCAACTTACTCACCATTTATTTAGAGGTTCATTATGGGAGATATTGTGAAGTCGATCAGTAATGTGATTAATTCATTTAATCAAGAAGGTAGTGGTGAGGAAGAGAATAATCAGTTTACTTTGTATCAACAATCTAGGGATGCGTCCTTTTATTTATGGGGTGAAAATGGTGTTTTTAATAGCACTCAATCTGTTTATGTGATTACTCATGGATGGCAAAATGCAGGTTTTACTGATAATGATTTCGCTACGTTAGCTCAATCAATTATTCAATACGACCCAAATGCTAACATTTTCTTCACTGATTGGACAGATTTATCTAGTAATTACAATTACCTAGAGTCTGCTAGGGATACCGCTATCGTTGGCCAACAGCTAGGAGAGTTTCTCCTAGGGTTAGACATAGATACAGATAAAACAACCCTCATCGGTCATAGTTTAGGGGCGCACATTAGTGGCATTGCGGCTGATACTTACGATAGGTTAACAGGAGAAGTTCTTAACACAGTCATCGGTCTTGATAGTGCCGGGTTGTCATTTGAAGATGGGTTAACCGATGAGTCAGGACGACTAGACGCAACTGACGCTAATCGTGTGGTTGAACTTCATTCTACTAGTATCTTTGGTTATGACGATTCAATGGGTGATTTAGATGTGTACTTAAACTGGAATGATACGTTCCAACCAGGAGAATCAAGTTTGATGGGTAACCACTACTATCCCGTTGATTTGTTAGCTAATCTCTATCAAGGTGCATCCTATACTCAAGAAGATGGTTCGGTCTTTGAATTAGATGACTTGTTCACCTTAGAGGGTGTTTATGACATCAATACGACTGTTTAATGGCAGTTATAAACTCTTCTAAAATAGGATTAACTAATTCTGGGGCTTCATCTTGAGGACAATGGCCCAGACCTTCAAGGGGAATAAATTTATCCACTGTCGGATAATTAGCCCATTCTTGCCCTATTTCAATCTTTTCCCAAGGATCCTTATCTCCCCACAAAAGAATCGTTGGACAGGTTAAACGGGGTAATAAGTCTTCGGGTAAAGGTCCCTGAGAATAACCTGTAAAGGCTAAAAATACCTCGGCTGCCCCCTCATCCTGGGCAGGTTTGAGCAACAAGTCAATTAATTCCTCTGTCACTGCCTCAGACCGATGATAAGCTTGTAAAAGAATGTTCTTAACGGTACGGGGTTGAGCAATTTGAGCAAAAAAGAAAGACCCAATGGCCTTATTTGTTAAAATGCGCTGCATAGCCCTAGCCCCCACTCGACGATACCAGGGTAAGGTTGCTTGTTTGCGTTCGTGAAGTAACCTTAAAGAACAATTGAGGGCAGCCACCCCTAATACCCATTCGGGGTAATCTACGGCGGTTTGCATGACCACCACACAACCGATAGAATTACCCACCAATATAGTCGGACTTCCTATCACCTCTCGGCAAAAATCAGCCAACTGTTGACTCCAGGTTTCAAATGTATAGTCAATTTCTTGTTTTGGAGTCGGTTTAGCCGAACCGCCAAACCCAATTAAGTCCAGAGCATAACATTGACAGGTGTTGCCTAAAATGGGGAGATTTTTGCGCCAATGTCTCCAAGATGCGCCAAATCCATGAACTAAAACAACAGCCGGCCCTGTGTCTCCACAATGATTGTAGGTGATAGGATAACCTCGCCAATACCAAGTTTTTTCATTGTCTAGGGTAGTAGAATTATGAATAGAAGACTGCACCATCTTAGATTGTCTGTTAAACTAGTTTATTTTATCCTAATGTCGGGCAGAATGCCCCATCCTTCTACAAGGTGGGGATGAATGACCGACCAAAATATCAACCGCGGACTCGAAGAGGGACGAAGTAAGCGCGTCCATTAAAAATAATCCCCCTCTATATCTTACTGAGATGTTATAATATGAGCAATATATATTGTCAATCTTGACCATGTTAGTCACACAATCGATACAAATTCGAGGCTTAACAGCAGAGCAGTATGAAATACTGCGCTATCAATGCCGTTTAGCTAAAAATATGTACAATGTAGGACTATACACCGTAAGGCAGTTCTTTTTTGCTGAAAATCGTTTTTTAGCTTATGAATCGAACTATCATCATTGCAAGGACAATGAGAATTATGGTTTGTTACATTCTCAAGTTGCACAACAATGTCTCAAATCAGTAGATGAAGCATTTTCAGGGTTTTTTAAGCTGCTAGAAAGAAAAAAAGAAGGAAAATTAGCAGCAAGAATATCCTTACC
>JAAUYB010098261.1_pt1 | contig 10623 bp, 6 predicted proteins | sample 7278071 | NCBI WGS metagenome assembly JAAUYB01 (sample SAMN14350121, study PRJNA611818) | marine sediment metagenome | isolation source: surface marine sediment (1.8m) | place: French Polynesia: Moorea | collected 2018-08 | reverse complement strand
CGAGGGCCCTGGCCCTTCGAAACGGTCCGCCGGGCCGCCGGGGGAGTGTTTTTGTGCGATATGCGAGTGTCTGAGCGAGTTCTCGTCAAGAACCGGGTGCTAAGCGCGACCCCGTCAAGATCCTGTCGCGGAAGACCGTCCTGTCGGTGCTCCTGTGGCCGTTTCCGTCTTGCGTCTAGGGCGAAATGCCGTAGCTTGTGCTTGAGCGTGTGTCTGCCGCCGCATAAGCGTATGGCTTTTCCCCTTGACGAAGGCGGAACACCTCTTCGGCGTCGAGGGGAATCCAACAAATCCTAAGAAGACCGCCAAATCCGTCCGCGAACAATCAAAATATCGTTTCTTCGTGTGCTAATTGACGTGTTCCTGTGCCTACCATCATCCTCTAGCGTAAACTCATACTGATTCTCTTCCTTTTAGATGCGACAGTGGTCCCCTTTCTTGCCTCCACTTTGAGCCTCAGGGAGCGAGCGCGGCCAGCAAGATGACTTCTCTACCGTAGCGCCCTCCTCCCTCGTCTCCACGATGGAGAACTTCACCGACCTCTTTGGCGAGGACCTCTCGGGCCTGGACGGCCTGGGGGACTTCGGCAACTTCGGAGGGGGCGGGCAGGGGACGGAGGGGGCAGGAGGCGCCGGCGCAGAGCAGCAGCAGCAGCAGCAGGCGACAGGCGCTCCCGTTGCCTCTGCAGGGCAGATTGACCCCACTGCCGGAGGACAACAGCAGCCGCAGCAACAGCAGCAATATCCCGGCCACCCTCAGCAACAGCATGGCTACCCTGCTCCCGGTCAGAAGATGGCACCAGGGCCAGGATTCGACTACAACCAGTACAGACCAGGTGCACCTGGAGCCCCTCAACAACAGCCACAACAACAGGCGGCTGCTCCCTACGGAGGATACAGTAACGGCCCTCCTTCCTATCCTGGAGCCCCCAGAATGGCGCCCGGTTATGGCAACGGCCCAGCGGGCATGATGGCTCCTGGACAGTACCCGGGCTATCCTGGAGCTAGTGGGCCGCCAGGTCAGATGTACGGAGGTCCGCGCCAAATGGGGCAACAGCAACAGCAACAACCGTCGCAGCAGCCTGGCTCTTGGAACCAGTCAGGCTATCCTGGCGCGAACATGAGGGGCCAGTATCCTCCCGGTGGTGCTCCTTCGTCAGGTCCTAATTACCGACACCCTGGTAGCTACCCGGGCGGAGACCCTAGGATGGGCTACCCGGCCAGTTCTCAGGGCATGGCCACCTCAACGCAGAACATTCCTCCTCACGGATATCCCTCACAAATGGCAACTCGCGGCCCTGCCGCCGCGGGGCCTCAGAGGTATCCCAACACCCCTCAGATGAACCAGGGTTTCCCGCAGCAGCGTGGGCCCGTGGCGTCCCAGGCCCCCGTCACCTCCGGAGCCCCGGCACCCGGCTACGGCAACCAGTACAGCATGTCAAACGCTCAGCAACGACAGACAGCCCCTCCCTCAAACCAGCAGCAGCAGTATCCATCCAGTTCGCCCCACTTTCCCCGCCAACCGATGCTTCCCCACCAGCAGCAGCAGCAGATGCCGCAGCCGAGGGGCCCTGTCGCAAACCGGATGCCCATGGCTCCCAACGCAGCCGGCGGCGGGCCGCAGGATCCCTCCCAGGTGCCTCCAGGTGCTTCTGCGGCCCCTCCTCCCCCTGGTGCAGCTCCTGGTCCTCCTGGCAACCTCACCCCAATTCCTCCCCAGCAGCCTCCTCAAGCTCAACAGCCGGGGCAAATGTACCGGTCGCCCTTCCCTCACAACGCTTCTCAGAAGCCCGTCGGTGGTCCCCGCCAGGCTTCTCCCTCTCCGGCCACCATGTCCCCGCGGCCGATGAGCCCAGCCACCTCATCCTCCCCCGCCCCCTCTAAAACGCCAAACAGTATGATGGGAGGCCCCCAGGGGAATCCTCCAACTTCGCAGCATCAAAACGCAGCCTCCAACAGCAGCCTCCAACAGCTCGAGCAGATGGTCATGCCGGGGACAAACGGACAAGGAGGATCTCCGCAGCAGCAGCAATCTTCCAGTCCCATGCCTCCCAAGAACCCTCAGTCTCCGTCTGTCCGAGGCCCCGGCCCTTCCACACCCATGTCCCCCCAGCAGTGGCCCCAGCAGCAGGTTCCCCAGAAGCAGCAGAAGGGAAAGGGCCCTGCCGGTCAGATGATGGGTCCACAGGGTATGCCGGGACAAATGGGCGGCATGCCCCCCGGAGGCATGGGCATACCAGGCGGAGGAGGTCAGAACCTGCCCCCAGGCGCAATGCCCATGGGACCTCGAGGACCCTACCAGCCTGGCATGCATCCCGGTATGTACAGCGGTGGCGGCTACGGAGGCCAGCAGCCCATGCAGGGAATGATGCAGCATATGGGCCAGTCACCTCACATGATGGGGCAGCAGGGGTATCCCGGTGGAAATGCGGCCATGATGCAGCAGAACCCTGCGTACCACGGCATGCAACAACAAGGCATGGGTACACCAACTTCGCATCATGGAGGCATGATGCCCCCTCACCCGCAAGGTCCGCAGACAGCGATGGCTGGTGGCATGGGGAAACCTCAGCAGCCGCAACAACAGCAAATGCCAAATCAACCACAAGTGTCTCAGCCTGGCCCTGTCGGCGGGGGTGCGCAAAACTCCCAGCCAAATATTCAAACTCAACAGCAGCAGCCTCGACAGCCGCTGCCATCAAAGCCGCCACAGCAGCAGCAGCAACCTCAGCATCCTCAGCAAGTGCAGCAGCAGCCACAGCAGCCGTCACAGCAGCAGCCACAGCAGCAGCCACAGCAGCAGCCACAGCAGCAGCCACAGCAGCAGCCACAGCAGCAGCAGCCTCAGGTTGCCTCCAGTGGTGTGCCTCCTCCTCCTTCAGTACCTGGGTCGACCTCGTCGATATCCGCCACTCCCGCTTCCTCTCGCCCCTCCGACACCGCCCCGTCGGAGAGCGGCTTGGGGAAGACTGAGCCCGACACCAAGCAGCCGCCTCCCAACCCTACTGACGCCACGCCGCAGAGCACGAGCGTGGACGTCAAGGAGGACGCGGACGCCGATCAGGACCCTGATCGGGAAACCTCTGTGGTAACTCCTAAGCTGGACGAGGGCGAGTACAAGTCGGATTACAAGGACGAGACCGACGTGCTAAAGAAGCCGAAGGCCGCCACTACCACCAGCAGCAGTGATTTGACGACGGCTGCTACCGTCAATGGCTCGGCAAAGTCGGAGGAGCCCTCCTCCACGACGAGTCCTGTGACTAGTGTTGCTGAAAAGCCCGATAGCAGCAGTGAGAGTTCAGTGAAGGCTAGTGAACCAGCACCAAGTGACAGCACCAGTGCAAAGCCAGAGGCGACACAAGAAGCAAAGGAAGGCATTGTTGATGGCAACAGTTCCAAGGACGGCGACACTTCAGAGAAGAAAGACACCATCCAGGATGCACCCAAGTCCGCGATACCTTCCAGTGAGAGCGCGCAACCTGCGGTGACTACAGCGTCTACAGTTGCGCAGACGACTTCGTCGACAGCACCTGCCTCTAACGCTTCTCCCGCTGTAACTTCGGTTGCAGCTCCGTCACCCGCGTCTTCTACTACAGCGACCGCCCCTTCCGCAGGAGCTGCCCCCTCCACCACTGGAGGGGCGACTGCGCCAGCTGCCGCCCCCGTTAGCTCTGTGCCAAACAGTGTTCCTCCTACCGCGACTCCTTCCACAACTTCAACAATGTCAGCACCTCCAACTACGTCGACGGCAATTCCGTCTTCAACTGCGACAAACTCGACACCTGCGGCTGGAGGACATGCTCCACAGCAACAGCAGCAGCAGCAACAGCAGCAGCAGCCTCCTGTAGGTCCTACTCCTCCTTATCCGGGACATCCTGGGGCGCCTCGACCTGTAGGCCCCCCAGGTCCTGGTCAGGATCCTGCTAGGATGGGAATGCCTCCACAGCACGGTCCTTACGGCCCAAGGCACCCGATGCAACAGGGTCCCCCTCATATGCAGCATCCTGGAATGCAGGGTCCTCATCCGCCTCACATGCACCCCCCTGGGCATCCTCACGGACCACCGCCCTACGGTCCCCACGGTCCTCATGGTCCCCACGGCCCAATGCCTCCTCATATGGGTCCTGGGCAGATGCAGAGGATGCCCGGAGGTCCCATGGGCCCGCCACACCCGCACGGGCCGATGCCGCCTAGAGGGCCGGACGGGCACCCAATGGGCCCTCAGGGCATGATGCGGCCTGGAATGGCCCCGCCGCCGCAGATGATGGGGCAAAACGGACCCATGCACCCCGGTCAGATGGGGCCCATGGGACCGATGGGACCTGGGGGACATCCTCCGGGCCACCCAGGGCCTCACCCTCCCCATCCCATGCAGATGGAGATGCAGCATTTACACCAACAACTCAATCATCTCTACAGCCAGCCGCAGAACCCCCAAATTCAACAACAGGTACACTGAAAAGGCCAGTAATTAATTTTGAGTCGTATTTTCGAACATTTCATTTCACTTTCAGATCGGAGAATTGCAGGGCCGACTGCAGCACCTGCAGCAGCAGATGTCTCAGTGGGGCCCGCCTCCCCCTCATCACGGCCCGATGGGACCCCACGGCCCGCACGGGCCCCAGGGACCTCCTCCCCACGGGCCACCCGTGTCTCAGGCGCCCCCCGGAGGCCAGGGCAGTCTGCAGAATGACCAGCAGGTGAGAACGTCGAAATTGCTGTTATTTTGACACCTCTCTTTGCCGAAAAGCTGTGCACTGGATTGTGACGTGAATATGTCCACATTCGTCCATGTGTTTTGTCTCAGAGCGGAGAAAGTGAGTCTTCAGAACAAGGCCAGCAGCAGCCCAAGAGGCCGCGAGACATCTATGAGTTCAGCTATGACAATGAGCACTTCGTCCAGGTCCAGGTACTCGGATACCTACCCTCCGTCACTCCTGGCTTTGTTCGATCTTGCTCTCCCGCCTTACCCATTGTCCAAAGCTCCTATGACGATGTCGGAGCTGTCCATTGCTGCTGCCACCCATTTTTTATTCTATTCGTTAGCCCCTCGTTATCTCAAGACATTCGTACTTGTATGTTGTCTACAATTTTATTTATACGTCAAGTACTATACGCTGGACCTGATAGATGCATATTTTCAGCGTATTACTTGTGTTGCACTACTCCATAATGTACTCAACCAACTTCGTCATGACAAGCATATAGTGAAACAGCAACTGAATTTTGTTGGGTATCGGCATGTAGCAAATCCTTTCAATATTTACGTTTCCTCCTTTGATTGAATTCTTCTATTGTTTTGCAGGCTCCCGACTCTGATGACGGCGATGGCAAGAAGAAGGGCAAGAAGGGCGCCAAGACTCCCAAGGACGGGAAGAAAAAGAAGTAAGTTTCATAGCTTTGGGGAAAAACTCGAGTCGTACCTTTGGATCTGAGTAAACATTTTTCCGTCTTGTTCTCCCCACTTTTTTCCCGCGCACAAACAAAAAAGAAAAACCAAGGCTAAGAAAGCCAAGGGGGAAGAAGAGGCCGAACCCTCCTCCGACGGAGGCGGTGAAGGCAGCGTCGTTGCTCAGGCATCTGACGCTGCGGAAGCCGCTTCCGTCGGAGAGGTCTCAGGCGCCGCTCCGTCCAAAGAAAAAACTAAAAAGACAAAGAGGTGAGGAGAGAGATAGAGCAGTGCCAGAATCTGGCTTACAGCATTTGTTTTTCGGGCTCAAAATATTTTTTTGGATTCGGCATGCTGCAGGTCGCAGGTGGCAGTTACGAAATCGTCTGCTCCATTGCTGATGGTTATTGCTTACGCTCTCATCGCGCTTGCTTTTGTATCGCTTTACGCGTCCCCCTTCCTTGGTTATTTCTTCGCTCATAAAAATACCGCCGGCGTCGGAAGTCTGACAATGTAGAACCCTTAGAACCGCAGTACGTGCCTACCTTTTCCCTGTACACCCAAAAACACACGCGTCCTAATATATTTTACCAGGCATGGCTTGTAACCAGGTCTTCCTTCAGAGTGCCCTACCTCGCAACACTAAATTTCCCAATTGTTCTAGGCCTTCGAAGAAGAAGAAGAAAGATGCAGATGAGCCAGCCGCTGGATCCGAATCTGCCCTCGCCGGTGACGGCGAGAAACCGCCGGAGGAGGACGGCGCTCAAGCTCAGGCAGAAGGAGGTGAGGCTGCCGACGGAGAGAAACCGGTAGCGGAGGAGGAGCCCAAAGAAGAGAAGAAGAAGTCCAAGCCCAAGGTCAAGTCCAACACCCCCAAGAAGCCTAAGCCCAACAAGTAAGTCAACAGTATCCTTGTAAGTGTTGAAAGCCACACTAAACAGGGATTTCTTTCCTTCCTTTCCAGGACCCTCCTGCAGTTCGCCAAGAAGAAGCGTCGCCGCAGCGACAGCGGCAGCGACGTCGACCTGGACGTGACTCCGCCGCCCTCGCCAAAGGACGACGAGACGGTGGAGAAGCGCAGATCCAGCAGGAACACCAACAAGAGGAAGAAGTACACGGACGAGGTGGACTTCAACCTGTCGGACGACGAGAGCCTGCTCATGAAGGTGCCGGACGAGTCGTCCAACGCCGCGAACGCCACGGCGTCGGCCGAGGGCTCCGCGTCGGCGTCCGGCGCTGCCACCCCTGGCGGCGCGGCCACGCCCGCGGGAGCCGCCTCTCCCTCTAAGGATGGAGGAACGGGCACCGCGACTCCCAAGGAGGTCGTCACAGAGTCCGGGACCGGTCAGTCGGGGCCCAACTACGCATTTATCGTAAGTGTCGACGGAAATATTGTAATTAAAACTACGTACAGATAATACCATGTATTATCCTTTCATTTCTTTTCCAGGATCCTTTGGCCGAAGATACCATGATTGTGCAGATCATATTGGCTTCTCGGCCTGGAAAACGTGAGCTTGAAAGTGAAGACGAAGACGAAGGCACCGACAAACCCCCAGCTACTGCTGAACCTACGAAAACAGAGAAGCCGGCGGAGGAGAAACCGGCAGAAGAAAAACCTGCCGAAGTCACAAAGGAGGAGGAAAAACCTTCAACAGAGGAATCCGAAAAGATGGATACTTCAGAGCCTCCTAAGGCAAGTGGCAGCGATGAAAAGCCTTCAGAGGGCGAAGAAGCCGACAAGAAACCAGATGACGTTGCTGAAAAGTCGCTGTCTGATGAGCCAGTCAAAGCTGAAGAAGGCGAGGAAAAACCGACTGAAAAGTCGGACAAGGATGACACTGAGAAGGTTGAGGAAAAATCAACTGCAGCCTCTGAAGATAAGAAAACTGATGATGAGACGAAAGAAATCTCCACCCTAGATGAGAAAAAGGTTGCCGACGAGAAGGACGGCGAAGAGAAGAAAGAGAGCGAGTCTAACGACGAGGAGAAGATCAAGGAGGAGGGGAAAGACAAGGTCGCAGAACCCAAGCCAGCCGCGGCGGCTGTTGCTACTCCCGAGAAGGAGACGAAGCCCAAGAAGCCCGCTCGATTCATCGACGTCGAGGAGTTCCTCGTCAAGTTCAAGAACTTCTCCTACCTCCACTGCCAGTGGCTGACCGAGGAGGAGCTCCACCGCGGGGACAAGAGAATCGCCGGCAAGATCAAGAGGTACAAGCAGAAGAAGGATAAGAGCGCCAACCTCATGGACTTCTGCGACGAGGAGGCCTTCAACCCCGACTACATCGAGGTGGACAGGGTGCTGGACGAGTCCGAGCATGTCGACGACAACACCAAGGTGAAGACGCGGCACTACCTGGTCAAGTGGCGATCGCTTCCCTACGAGGACTGCACATGGGAGCTGGAGAGCGACGTCGACCCCAACAAGATCAAGGACTTCAAGAGGTGGCGAGTGCCCGTGGAGGAGGACAGGCAGTACAAGAAAAGGCCGAGGAAGCACGAGTGGAAGAAGTGGGACGAGTCCCCAGAGTACAAGAACGGTAACAAGCTGCGTCCCTACCAGCTGGAGGGAGTCAACTGGCTCAACTTCTCCTGGTACAACGGCCGAAACTGCCTTCTAGCCGACGAGATGGGCCTGGGAAAGACCATCCAGTCGCTGGCCTTCCTGGACGCCGCCTTCCAGTACGGCATGCGCGGACCATTCTTGGTGATCGCCCCACTCTCCACCATCCCCAACTGGCAGCGCGAGTTCGAGCTGTGGTCGGACATGAACGTGATCGTGTACCACGGTAGCCAGACCAGCAGGAACATGCTGGCCGAGTACGAGATGTACTACAAGGACGACAAGGGCGAGAGGCGCATGGACGTGTTCAAGTTCCACGTCCTCATCACCACGTACGAGTGCGTCATTACCGACATCCTCGAACTGAGGGAGATCCAGTGGCGCATCTGCGTCATCGACGAAGCGCACAGGCTCAAGAACCAGAAGTGCAAGCTCCTGGAGGGGCTCAACCTGCTCGAGATCGAGAGCAGGCTACTGCTGTCCGGCACCCCGCTGCAGAACAACATCCACGAGCTCTTCTCTCTCCTCTCGTTCCTGGAGCCGACACAGTTCAACTCGATGGATGCCTTTATCAAGGACTTTGGTGACATGCAGAACGAGGACCAGGTCACCAAGCTCCAGGCCCTGCTGAAACCGCTCATGCTCCGGAGAATGAAGGAGGACGTAGAGAAGAGCATCATGCCAAAGGAGGAGACCATCGTCGAGGTGGAGCTGACCAACATCCAGAAGAAGTATTACAGGGGCATCCTGGAGAAGAATTTCAGCTTCTTGCAGAAGGGCTCCACCCATGCCAACGTTCCCAATCTGATGAACACAATGATGGAGCTGCGAAAGTGCTGCATCCACCCCTACCTCCTCAACGGCGCGGAGGAGCAGATCCAAGACGACTACAGGAACAGAAAGAGCGACTTCGACGACCAAGAAGGACTGTACTTCCAGTCATTGATCAATTCCTCCGGAAAAATGGTCCTGCTCGACAAGCTCCTGCCAAGGCTGAAAACCAACGGCAACAGAGTGCTCGTCTTCAGCCAGATGGTCAAGATGCTCGACATCCTCGAGGACTACCTTATCCGCAAGAAGTACCCGTACGAGCGAATCGACGGCAGCATCCGCGGCAACTTGAGGCAGGCCGCCATCGACAGGTACTGCCGCCCGGACTCGGATAGATTCGTCTTCCTCCTCTGCACCAAGGCAGGAGGCCTCGGCATCAACCTGGTGGCTGCAGACACCTGCATCATTTACGACAGCGACTGGAACCCTCAGAACGACCTCCAGGCTCAGGCCAGGTGCCACCGCATCGGCCAGGAGAAGATGGTCAAGATCTACCGCCTTATCACACGCAATACCTACGAGAGGGAGATGTTCGACCGGGCATCGCTTAAGCTGGGACTGGACAAGGCCGTGCTCCAAAGCATGAACACCAACCAGGGCGGCAGCAAGTCCGCCGAGAAGACCAACCAGCTCACCAAGAAGGAGATCGAGGATCTCCTGAAGAAGGGAGCCTACGGGGCCATCATGGATGAGGACAACGCCGGAGATAAGTTCTGTGAGGAGGACATCGAGCACATCCTCCAGAGGCGGACCACCACCGTCACGGTGGAACAGGAAAAGGCCGGTGGAAGCTTCTCCAAGGCCTCTTTCGCCTCCAGCGACACCACGGCGGACATCAACATAGACGACCCCGACTTCTGGGCCAAGTGGGCCAAGAAGGCCGAGGTGGAGGAGGTCGACGAGACCACCAGGCTCATGATGTCGGAGCCAAGGTCAAGGAAGAAGATCCAACGCTTCGGCGGCCACGAGAGCCTCGATCCGAGAGAGGTGTCCGACCTCGACTCCTCTTCCGACAGCGACGACGACCTGAGGAGAGGCAGGAGCAGGAACAAGAAGGGCCGGAGGAGGGGCCGCCGGGGCTTCGAGGAGGACGAGGACTACATGGAGGACGAGAGAGACGTCGAGTACGGACACTGGAGCAAGAGGGAGCTGTTTAGGATCGAGAACCAGCTCTTGGCTTACGGGTAAGGAAACGGAAATATCATCCCTTGATCTCTTAGTGACTTTTTAGGATGACTTGCCATGCTAATACCGATAGGGCACGTTTGGGGTCCTAACTGCGTTCAATAAGCACCACTGAACATTTCCTGTCTATCATAGAAGTCATTTTCCTGCTTTTTCAAAAACCTCATGCATGTTTGCATTTTTCTCCTCCAGTTGGGGCCGCTGGGGCACCATCCACCGCAATGCCGCCCTCCGCAAGGGCTTCAGCTTCGACCTGGTGGAGGACGCCAGCCGCATGATCATCCTCTACTGCCTCAACACCTACCGCGGCGACGAGAAGATCAAGTCCTTCGTCTGGGACTTGATCACCCCCAAGGAGCACGGCGGGGGAGACAAGGTCAGCAAGAACCACTCCGGGCTGTCCGGGCCCGTCCCCAGGGGACGAAAGAGCAAGAAGAGCGCCAAGGGCGGCAAGGACACCCCGCCGGGCGAGTCGATAGGATGGGTGTCGGAGGAGAAGTACGACATGGAACTGTTCCTGGACAAGGGCTACAGGAAGCATCTGGACAGGCACGGGACCAAGCTACTCTTGAGGATCAGGATGCTGTACTACCTGCAGCACGAGATCCTGGCCTCTCTCACGGAGCAGGCAGAGAAGACCGGAGTGAAAGCGAGGT
>JAAUYB010021178.1_pt1 | contig 10623 bp, 6 predicted proteins | sample 7278071 | NCBI WGS metagenome assembly JAAUYB01 (sample SAMN14350121, study PRJNA611818) | marine sediment metagenome | isolation source: surface marine sediment (1.8m) | place: French Polynesia: Moorea | collected 2018-08 | reverse complement strand
CAAAAGACAGACGACAGACGACAGAGGACAGAGGACAGAAGACAGATGAAAGAAGGCGGAAGTCGGATGACAGATTTCAGAGGACAGAGGACAGAAAAAAAGAAGGTTAGAATTTAAGACGGTGGGAAGGCGGGAAAGGACTTTTAGTTATTCGTTATTGACTATTGGGTCTGGGTTTAAGGTGTAGCGTAATTGGAATGTCGAATAGTCCGCCGCCGGCGGATCGAATGACGAATTATTCAGAATGTTTGGCTCAACCGATTTGAGCTTCCCGGCATCCAAGCTTTCCAGCATCCCAGCCTTTTGCTTTTACCCTCAACAAACTCAACAAACAAACCCAATTGTGCAGCAACTCATTTTCTTCATCAAATTTTTTGCGTGGTTCAGCCTGCGTAACATGCGTAAGCATCCGGTGCGGGCATTGACCGTGCTGTTGGGTATCGCACTGGGTGCTGCGGTGTTTACCAGCGTCAGGCTGTCGATTCATGCCTCGCTGGATTCTTTCTCCCGGAGCATGGATCTGATTGCCGGGAAGTCCGACCGGGTCCTGAGCCGTCCGGGAGGACGCGTGCCGGAACAGTTGCTGCCCGATCTCCTGCGGCATCGATCTGTGCGGCACGCATCAGCCGTGCTTTCGACCTATATACGGCCGGCCCGGAACGATAGCGAGCCTTTCTTGATGATCGGATTCGATCCCATTCTGGATCGGCACCTGCGAAGCTGGCAGATCGATGATCGGACCGGGGGGCCAACCGAAGACTGGCTGGATTTGCTGAAAGATCCGTATACCATGATTGTCGGTCAACCATTGGCTGACCGGTATGATTGGCGACAGGACGACCATGTGCAGCTTGAGAATGCGCACCAGACAGCTGCGTTGCGAATTGTAGCAGTTCTCGAACCGCAGGGATTGGGGCTGGTTGACGGTGGACGCATCGCCCTGACTGATATTGCCACTTTTCAAGAGTTTACCGGTACACATGGCACGGTTGACCGGATTGACCTGCTGCTTCGGCCCGACACATCAGAACGGCAACTGGCCGAGCTGAGTTCAATGCTTCCCGAAGGTGTTGTCATAGGATCTCCTTCAGCGTCCAAAGATAGCGGCCGGGGAATGATTCGGGCCTATCAGTTGAATCTGTCCATTCTCAGTTTTGCCTCCCTTTTCGTTGGCATGTTTCTCGTTTACAGTCTGGTGGCATTGAATGCTGCCTCCCGCCGGCATGAATTGGCGGTTTTGCGCTCCACCGGTGCTTCGGCCGAACTACTTTTTGTGGTATTTCTGGCCGAAGGTGCCGTATTCGGACTTGCGGGCTGGCTGGTGGCGATTCCCATCAGCAGTGTTCTGATCAAATACCTGCTGCATGGTGTCAGCCAGACGATTTCCACCCTTTTTGTCCGGGTTCAGGTGGACACCCTGTCTTTGAGTATCTGGGAAATCGCCGTCAGTTTTGCCGCTACGATCGGCATTTCGCTGCTGGCCGCCCTCCAGCCGGCCCGGGAGGCCATGCTGGTACCGCCGAAGGAGGCGCTGGAAATTTCCCAACATGGCATCCAGCAAAAAAAATCACCCCGCAAGCTGGCTGTCGGCGGATTGATTTGCATCGTGCTGGTTTTGCCCCTGTCCTCGCTGCCTGGTGATCTGGGGATCCCCCTGCCGGGCTACATTGCCATCTTGCTGCTCTTTGTCGGATTTGCGCTGCTGGCTCCGTGGTTTCTAAACTGGTTGGGAGCCACGCTTTCTCCTTATCTTAGGCGCACCGTCGGCATGTCGGCTTATCTGGCCGGACGGTATATCCGGGACAGCGGCACCCGTACGGCGGTTTCGGTTGGTGCCTTGATAACCGCTGTGGCCCTGTTCGCATCCCTGGTTATCATGATATTCAGTTTCCGGCAAACGGTGGAAGCCTGGACCTATCAGACCGTCAGCGGTGATCTGTTTTTGACAACCAAACTGAACGAAGTGAACGAATTCCGCCATCCGCTTCCCCGCGAGATAGCGGCCTGGTTTGAGGACCTGGACGAGCCTCTGGATGTTGTGCCCAATCGCCGCTATTTTTTGAAATACAGCGGGTTTCCCTATGAATTTGAGATACTGGATCTGGACGTGTTTATGCGGCATGCCGACTTCTTCTGGATGATCGGTGCGCCGGAAGACGTGGGGCCTCGTCTGAGGCGCGGTGAAGGCGTTGGCATATCCGAAGTGTTTTCCAATATGACCGGTTTGACCATTGGCGATACGTTTCGGGCCCGCGTTGAAGAATCCTTTGTTGAACTGCCGGTTATCGCGGTAGTGCGAGACTATCGAACTCAGGGCGGTGTGGTATTTTATTCCTTGAAGCACTTCGAACAACGCTTTCATCAACCACAGTGGAGCGGATTACGATTTTTTTACAGGGATCGCAACCAGGACCTGGATCGAGCCGTTTCCAATCTGCGTAAAAAAATCATCGAGCGCTGGGGGGGTGCGCTGGAAATGATCAGTGGCCGGGATCTGCGAAGCGGAATATTGCGGGTCTTTGATGAGACGTTTGCGATTACCACGGTGCTGCTGTTGATCGCTCTGGTGATTGCGGCTCTTGGGATTACGACCACTCTGACCGTTATGGTGCTTGAGCGCTCGCGACAGCTGAACACCTTGTTTGCCGTGGGAGCCAGCTTTGGACAGATTCGCAAAATGATATTCTGGGAGGCCACTTTTCTGGTGGCCGCCGGCGAAATCGCCGGTATCGTATGCGGTTTTATACTGTCTTACCTGCTGGTTTACGTGGTCAACCGCCAGTCGTTCGGCTGGACATTCCTCTACGGCGTGGACTGGGGGGCCCTGGCCCTGTCGCTGCCGCTAATCGTCATCACTGCCCTGGCAGCGGCCATACCGGCCATCCGCCTGGTATTTCTGGAACCGCCCGCGACATTGCTGCGGGAAAGGTAGATGGAATAAGTTATTAGTTATTGGTTATTAGTTATTGGTAATTGGTAATTGATCGGTGGGAGCGGTTTGTAACCGCGATAAAAAAGCTCACAGAACTTATATTCATTGCGTCATGCAAATAATCCAATTAACCAATAACGAATAACTAATAAGTAAATTCTAAAATCAAATATGGCTTGCTCAAACACTATCATCAAACGGGTCCTTTTGCTGTCGATTTTGATTGCCCTGCCTTTGACTGCAGCTGAATCAGAGGAATACCTCGCCGTCACCGGACCCTGCAATCTTGAATTTCCGAAAGACCACGGCGCCCACCCCGGTTATCGAACCGAATGGTGGTATTACACCGGAAATCTGCGTTCGAAAAACGGCCGGCAGTTCGGGTTTCAATTGACCTTCTTCCGCAGCCAGGTCAGTCCCCCGGGCAACGAGAAAAAATGGCCCGACCGAACTTCCGCCTGGCGAACATCCCAGGTTTATCTGGCCCACGCCGCCCTTTCGGATGTCGGCGGGAAGGTGCATCTGCATGCTGAAGACGTGTCCCGGGCAGCTCTTGGAATGGCAGGTGTGCATCAAACCTCAAATTCGACAACTGTTTTTCTGAGAAACTGGTCCACCCGCATCGAAGCGGGTTTGCATGTTTTGACTATGGATTCCGACGGTTTTGCCTTTAAATTGGAGTTTGAACCGATAAAACCACCAGTTTTGCACGGTGATCGGGGTTACGATATAAAAGGTTCCACGCCGGAGCGGGCGAGCTGCTATTACTCCTTTACGAGACTGGGAGGGCAGGGGGAGGTGAAAATCGGCGACGAAACGGTCGCCGTAACCGGACAGGCCTGGATGGATCATGAATTCAGTACGGCATCTTTGGAGCCGGGAATAAACGGTTGGGACTGGTTCAGTCTGCAGTTATCCGACAGCTCCGAAATCATGGTATACGTGTTCAGAACCAAAACCGGTGGTATACATGCTGCCTCCAGCGGAACGTACATCAGGCCCGACAGTACTGTCCAGAAGCTGGCTAATGAAGATATACGGGTTGAAGTGCTGGATACCTGGCAAAGCAAACAGTCCAACGCCCGCTACCCGGTTCGCTGGCGGCTGCGGATTGCTCCCCTGGCGATTGATCTCAAAGTGGACGCCAAATTCGTCAACCAGGAAATGCGGACTCTGGACAGCACTGGTGTAACCTACTGGGAGGGCGCTGTATCCATTGCCGGTACCCGAAACAACCGTCCGGTCGTAGGTGACGGCTATGTCGAACTCACCGGCTATGCCGAACCGTTTGATGCGCCGATTTAAAGTCCCGCTTCCTCACACCAAGACGCTAAGGCGCATAGGATACCATTAAAAAAATGGTGGAAATTTTCACCAAGAAAAAGCTGAATCCGCATGTCTTGGAGTTGATCAAAAACCAGGCTAAGATTTAATTGCTTGATTTGATCTTATGGTAAAGGCTAAGATGACGGATGAACTGCATGTTTCATCCGTCATCAAGATTATTTAAGTGTAAAATCTACCGCTCAAGAAATTCAGATAACCGATGTCATCAAATTGAGCATATGATCTCAAGCCGATTTGCCAGAACCCCATCACATGGCATATTTTGCCTCTTTTTTTTGATGATCCTTTATTCCGGCTGTTCCGGACTGCAGCAGAGTTCCATACCAACCCTGTCGGACAACACACCGCCCGGGATAGAGCTGGAAAAAGTACCCTTTTATCCTCAGGAGAAATATCAATGCGGTCCGGCTACCCTGGCCATGGCGCTCACCTGGAGCGGCCAGGCGGTAACACCGACCGAGGTGAAGGATCAGGTCTATTCACCATCGCGCAAAGGCAGTCTCCAGCTGTCCATGGTATCCGCTACCCGGCGGCGGGGGAAGATCGCCTATGAAATCGGCGACCCGCAAGATTTATATCCGGAGATTGCAGCCGGTCATCCGGTGATTGTATTGCAGAATCTCGGCTTATCGTGGTTGCCGGTCTGGCATTATGCGGTTGTCATTGGTTACGACGCTGTTGAGCAGAACATCATTCTTCGATCCGGAACCACCAGACGCAAAGTCATGCCCTATTATGTATTTGAAAGGACCTGGGCCCGCAGCGATCACTGGGGACTGCTGGTGCTTGAACCCGGCCGGATGCCGGCCTCGGCCACCGAGAATAAATACCTCAGCGCCGTACTCGGACTCGAAAAATCCCGCCAGCATCGGGCCGCCATTGTTGGATATCAAACTGCTTTAAAGCGCTGGCCAGGAAGTCTGAACGCGCGGATGGGGCTTGGGAACAGCCTCTATGCGTTGAGTGACCTCAGGGGAGCTGAAAGCAGTTTTCGGGAAGCGGCGCAATTGCATCCGCAATCAGCTGTGGCACATAATAATTTAGCCTATGTGCTTTTTAAACAGGGTCGTAAAAAAGAAGCGTTGGCGGTCGCTCAAAAAGCCGTCGCTCTTGGTGGCCCACTACAACCCGAAGCGGATAAAACCCTGCGGGAAATCCAGTCCTCGATGCCGTGAATTGGTTTAAATCTATTGACATATCAGCACAAAGAATATACAAACTTAGCGCTTTAATTTACGACCGCAACTTGGAATCCGGAGTGGGGTACTGTTGGCGGATAGATTTCTTTGCTTCTACGATGAAACGCTATATCAGCAGCGATGAACCGATTAAACCAAACTGCAAGGCTGACCGCTATCATTCTGACTATCGCCCTGATGCTGGTTTCAAATGTCTATCAATCTGCTTCGGCAGCTATGATCGCAACCGAAAAAATGTTGCGGGCGGAGAATACCACCTCATCTCGCGCCTTTCTACATCAGGTAGTCGAACGCCAGGATGTACGGGATGCGCTGATTGCCCAGGGAGTTGACCCTCGGGAAGCCCACAATCGTATCGATAGCCTGACGGATGACGAGGTTGATCGAGTTTACGGTGTGATAGACGACCTCGAGGCCGGGCAGGGTGTCATCATTTTTTCGATGATTATCGTGGGGGTTATTATCGCGACCTTTCTCTTTTTCAAACTTTTTCCCAATGTGACCGATGTGTTCCCGTAATTGTTCGTAACCCGACTCTCGATGCGTATATCAACTATCCGAAATTGCAGTAGATGATTGGCTCACCATGGCTGCTTCCCGGTGCTTTGCCGATGTAACTGACATCCAGACAGCTTCCGACTTTTGCCGATAGAATCATTTTTCTTTATAGATATGGGGGGGGACCATCTAATGTTGATCAGAATTTTTCTCACTGCCGCCTTTTTTGCCCTGATGATGTTATCCGCTTGTGTTCCCAAGCCTCAATACAACCAGGTGGAAGAGGACCTGAAGGCTTCCCGTTCCAAACAGAAAACCCTGGAGGCGCGTCTCGAACAGGCTGAAGCTCAAATCCGCCAGATGGACACCGACTTGCGCCAATGCCGGGAATCTCAAACGCAATTCCAGAAAATAGCTGAAAATGCGACGGCTCAAAATGTATATTTAACCAAAATAAATAAACAACTGCTTGAGAAAATCAATCGGCTGAAACAGGATTTAAGTCAGAAAAAATCAGTCATCCAACTTCAGGGTCAGGTGATTCGTTTATTGGATGACACCAAAAAGACCATCGAGAAGAGCTTGAAGGATCAAATTGCGGCCCAGGAAGTTGAAGTCGTTGAAGAGGCTGATCAGCTGAAAGTTATTTTTGTGGATAAGATTCTTTTTGATTCCGGCAGCGTTAAAATAAACAAACGGGGCATGGAATTGCTGCAAATTATGGCCAACCCGCTGAAAGAAAATAAAGAACAGAATATTGTGGTTGAGGGGCATACGGATAATGTCCCTCTCAGTGAGGCGCTAAAGAAACGCTTTCCGAGCAACTGGGAGCTTTCTACGGCCAGGGCGGCCGCGGTCGTGCGCTTTTTTCAGGAGCTGGCTGGCATTGAGCCGGAAAGACTGTCGGCCACAGGTTATAGCTATTACCGACCGGTCGCACCGAACTCGACCGAGGAGGGTCGGCATCAGAATCGGCGAATCGAAATTATCCTGGGGCATGGTAGGAATTGAGAAAATGACTAATGACTAATGAATAATTATGGATGTCGCTGCGCTTGTCCAAATTTAAATTAAAATCGATAAAACACCTTTATTTTTCATTATTCATTCGTCAATATTCAATTTTCTAACACTTCTCTGATTTTTTGCGAAAGCTGGACGATGTCAAACGGCTTTTGAATGAACCCGTTGCACCCCTTCTCCATCAGCTCTTCGATCTGTTTGTTCAGACTGTAGCCGCTCACCAGCAAAACCTTAACATCGGGATTGATGCGTTTGAGCCTTTCGTAGGTGTCTTTTCCGTTCATTTCCGGCATGATCATATCCAGGGCGACCAGATCCGGTTTATTTTCCTCGTAGAGCTGTATGGCTTCCTGACCGCTCATGGCGGGTAATACCGAATACCCGAGTTCTTTGAGCATCAATTCTTCAACCTGGATGGTGCCCTCTTCATCTTCAACCAGCAGAATTTTTTCCTGCCCCTTCAGCAACTGCGAACTTTCCTTGATTGTTTTTTCGGCTTTTTCATCGGAGGCCGGCAGGTAGATATTGAAAGTGGTGCCGTTACCGAGTTCACTGTAAACCCGGATGATGCCGCTGTGATTTTTAATGATGCCATATGCCGACGCAAGTCCCAGGCCGGTGCCTTTACCGACCTCTTTTGTTGTGAAAAAAGGCTCGAAAATTCTCTCGATGATGTCATTGCTGATTCCGATACCGGTATCCGTAATAGACGCCTTGACGTAGTTGCCTGGCCGGACCTCATAGGGCTTGCAGTAATCCTCACTCAGATATACGTTTTCAGTCTGGATGAACAGATCGCCCCCATCGGGCATGGCATGCCAGGCGTTTAAAAACAGATTGATCAGCACCTGCTCGATTTGACCCTGGTCGACCTTGACGTCCCAGATCTTATCCTGCAGATTCAAATGCGTGACAATTTCCTTCTTGGTGCGGGTGAACATTTTGGTGCTGTTTTCGACGATGCGATTCAGACTGGTTTGCCGCAGGGTATACTTGCCTTTTCTGGCAAAGCCGAGCAATTGGTTGGTGAGGTTGGCGGCATTCATAACAGCATTTTCTATACCTTGCAGGTATTCGTCATTTGGATCGCCCTCAACGGTTTGCAAACGCATCAGGGAGATATAGCCCTGGATTCCCATTAACAGATTGTTGAAATCATGAGCAATTCCACCGGCGAGGGTGCCAACGGCTTCCATCTTCTGGGAATGGATCAACTGGCTTTCGAGGTGTTTCTTTTCTTTTTCAGCCTCGATACGGGCGGTAATATCCCGTGCAACATTCAAAATGACCCGGCGTCCGCGATAGGTAATCGCCCGACATTGGACTTCGACCGCGATTAGATTGCGGTCTATTGTGGCATGGGTCGTTTGCAGCGTAATTTTGTCGGGATCGTTCTCTGTTTTGCCCTTACCCAGCTGCTTGATGATTGAACGGGCCTGCTGGTGCGGTATGATATCACTCAGGTTCAGTTCAAAAAATTGGTCCTGGGTATATCCAAGCTGTGAATAGGCGGCTTCATTGGCTTCCAAAACATGGCCTTCCTGATCGAGGATGTAGACGGCATCATCCACATTTTCCAGGAGCTCTTTGTAACGCGACTGCTCTTCAGCATCTTTCAAATTGGCAAGCATGTAATTGAAGGCCTGGGAAAGCTGCTCGAATTCCCAGTAATTGTTGCTGCCGGTTTCAAAAGATAGATTTTTATGGCCTTCAGATATTTGTATCGCCATCCGGGTCATTCGGCGCAGCGGTTCAACCATGCGCTTGCCGAGTCGGACGGAGAGAATTATCGAGAGGGCAAGGATAACGATTGAGGACAGTCCAATCCAGAGCGTGACCTTTCGCTTTTCGTTAACCAGGGCTTCAAGTGATGATTTGTAGAACAGATTGTCAAAACCGTCGATTTTTGAGAGAATATTATTTTTACCAAGCGGCAAATGTTCAAGGTTCGTTGCAATGCCGTTGAGCATTTTCTCGTCGAGTTTGAGCGCGTTTTCCGATGACAGGCTGTAAAGCAGTTCTGCCTTGAGCATGGATACGTCGCCGTTTACGGTCTGCTGGATTTGTTCAATCAGTTTTTTGTCGCGGGTCATGTCATAGAGAGCATATGCGGTTCCCATCAGCTGGGTCTGGTGCATGATGGGCGTCGAAAGCCACCACAGCAGCCGCGTTTCCTCGTTTTCGGTAACAACCTCCCCGTACGGGTAGCGCTGAAGGGAAAAACGGATCAGATTCTCGGATACATTTTGATAAGATCCTGGAATTACATAGTTTTCTCCCTGTTTCTTCACAAAGAAATGAACACCCTCCCGGGACGGATAGAACTCTGATACCCGCTCTTCAAGCTGGGATTTGCCGTCGAGCATTACCGTCACGCGAATGATATTGTCGGAACCGAGATCTTTTAACAGGCTGCTGATGCTGGAGATGCGGTTGTGGAGAATAATTTCGACCTGGCCCTTTTCGGCCAGAATTTTCTTTCTGAATTCCGACTCAACCCGTTTGTCGAAAAATCCATACAATGCGATGACAATTACGACGACCGACAGGGTGGCAAGGATTGCGAATGTGGTAACAAGATAGGTAGAAAATCGTTTTTTATTTCTGAATTCGAGGATATTATTCAGAACTGTGGTCTTTTTTAGCCGTTCTATTTGACGCTCAATCAGTTTCATGGCTCAAAAAACAGCAGGACCTGAAATTATATGTGAACGGCAACCGAACCTAATTTGCTTTGGGCTAAGCGTGATACGATCGGTTCGGGACTTGTCATTTAAAGATCAGAAAATAGCGCATTGGGATTCAAATACGACAGCATATTTCGATTTGAAGTAAAGATGCATTCAATTAAAATTGAGCGCCGATCTTTCATCCTTCATTGCTGTATTTTTGGATTCTGCCCTCGAAATGCGGCTATTTTTTCCAATAAACCTTTTTTATACAGAAATTTACTGCAATTGTCAAAATAAAAGGAGCGGAAATGGTCAGCCCGTATGCGAACCAGACGACCGTGACGAATGGCATCGAAACGGCTTCCGATGCGATAACTACCCTGAAATATTTGTCAATCGGTACCGTTTCGAGTTGGTTACTGTTCACATTTGCCCTGGTATTCCGACTGATTTATATCATCCAATCGGTTGATAATCCGCTTTTCGGCGTGCCCGTCGTGGATGCTGCTTCTTATGTAAAATGGGCTGCCCGGATCGTCGACGGCATCTGGCTCTGGGACCAGGTCGATAATTATTTGATAATATATCCGATATTTCTGGCCATTCAGCAGATAATACCGGGCCCTGATCCGTGGGTGAACAAAATTCTGCAGTGTTTGATGGGATCCGCTACCGTGGTCCTGATGGCCCAGGTGGTCGCCCGGGCCTGGAATCGCCGACTGGGACTGATCTGCGGCTATCTTCTGGCCACATACTGGATGCTGGTAGTTTTCGAGGCCGAGAAATTTTCCGAAACATTCAGCATTTTTTTTCTCAGCCTGACGCTCTGGCTGCTGGTTCGCCATATCAGCAAATCCTGGGCTCTGATCGGTGCCGGCTTTACCTTTGCCCTGGCAGCGGGAGCACGCGCCAATCTGTTTCTGGCTTTGCCGTGCATATCCTTATGGTTAAT
>JAAUYB010109941.1_pt1 | contig 10625 bp, 18 predicted proteins | sample 7278071 | NCBI WGS metagenome assembly JAAUYB01 (sample SAMN14350121, study PRJNA611818) | marine sediment metagenome | isolation source: surface marine sediment (1.8m) | place: French Polynesia: Moorea | collected 2018-08 | reverse complement strand
TTCGGCGGAGGAGTCGCTCGCAGCGTAGTCCAAGGGGGTGAACTGGTGCCTAGGAAAAAATCAATTTGAGTGAACTTCCCTCATCTTTGTAGTACTTTTTAGCCTTGATTTTTCTTACGCCGTCTGTGCGTCGAGCGGACTCGCCCCTCCCTCCGTCAGCAGCCTGATGACCTCCACTTTACGGCCGTACGGGGCCAGGTGGATCGGAAGCATGTTGGTTCTCTGTTTTTCAAATATTTGAAAGCACGCTATTGGTTTCCCCCGGCCGCATTCGCCACTTGATTTGTCATCATCCGCTTCATTCACCTTGTCTCCAATGAGAGCCAGCTTCCTTCCGACCGCGGGAACATCCTCCATCAGGTACCTGACAACGTCCACTTTCCCGTACCTAGGGAAACATTTTAGCACCATGGTTACAACTTCCCACAAATATTTTTTTTCTTCGTTGGAAAAAACATTTCTCACCTTGCCGCAAAGTGTAGCGCGTTCCTGTCCCTCTTCCCCACGAGCCCGGAGAGGTCGAAGCCGGTCTCAACAGAAGCGCGAAGGCATCTTGATTTGGCGCGAAGTAAAATTAAATGTATACGTTCAATAAAAAAGAATAAAAATATATTTCACTTACCTAACTGCGTCCTCCTTTCCCGCCAGCGTGACAGGGACGTCTCCCCCTTTGTCCTTCAATTTCATGTCTGCGCCAGCTTTAATCAACACCTGGAAAAATATTAATAAGTAGGAATATCGTTTCGACACAAGTTTTTTTCTTTTTTTAAAAAAAATCTAGCGTTTGTTGCACCTTGAAAACCTCGTCGTGGTCTCCCCCGTCCGCGTCGAGGAAGGCGGCCTTGTGGAGTCCGTTCTGACCGGCGGTGTCGACCTGGTTCACGTCAGCGCCTCCCTCAGTGGCCTGAGAAAAAAAAGTACGGGAATGCCCGAAAAATCATGCCCATTTCCATAAATATGCCTAAATGCTGTTTTTTTACCAGATATTTCACGATTTCGGCAAAGCCGAACTTGGCCGCCATAAGAAGGGGAGTGATCCTGCCGTCCTCTGACCTGATATTTATACAACTCATTGGTACACCTGTCTTCCCCCCATAAAAAGTTGGATATTTTTTATTTTACCACGCGATTTTTTCCAATTTCCCCCCGGAGAAGTATGGCTTGTCCCACTTGCACTCTGCGCTTACGTTGGCGCCGGAGGACACCAGGGTCTCAGTCAAGGGGAGGTTCTCATTCTGTTTTTAAAAAATAAAATAAAATATGGGGTTTTGTATTATTATTTTATAACACAAATTAGTTTCACGATTTACCGTGACTGCCCAGTGGAGCGGCGCGTATATCTTTGCCCCCGCATAATTAACGTCGGCGCCAGACTCGATGAGGTACATGGCAACCTGAAAAAAATATATATGAATGAACTGTATTTCCCACATTTATTTTCTCTCCGTACCTCGGTGTGGTTTCCCGCGGCGGCCCTGTTGAGAGCTGAGTCGCCGTTCTCCGCTCTGTGGCTCAGATCGGCTCCGGAGGACAGCAACTGCTTGGAAGCCTCCTAAAAGGGAAAGCATAAAAAATGTAAAAAATAAATGTAATTTTAGTTTTGTTGGCTTCATGTCATTCTTACCAGCAGCCCTCCCTCCGCCGCCGCCACCAGCAGCCTCCCGCCCTCCTCCCCTTTGACCAGAGCCTCTGCCGCCGCCTGGCCTTCTGGGCCCGACGCGATCGTGGTCCACAACAGCTGAAACAATTAAATAAATTATCAATTAGTGGGAAAGTTAAGTGCAGGCATATTCGAATTACCTCGAATCCTCTTTCGTTTCCATCTTCCAGCGCCGCGGAAAGTGGCGAGTTTCCCCTCTTGTCTTTAATACGGTAGTCTGCGCTTTGCACCAACTAAAATAAAAGAGACAAGTGCGCAAAAAGATTTTCCTTGGCCAGTGAAAAAGTATTGCTTTCACCAATTCTCTTGCTACGTCGTTGTTCCCTTCCCTGATGGCGACTATGAGCGGCGTCTCCCCTCTGATATTGGCGGCGTCTACGGAGGCGCCAGAGGAGGAAAGAAGAGTGATCATCTCGGGGGTCCTGGAATGGGTTTTTGTGATTGTTGTTGTTCTTCTTTATTTGTGCGTATTTCCCCTACTTTGACATAGCCGCGTAGTGCATCGGCCTCATCCTTGAGAACGAGGTTGCCGCGCTGACGTTGGCGCCTTGATCGATCAGGTATTTAGCTATCTCCAAGTGGCCTCTCTGAAAGGCGGAAATATTCCATTATATTTCCCCTGTTTTGGGGGGAAATATCGCACCCGTGTGTTACCTGTGCTGCGGCCGAGAGAGCCGTCTGCCCGTCAGCGGGAGCGGTGGCGTCAATCTCAAGAAAGGAAAAAAATATTTAAACGGAAAATAATGAGGAAATATGCACTAGTATTGTATACGGGAGAACGTCAAATTTCCGAAAAGAAATCTTTAACCAGTCAAATTTCCGACAAACATCACAACAGGCAAAATTCCGACAGAAAGAGTGAGTGCCTGCAATTCTCCGACACCCATAGAAAGGGAGAAAACTTAACTCCGCTCTCTATAGAAACAGTTACACCAACACTAACCACCGCCCTCCATCCCTTGTCTCTTGGACAAGTCTGTAGATAAACTGCAAAAATAGATATGTATGCCACAGAAAAATTGTATAAATTTTCAAAGCAAACTAAAATACTTAAGACTGCCTGCCTATTCTTTCTATGCTTTCAAGTGTTCACCTCCTGTTTCCCCATGCTTACTTATAAAAACTTGTCAATGCAGTCTCTTTATGTAACCATTGCTAAAAGTTGTTTGCAAGAATTTCCCAGTGGAGAGAAGGGCTTCTTGCTCTTTGAAATCCCAAATATTCATTTTAAAAAAATGATCAGCCTGCTAGCCCCCCAACCAGACACAACACACTGATCTGAAGTAGTATACAGATGTACAGTATATCTTTGTATATGTCTCTGTCGGAAATATGAAGGGACAAGGGATATCTGTCGGAAAATTGCAGGGTCCCTGTGTCGGAACTCTGCAGGCAGCCAGAATAACTGGAATCTGTCGGAATTTTGCCTACGCCTCTTGTATACCTGCACTCCCGTTTTGAGCCTGGCTACGACGGCCTCTTCGTCTCCCGCCCTCGCCGCCTCCACCAGTCGAGGATCGCTGGCACCTGCAATTAAAAAAATCATTTTCGAACTTTGAGAAATAATGTTCACTTACATCTGGCCAGCCTCCTGATCCCTTCCCACAGCTGCGGCAGTTCAGGACTTCTTTTCCTAACCAGAAGAACATCTTCCTTGTCCAGCTCCGAGGGAATCCTGGTGGAGAAGGCATTGTCAAGCAGGATAAGCTTGGTGCTGCCGGAGGACTCCAGGCAGGTCAGCAGCTCAAAGTTATTTCCTGAGGTTGGACCAAAATTAAAAACTAGACAAGAGTATAGACAAAAAGTATAGAAATGTTTTTCACCTAATGATTGTGTGATCTCCGAATCCAAGTCATCCTTGCAATTCCTGAGCAGTCCCATTTGAGTCTCCCCCTCTTTGCCGTGGTGGCTCATGGAGAAGGAATCGTTGAAGGAGGAGGAGGAGGAGGAGAGGGGCTCGCCGCAAACGGTCACGTGAACTTCGGTCTTGTTCCACGATCTGGGAAAATGTGTATGATCAATTTTTTTTACAAAAAACAATGATTTCCAACTTGTCATTTCTAAAAAAAAATACGAGAAAAATAATCCAATTGTACAATTTAAATCGAATTTGGCCGAATTTATTCTAAACATATCACGGAAGTATCATTTTTTTAAACGGTTCACCGGTTTCTCCTTGTTCTCAACTCTCGAGTTTCGTATATACCTTGGCATGTAGTACGGCGCTGCCACTGCCATCAGCACCAGCAGGACAAGGGCGACCCTGGCCCCTAGGGAGAAGCCCATCCTTGTCCTCACCTTGGAGGGGAGGGGCCAGTTGCTAAAGTGTTCCGCCGTTGTAGACACCCTTCTGCGGACGGTGGCGGCGGCGGGGGAGTCAGACATGTTGAACCTACAATTGCGACCAAAGACATACTTTTGAAACTGTACTTCCAATTACAATTTGCTATGTTTGCCGTCCCCGAGAGTAATTGCTTCTTTATAAGAACATGCGAAGCGCATACAAACTTATTTTATGGCAAAGGTGTGATGATGCTATTTGCCATGCTCTGACATGACCCTCCCACTGTACTCCCAAAAAATACCTTTCTGAGGGGCCGCCGCGTCTAACGGCCATAAATCTGGAAAAGCGGGGATGATACTTTGCCAGACAGCAAGAGACAGTGAACTACACACAAAATCACTTTAGACAAAATAAATCGTAATTCTCAACAGTTTTTCCTCGTATGTGCATTTTTTAAAAAAAGCTCACTTCTTAGCCACCGCGCTCGCCGCCTCCACGGGCGCCATGGAGACCCTCCTGAGGACCCTGACTGCTGGGCCGGGCAGGCTGATGAAGAAGGTCGAGCAGACGGCGACGGCGCCAAGGACGGTGCAGGAGACCAAAAAGTGGTACAGGACGTCGCGGGAGAGGATGATCTGGTTCGGAAATATTTAAAAATACAAAAATCCATATTGTATCTATGCACTCACGGTATACAGGTTCAAAGGGCTTACCTAGCTAGGAAATTAATTAGGAGAGGTTGTACAAAGATTCATTTAAAAGACTTTTCGAAAATTGCATTATTTCGTGTTAGGTTCAGGGCCAGGGCAGATGGAGCTTCTCAAGGTCAACTTTTCTAAAACAGAAGCCAAATTCGATCCTCCATCACCTGCGGGTTGTACTGCAGATGCGGCAGCACCGTGTAGAGGGTCCACAGAGCCACGATGAGCACGCAGGTGCCGAACAGGGAGAGGAGCTTCTGCATGCGCTTCACAAGGCCAAGCTCAGCCTCGATCTGTAGAAAGAGAAACAGAGGAAACAGCAATGTTATTCACGAATATACTGTATGTAGCAAGTGGGATAGAATCCAGCGCCAAAGTCGCTATGAACGTAATGCATGAAGTGGCTTCCCAAATAGGCAAGTATATTTCTTATTTCGTGATGTAGAAACTGAATTAACACCAAAATACAAATTTCCTGCTTAAGACCCGGGCAAAACAGTAGATGGTTTTTTAAAAGAAAATTATTTTAATTCTTATAATTTTTTTACCTGCTCCGCCTGATAGATCGACTTCATGAATGTGACCGGGAACACCAGGGATAGCACGGCCGACAGGACGGGGTCCACCTTGACGGTCTTCTGGACGAGGACGAGGGAGACCAGGTTGAAGGCGAAGGTCAGGACGACCACGGGGAGGGCGTAGACGTCCAGGTAGGTGGCCAGGAGCACCCAGGCCTGGAGAAAGAGCATAAAAAGAGCCAAACAAGGTGACTTATGTATTTTTTGAACTTCACATCAGAAGCTAGACAAAAACAATCGAATTCATGTATGACATCAATGGCCTCCCGAAGAGAGGTAAAATCGATATTTTTTTTCTAGCTTTAGCCCCTCAAAATTGTAAGAAATTGTTTTTCTTGGAACAAATTGAAAACTTGCCTGCAGCCTAAAGAGTATGTTGGAGAGTAGGAATAGGATCCATGTGAGGCTCCTCTTTGGGTTGACGGTGAGGTTGTCCAGGAGGTTGACGGTGCCGCCGGCGTTCAGAAGGATGGAGAAGAGGGAGAGCAGGATCGACAATGTCGGCAAAAATGACAGATTGATCTGTTTGGAGAAGAAAAAACATTTAATTCTCACAGAAAATACAAAAATAATTATTTTTTTGCCTCGTTCCCCCACGCGTTGCTGAAGGAGAATCCCTTGTCCCACGGCGCTGGGAGGATCCCGTGGCAGATCAGGGAGAGGTTGAAGATTACCTACGTTAAAAAAGTATTTCTCTCAAAAAGGCAATTTTTCTTGCTTTATATAGCCGAGCATGTAGTTGGAATAATTAATTACTTTGTTGTTGTTACTGGACAAGCTTTTTTCCCTCCAAGACTAATATGTTTATACATTGAAAGCAAACTTGTAGATCCTAGTGAGATAAGATCCTGTGCAAGCCAGTTGGGCAAATATTATGTGACCAGAATATTTGTCCAAAAGAGCATATGAAATTATTTCTCGTTGTGGCCAATTTTCTTTCTCCACACCTGCAGCGGTGACTCTAGTAGAGCCTGCGACTCGTGGTAGTATGCCACCACCGTCCTTGCAAAATTGGTCAGTTTTGCGTTGACCTTGCAGACTGCGAGGATCGTCCATAGGAAGACGTTCAAGGGATGGCACAGGAGGAGGAAGGCCGAGCGACGGTGGCCAAGCAGGAAGAACTGATAGGCGGCCACGGGACCTGAAAATCAAATATTTTTTTTTAAAAAAAATAGACAAATTGTTTTTATGCAGCAAAAAAAGTGAATATTGCTTTTGAAGGCATGTGCGAAAGAGTGCCGTCTATCCACAGGTATAAAAAGCGACACGAGACTGGCGGAGGACGCATACGTGTGTGCCAAAAAAATGGCAAAATTATGGCGCACAAAATGTACCAAACATATTTTGGTCCTAATAATGCTTTAACATGCCTGGCAGCAGGTCGATGGCTAGCCCGATCCAGAATAGCCGCGTGTATCCGGTTGCCCAGAGGAATGCCAGCACAGGGATGTCCGAGAGGTGGTCCACGGCGGCGGGGAGGGTGCGAAGGACGAGGCGGAGGGAGTCCACGTAGGAGCCGCGGTCAACGTCCAACTCGGACCTCTGGGTTTCTAGCTTCGGAGGTGGGGTTTTAGGGCCTGTAGGGGAAAAACAAAAAGAAAACTCAACATTATTTTTTTCAACAACTCGTGAGAACTCCCGCCAAGCTTCAGCAAAAAAATCAAAGGGGTGTGTGTGATGTGTTTTTTGTTTAAGCAGCAATGTTTTTTCTGCTGTTTTGCACTACAAGCTATTCCAAAAAAAACAATACGTATGACTTAGCCATAGTTCTCTTTACCCACAATATATCCGCTTTGTTTTTATTTTTACCCATTTCCACTTTCTTCTCCCGCCCGTCCCGGCCTGATTCGGCGCTGGCTTCGCTAGCAGCCATCTCCAAGTCGGTGGAGGACGAACTACTAACGTTTTCTCTCGGCATCTTTGGGGACACTGATGACACTTTCGTACACTTGTTTTTCCTTCAGTTTTCTAGCAGGAAACGGAAATGTTTTTTCCGATACCGCCTCTTGGAGTTGCAGTGGGAAACGTCAAAAAGACAAAAACGCACTTTGATTTGTACGAGTTCTACACGGGTTTCTTCTTCTTCTTCTTCCCTTGCAATTGCGTTGGTACAAAGTGCACACGCAATTCATTCGCACATAAAGAGCATGACAAGACTATGACGTAGCAAGATAGTTGAAAGTTTTTTTTATTAACTGCGGTTGGGTATTTCACTTCGCACCACCAACCACTCTCGGCAGAGGCGAAATTAACAACTGGGGAGGAAGAAAACCAGATTCTTCTCCTGTGAGACGGTCAAAGGCGTCACTTATTTACCTGACCCTAACTCTCCTTCCTACGGTGGCCCCCCGACGAGGGAATCCCCCGTCTCCTATCATATAACTATACCGCGTATACCTGACCCAAGGAGAGGGGGCCCAAGAACAGAAAAAACCCTAGTGGCTAAGACAGGGGGCGGCGCACAGGCTTGAAAATATTGCCAAATGCGGACAGGCCTTCCGAAATCTTTTTAACAGGTTTGACAATAAGAGGTGCTGTACTGTAGTACAAATGTAGTAGTGCAAAATGGTGATGAAAACAGGAAAAAAAATTAAAACGTCTCGGGGAATTTCACTCCCCAAGATGCCCTGGAGTGAGATGGATAGATTAGATCTCTCGTCCTTTTTTGCTCCGAAACCCAGAAACCGGTTGGCGGTCGATTTCGAGCGCCTTACGTCAAAGCGAAAGGGGGGATTCCCTTCTGTGCCATGTTACAGGCAAGGAAGGGCTTCGTCGAGCGCTGTGTCTTGTGCCAGTGTACAAAGGTATGCGATAAATATGACCTAGGTAATTGAAGATGTTTTTTCCTCAAAACTGTGTGCTTTTTCTGGAATATTGTCTTCGAAATGGATTTTCTTCTTTCTGGGACTTACAATAAAGGTATACTATGCAAGCAAGAACTTTTTATGCAACATAAAAGCAATTTCCGAAGTGCCCCTTTCCTTTCAGCGCTAATTATGCACCCCTTCCTAGCGTCTTGGCTCTTTCTTTCAACAGTGCAGTCGAAAAGGCCTATCTGATCTCGAGCATATGGGACCATCCAGGCCTACCCTTGCATCCCATTCGAGATGCAGTGCAGGCCCAAGAACACAAGTCAAAACTTTGTTTGGACTTACCGGTTCCAAAAGTTTTGCCACTTGTCACAAAAACAACTTTATTATTGTTGCATTCGCCAAGAAAAAGAAACAAAACAAAAATCCAATCATCGACCTGGTAAAGAAAGAAACAGACCCTTTTCCCGACTACAGATTATCTTGTTCACACCTACGAACACATTCTGACTTTCCTGTTCTGGGAAATGAGAGTGCGTTCCTTTCGCCTTTTCTTTCGGAGTTGCTAATGGGGAGAAAATGAGAAAAAGGAGGGAGAGAAAGAAGAAGGCCTTTTCTTGACCTTTGCCTTCTCTTCCCGCGGTATTGTGCAGGTGTGTAAGGAGAGGAAGACCAACTTTTCCCAGCTGGGATACTGAGAAAAATACCAACTGTGCCATTTTGTACTTCTGCAAGTGTCCAAACAGCTCAAAGAAAGTTGAGGGCACCATTTTTTGGTGTAAAGTTGAAGATGCTTTTAATTCACTGTTGAAGGTCGCAAAATCTCGTGGTCCCCAATAGACCAGAAATTCTTTCGAATCACGGAAACTTTTTCCTACCACTTTCGCCCTCTTCAAGGAATTATGACGGTTGTCCAAAGGCGAAGAAAAAAGGGAAAAGAAAGAAAGGGAAAATTAGGAGATTGCCCGCCAAAAAGTTCTTTTCTTTTTCTCGGGCGGGAAAAAGGGGGTAAAAGGCTGCTCCGACTTGGAGGAAGAAGAAAAAGAGGAGGAGAGGAGAAGTAAGGCGACAACGCCCACGGGAGTTACTCAGCAACAAGGGGAGAAATGGGAAAGAATGTAGCAATGGAAATAGGTCCAACTCAGGCTTTTTCTTGCGGCATGAACCTACTGCGAGTGGGCGGCACAATTGGAGCAAAATTCGTAGAAACATTTCTTTGCTACACAATATGAGTTTATTTGGTAAATGCTTCTCCTCTACTCTGCTATTCCAGATAATTCCAAAAAATAAAGCTTGTCGCTGTATTAATTGGCACAAATTTGTATGTGCCAAAAGGGGGACAAAATGTCCAGCGTCAGCAACACGCTTCTGAGGGCCTTTCATCAGGGTCAAAAGGCCCCCGCCCGCCCCTGTTATATTTCACGAATTCCCTCCCTCCCGTTTTTTTCTGCGAAATTGAGAGAGGGTCATGCAGCAAAAGCAGAGAGCCCGTTTTCAAATACGGGGAAAGGAGAGAGGAGGAACATAACTCTTCCTGTCTGATTCCGCCCCCTCCTTCTCTCTTTCTCTGGTGTCTGCCGCCGGCCGCGGTGGTTCGAATTCTCTCTCTCCCCCTCTTCTTCCTCTTTCTCTGTTCCACGAAAAAAGAGACCAAAGCAGAGAGAGAAATGCGGCGCTTACACCTCATCCAGTCCCCCCCCCTTCCCTCTCTTTTCCTCAGTATTCACGATTCCCTTGGACCGACAAGTACCTTCCCCTTCATTCATGATTTTTTTGCCAAATTTGATACTAAACGTGCGAAACTTTATGAAAACCGCAGAATGAAAAATGTGTGCTTTAACAGTGGTTTTGCAGTGAAATGTGACGTGGCAAAAAGTGCCCAATAGTGAAGTTTGTTCTTCTCAGTCATGGCCGATAGGGAATTCGAGGAACTTCAGCAGCAGCAGCAACAACAACAACAACGGCAACTGGACCTTCAGCCAGCCTTAAACTACAAGTTAATATTTGGACTTTTCCTCCATACTTTCCACAGAACGAATCAATGGGTAGAAAACACAGACAGAACCAATTGATATCGATGGTGACGGTGTGGCTTTAATTTTGGGAGAGATCGACCTATTCTATACACATCAAACTGTCAATGACATTTCCGTAATTTAATGCTGAATGCTACAAAGAGAAAGTTTTGCCTTATCGAAATTTCAGCGCGACATAGCCCCCCCCCCATGATATTAAAACTGGAAACAGCTTTTCTAAATGTTTTTTTCGCACAAAAATGTTCACTTAAGTGCTTCCTTGTCATGCTATCGGTACCACTGTATTTGCTCCTCCGCGGAGTACAAAGGAGTTCTTGCCCTCGTGGCACGATGCCGTAGTCTCTCGTCTGCTGACGCAAAATATTCCGCGAACGGACGGACGGAGGGGCGGAGGGAAATTATTCCCTGCTGCCCTTGGGAGTTGGGACGGGGACTTTTTTCTCACTCTTTCCAATACCCCGACGAATGTGGAAGTCGGTAAATTTTTTTTTGACTCAGTACTGGATCGGGTACTGACCAACTACCGGGCTATTAATGACGTGTGAAAATTGACGTC
>JAAUYB010057423.1_pt1 | contig 10627 bp, 17 predicted proteins | sample 7278071 | NCBI WGS metagenome assembly JAAUYB01 (sample SAMN14350121, study PRJNA611818) | marine sediment metagenome | isolation source: surface marine sediment (1.8m) | place: French Polynesia: Moorea | collected 2018-08 | reverse complement strand
GTCGCCGCACCATGTAGCGAGCGCAGAAGATGTGCTGCTCGAAGCGCCAGAGCACGGGGGCAGTCTTCTTCCAGTGCTTCTTGGCGCGACCGCCGCGGGGCCTGGAAAAGACAACCAGAGGGAAATTTGTAGAGCGTCTTGGAAAGAATTTTGTGATCTTGAGAACTAGGGGGGAAATGAAACCAAAAATCAGCCACCATACCATACCTGATGTACATTCCCCAGTCGAGCCTCTTGAATCTCTGGTGTGCGAGCGGGTATGACTCCCTCTTTCCGTCGTTGGGGCTGTAGAGGCAGAGCCACGGCCCGCCGTGGTGGCCGTAGCCGTTGCCGCGCCAGGACTTCTTGTGCCACTCCAGGGGCTGGGAGGTGGACAGGGACCGGCAAGACAAGGAGGTCGAGGTCGGAGTGGCGAGGCTGAGGCGGGACAGGGAGGAACGAAGGGATTGCAGAAGTTGGGACATGGTGACGGGAGAGGATCACAGCGATCAAAATGTCCGGGGAGTTTGTGATCTATCGAGTCATCGCACTGGGAGAGGTATCCGAGGCCGCGCTGACCTCGAAAATGACCTCGAAAATAGAGGTCAAGCGGGAAGCGGTCTTGTTCAAGTGTCTCGAAAATGTTTTTCTGTTCAACTGTTGTTGTCTTTCCGCAAATTTAGTTTTCACGCTGACTTTCGCAACCTCGGGAACCCAAGAGCTCCGGAACCAGAGTAGAATATGGCACAAACGAAACTTTTATTTCTGCTGTATCGGTATGTGGTATATGCGTCACTTCTTCATGGAGTAGGTAGGTAGGCTCAACGGTAACAGAAATTAAAAAACTCATCGTACTTTACAAAAAAGACACTCTTGAGTCACACAGAGGTCGGGTCGGGGTTGGGGTACAACGGGGGTAACGATATGGAAGACCGAAATTATTGCTAGGGTTGGGGGAAGGAGGAAAACAGAGCTTCTTAATTACATAACAGGCGTTGAGAAGGGTGTAATAAAGCTATCGAGAGGGAATTTCAGCAAAGCAGCAGGGTAGGTATAGCAGGTTTTCGAGCCAGAAAACTCAGAGGAGATGCTTTTTTGATTGACACGTTCTCGCTCGCCCAAATAGATTCTTCTTTCTTCTTTTCTTGCAGGATTTGACTTTTTCCCATTAAATATATCCGCCGCCCGCTGTTTCTCACAGGGGAGGTGAGAATGGTGAGAGAAGTAGATGTAGCACCTAGGAATTCTTGCCCTATTCTTGTTGTGTCAAGAGACTCTCTTCTTCAGACGATGACGTCCTTGTCCTTCTTGCCCGAGTTGGAGGCCGAGGCGTTGTTGGAGGAAGAATTGACAGAGGAGTTGTTGGACTGAGATCCTCCCCCTCCTGATCCCGAGGCCCTGGGCCGGTAGCAGTTTGACATGGCGCTGTAGCACTGCTTGATCGCCTCCTGGCAGTCGTTGTATTCCCGCAACGGCCTGGAAAGTAAAGAAAAAATTATAAGAATATAGCACCTTCTACGTACTGGTACGTATGACAGAATTCTTCAACATACAGGTGCCGCAATTAAACATTTGCTAGATAATTATACTTGCCATAATCGTCGCAAAAATCTCTACAAAAGGCGTAGCAGCGGCGTTTTCGCGGAGTGTTTTTTATAACGCCATATTTTTATTTTTTGGCTGTGCAAAAAAAGTTTAGGCGTTCGCTCACCTGTTAATTCTCGAGTCTAGGAACTTCAGGTACTCTAGGAGGACTGGTAGCGCCTCCGGGAAGTGGCCCTGGAGGACCATGTCAAAGGAGCGCTTGTACTGCTTGGAGAGCCTCTGGTAGTCCTGCAGGGCCTGCTTGTGCTCGGCCGCCGTCAGGGAGTGGAGAGGGAGAGGGGAAGCGTTCAGGGAGGGGTACGTCACCCACCTATTAAAGAGAAAGGAAATGTTGCAAAACATTGCACTTTACTAGGTTGACCCTACAAAACATAGTCCCCAAACGCGAGGCAATTTTCGAGCCCACAAAAGAGCAAAAAAATGTAACATTTGTAGACTTATTCACCTGTTCTTCGGGTCCGCGCAGGTGTGGCAGGAGCAGTGGAAGTAGTACTGGTTGTGCAGCTTCCTCTGCCTCTCCTCCTTTGGCATGACGGCGTAGTGGTAGCCGTAGTTGTCCAGGAGCTCCTCCCCCTTCCGGATGGTCCTGATGGCGCGGACGGCGGCGGTGGCGCTGTAGTAGTGGCGGACCACGTTGGGGTCGCACGAGTGGTTCAGCAGGCTGAGGACGCCGAAGCAGGCCGCGCCAATCTCGTGAACAGAAGAGTCCCTAAAAATCGCGGAGATTTGAAATTGTAAAAGTTCGGAATATATTTATGGTTGTATTGTACCTCGCCGCTGTCCCCATTATGGATCCGTTGGCGGAGGTATTTGCAGAATTCGGCGCCAGCTCCATCTCCGACAGCTCGTGCGCGTTGCAGGGCAGGTTCTGCAGGTGCTTGAGTATGACGGCGCCCATGGCCACCTTGTCCTGCAGCTTAACGTTCCTCGGGTCGGATCCGCCGTTGTAGAAGAAAGGGGTCATCTCCAGCACCCTCAGCAGGTACAGGGCCATGAGCGAGCGCTTGAATAGGTCCCCCACGCCGCGGTGCTTGGAGTTGGCCACCAGGGTGTAGATGGTGCGGTAGTCTGCCGCATCGTAGCAACCCTCCTCGTTGAAGCCCGTCTGCCGGGCGGCGTCAGGGCGGTGGCGACGGGCCTCGCCCTCCTCGCGGAGTTTGTTGATCACGTACCTGAAAGATGTGGCATTTATGTAGGAAACCGTAATCGATAAAATCTAATTTTATCTGTATTCCTTACTCTAAGTAGATCTTTCCCGACGACGTGAGTATCCGCATGGCCAGCATGGCGTTCTTCCCCACCCCCGCGTCCAGGATTAAGTTTAGCTGCTGGCACTCCACCTTGTGGAAGCGCTCCCAGGCCTCTGACCTGCACTCGTCCGAGCAGAACCTGACCTTTGCGCAGCACCAGCAGGGGATGGGCGCCACCACGCGGCAGTAGCAGGTGCCGCAGTGCGTGCCGTAGAACTCCGGTAAGAGGATGGACGAGTAGGGGTTCTCCACGATGAGGACCTCGCCTGAAACGGGGAATTGCATTATGTACTTCCAAAGAAGAAGTTTTGTCTAACCTGGCATTATGTCTTCCGTGGCGACTAGGTGCCTCCCCCTCTCCTCCGTGTAGGCCAGCCTGACGTCGCACCGCACGCCGGGGATCTCCTTGCTCTCCTCCTTCTCCAGCGTTGGCGCCTGGTTCTGTATGCTGAGCGGCTGCATGGACGCCTTCTTAGCCTCGGCGCTCTCCGAGAACTCGGCGATGGTCATCTGCGAGACCTTCTCGTCCAGCTGCTCGATCTGCTTGGCGATCTCCTTCTTGAAGCTGCTGGACTTGGTCTCGGACAGCGTGGAGTACTTCATCCACATCTCTGCGCTCTTCATGCTCTCAAGGGCGCGGGGGAAGTCCTTCAAAGCCTTGAGGCATCGCGCCTTACGCTCGAACAGTTTGTACATGAGATTGTTCGGGTAGCTGTTGTCGAAGGCCCGGGTAATGTCGCGTATGCACAGCTCGTACTCCTTCATCTGCAAGATATCAAATAAGAGTAGTATCTCGCTGTTTCAAGAAAAGTTGGGAATATATTTGCTGAAAAAAAAACATTTCATGAGACCAAGAACTCAAGATAGGTACCAAGAACTCAAAAACAGTTTGCTGGTGCCCACTGACTATAAGAAGAGGCTGGTCAGGATCGAGCTATCAAAGCTTGAGTGCCCAGTGTTTGCCAGGCTGGACCAGGCCTGCTATGTACCGCAACTGATGGAAGATCTTACCTGAAATAGGACCGCCGACCTGTTTGCGTACCCCAGCGCTAGCTCCTCGTGCGTGAACCCCCCGTCGTCCGCCTCGTTCTGCATGCCCATCATTCCCCCTCCGTGCAGCAGGAAGGAGTTGGGCGGCGGAGGGTGAGGGGCGTAGCAGATGCTCTGGCTGTAGTACTCGAGGGCCTCCGGGAGCTTGTTCTTCTGGTACACCTGGTTGCCCAGGTTCCTCAGCCTCTGCGACTCGGCCCGGTCCTTGTGGCTGAAGTTGAAGTCCCTCCAGGAGCCCCAGGAGGCCAGCCCGCCGCCGCCCGGGGGGTTCCCCCCGCCAAAGTTCCTCTCCAGGACGAACTTGAGGCGCTCCTCGTCGCTGCCCAGGGTGGCGAACAGCTTGGACATGGAGTGCACCTCGCCGCGGTTCTGCAGGTCGGAGCACACAGAGTGGTAGAAGGTCTCGAAGTCCTGCCCGAGGGGAGGCACCGGGGTGGCGCGGGCCCCTCCGCCGGGGCCGGACCCGGAGGAGACCCCGTTGGCGCCGCCCGACGTCATGGCGGCGGCGGAGACACCCGTGGAGGGGAAGGTCCCTTTCGGTGAGCCCCTGTGTCCAGCGCGTTCTTTGTCCCTGTGTAGGCCCTTGAGTGTCTTGTCTTGAGGTCACCCCTCTCTGTGCAAAGTCAGAGAAAGTGGCCTTGCAAGCCCGAGGTCACAACGGGGTCCTTCCAGTTCCAGCCGTGCAGTGCTGCCGTGCGGTCACTGCGTTGCGCCTCTCCTCCTTTTTTCCCTCCTCCCCCTTTGGCCTCTTTTGGGCACAACGCCAAGGACTGACTGACTCGCAAAGGCAGAACAGAACCCCGCTGGAAGAAACAGCAGAAATCAGCTGTTCGTGGCTGAGGCAGGAAATGAAAAATTGAAAAGAAGCGCCTGCGCGTCAACGTCGCCGGCTACTTCGCCATCATGTCCAAGACGGTCTCCTTCGACGGGTCCGCCCCCGGGGGACCTCCCCTCATCTCGGGGTCTTCCACCGCCCGCGGCAGCCGCGGACTGGAGATGCCCCCGGACGTGGCCCGGTCCCTTTCCGAGTCCGGCGCCACCCTCCTCCTCCTCGACTTCCCCGTCGGCGCCGAGTTCGGCATCGACCTCTGCTCGTGGAACACGGGCGAGCGATTCAAGGGCGTCAAGATGATCCCGCCGGGCGTCCACTTTGTCCACTGGAGCTCCGTGTCCCGGGTGGGCGGCGCCGTCGGGCCCAGGACCGGCTTCTTCAAGGAGTTCAAGAGGGGCGAGCTGGTCGTCAGGAGGTTCTGCCCGGAGACGGAGGACGTGGTGGAGGACGTGCCCGAGCAGGACGTGGCCAGGATGCGCGGGGACCTCAGGAACCTGGACCGGAACCTGGGCCCCTACCCGTACGACGAGTGGAAGCGTTGGGTGTCGCTCACCGACAAGATCTCCTCGTCCACTCTGTCCAGGCTTGAGCCCATCAACGGCAAGGTTCAGTCCGTCACAGAGCTCGTCCCGGAGAAGCACTTCACGTCCAGGTAAGAAAGAATTTCGAGGCTTTGTCTTTTTTGTGTGGAAAAAACGCATTTTTCACGTTTGCCACATAAATTCACTGAAAAATCATTTAAGCTATTTTTGAAACTGTTTACAGGAGGTCTCGCACTGAACAGTCTGGCTCAACCAGCAGCACTGAGCCCATGGACGAGGCCCAGACATCCTCCTCCTCCACCTCCTCCGTCTCCCCCGGCAGCAAGAGAAGCGCACACGACGACGACCAAGACCATCATTCCAGCCTTGGCGAAGACGCCAAGCTCCCTAGGATGCGGCACCAGCCTGGCACCGAGATCCGCTACACCTCTCTGCCCACGGCCAAGTACCCGCCCGGTGCCACCCCGCAGGAGATCACCAGGCACAGCATGGACGCCGGATACAGGCTCGAGCAGTACCTCCTCAAGTTCAAAAAGTGAGTGAGGTTGGCAGGAAAGTTCAAAAAATATTCAAACTTTTTTAGCATAGGAGAACAAAGCAAAGTTTCTACTGATTTTCTTTATACACGAAATACACCTCGACTATTTCCCGTTCTCCCCTGATAAATTTCCTAGACTTATCGAAACAGACCTTCTTCATTTTACAAATACAAAATCCTATTCTATTTCCAGCATGTACGGCGACCCGGTGTCCTCGTCGATGGCCCGGCTGAACCAGTCGGACGAGGTCCTTGGCGAGCTGCAGTTCTCCTTCGTGTGCTTCCTTGTTGGCCAGCACTACGACTCCTTCGAGCACTGGAAGCGACTCACCTCTCTGCTCTGCGAGTGCGGGGAGGGGGCGGTCAAGGAAAACGAGGGGCTCTACCTCACGCTGCTAGGCGACATGCACTTTCAGGTGAGAATAGCATTCGTCCCTTTAAGGACATAATGTTCGAAACTTGGTGCATTTTTTATCTTTCCCAAATAGCGAAGTAAGTTCGCTACGCGTTAATAGCTGACTTAGGGCCGGTAACGAGACGGTCTCGTCTCGAAAAAAGTCGAGACGAGACCGTATCGGTCTCGTCTCGTCTCGTGAGTTTGTCTCGCGAGACAGTCTCGAAAAATATTTTTTGTCTCGGTCCAAAAAAGCCTTCTCAAAAATGCAAAAAAGACGTTTTTTAATTTTACCAAAAAGTGTTTATGTACTGGTCTCGAATCTTGTCTCGTCTCGTCACTTTTGGTCTCGAGACGGATAGTACGAGACCGTCTCGTGTCTCGTCTCGTCTCGTGACTTGTCGTTTCGATCTCGTCTCGTCTCGTGACTTTCGTCTCGTTACCGGCTCTAAGCTGACTACTTCTTGTGGGACAAAAAGGTTTCATTACACCTTGGATGGGGAACTGTTTTAAGGCAAAAAAAAGTACCTAAATTATTTTTCCCTTCCAGATCAAGGAAGTGCCCAACGACTTCTTCGTGGACATCGTGTCCAACAACAACTTCCTGGTGACGGTCCTCTCCAGGCTGTTCCAGACGCTCAAGTCCGCCGGGTTGGACTCTAAACTGCGCTCGCGGGCGGGCGCCTTCCAGGCCAGCCTCAGCAGGAAGTTCGGATGGGACTTTGACCAGGACCTGGAAGACGAGGCGCCGGTCGTAGTCGACCTGGGAGAAGCCAGCTGATGACTCGGAAATAAATTGTATTTTGTAACGTGCGTGCCTAAGAAAAGTTTGAATTTATTCAGGTTGACTCAAAAATAAAAATATCATTGCGTGAAAGAAATATGAAATGTGCGCAAGTGGGCAATTTGTTCTGTGAAACGGTACCTTACCGTACAATCTGCGTACTACAGTAGAGGTGCGAAGGTGGGAAAGACCACCCGGAATGAGAAGGAAGTAGAGGAATTGGGTGCCGCCGCTGTCCGCTTATGCCATGTGCAAATAATAAGTTCTTGCGGTCAGGAGGGGAAGGGGGAAATTTTCCCCCACTTGAAAAATGCGCAAGTTTGGTGGAAGCATGAGAAGGAAGAAGAAAAGGGAGGGAGGAAAAGGGTCTGTTTGCACAAATGGGTTTTTGACGCCTCACGTCACACCCCGTTTTCCGGTAGTCGTCGGGCAGTCAAGAGGGTGGAGGTGCAAGGAAAATTGTCTTGGCGCGTCGCAGCATTTTAAATTTCGGTGCACGCTGCAGTTTTCGTGAAAAATGGTGGGGATAAAATCGCGGCCGTTTTTTCCTTGGCGTGTGCTTCCTAAAAAATGCGTAGTCGTTCTTGCCGTCTTTCTTGCCGTCCTGTCCCATGTCATCGTTAAAGCAGGTAATTCTTACTCGCATTTTTGAGCCGAACTTTACTGTCCAATTATTTGTGTGCAAAGAACAAGGAGGAAGTTTTGATCCGTACCTGAGTCACGAGCTCCAGTCCAAGCTCCAGCTGTCTCAGAGGCTGGCCAGGGAGATGGACAAGTTTAGGAACCAGCTCTTGCATCAGGCAACGGTGAGTGGGAATTTTTTTCGAGATTCCAGTTAACTTTCCTACATAATTCTATATTTTTAAACTTAAGGTGGTAAACCGGCGGGCTCTGATCAAGGCCCTGCAGAAGAAGAACTTTGCGAACGCGTACGCCTCCTTCTCCTTCATGACGTCGATTGTCCTCCAGATTTACTTCTCTGTCTATGGAAAGACATCCGCCACTTTCGGTGACGTGATCCAGGCAAGCGAGTTTATGAAAATAAAAACGGCAATAAAATACATCCTTTAGGTGGGTATTGATGGAAGCGGAAACTATTTTTTTTTTCAGGTGGGCGGCATGGCGGCTGAAGAGGCGTCCTACGACGCCGAGGGATTCCTAAGCGTCAAAAACATTGATACAAGGTGAAATCCATATTAAAAGCAATAGCTAAAAGTGCCACCGATACATTTTTTTTGCAGTTGCCTGAACGGCCTATCCGAGCTGGAGCACCGATACGATTTGGCCGACAAGTTTCTAGAAGTCGAGTCGGGCTTTGTTTACGGCGAGGGAGGAAGAGGTTCCCCCACCCTGGAGGGGAAGAAGGAGGAACTGCTACTGGACATAATGGACTTCAACAGGGAATTCCAGGTTTGCTTCCCTGATATTGAACAATAAAACATTTGAATTTATTATTTTTTTTGCAAAAATATGGAGGACACGGCGAGTTGCGTCATTTCTTCGGACATAAACGCCGAGAAAGAGCGCCTCCTGGGATTATTGGGATTGTACACCGCGGCGGCCAACAAGAGACTAAGACTATTCCTATAACTTTCATTTCCTAGCTCAATTTAATTAATTCATCGTGTATAGGGGGGTTGCAAAATAAAAGGAACTCTCATATCACCGTTTCTTTTTCTTCTTCTTGCCTCCCCCGCCTCCGCCGCCTCCGCCGTCCTCCCCCAAGTATACAGAGTGCCCCGTGCTCTTCAGGTGCGAAAACAGCTTGTTTTTAGACTCAAATTCGTTTCTGCAAACGGCGCAACGCCTGCTATTCGCTTCGGGATCACCGCCCTCTTCGTCTTCACTGTTGTCTTTCTTGGCAAGAGCAACGGGCTTTGGGTTCTTGTCCTTGTTCTTTGCCCTTCTGCTCTTCTTCTGCTTGGCGGCACCTGCTGATGCTGACGGCTTCTCGCTCTCCTCCGCGTCCGCCAAGTCGCTCTCCCTCTCCTTGGCGACCTTTTCGATCATATCCTTGTTGGAGTTATCGTTCACGTTTTCTCGCTCCTCCTCGGTGGAAAGGTGATTATCCTTCTCCGCCGAAGGAATCACCCTGCCCTTCTTCTTTGTCTTCTTCTTCCTCTTGTTGCCCTTTCTGCTCTCTTCCTCCTCTTCCCCTTCGCTTTGGGACACATCCTTGGCCGTGGTCGTCGCTGCCAACGAGTCCCCGTCGGCGTCTTTGGCTTCGTCACTAGAATCTTCCAACCCGAGCTCCTTCAGGTCAATGTCCTCCCCTCCGTTCTCCTCTTCCATCATTTCCTTGAGAAGTTTGACATTCTCCAGGTGCTTCTTCTGCCTGAGGTGGCCCTGGAACGCCTTGGCGCTCCTCAGCTGCTTGTTGCAGGCCACGCAGTAGTTCTCCTCTTCCTCCTCCTCGGTGTCGTAGGCGTCCTCCAGATTCTGGAGTTCGTCTTCCAGCCTGGACATGCCGAAGGCACTCTCCTCTGTTTTGGTAGCAGCTTCCAGCATCTTGGCGCGCTCCTCTAAATGCTGCTGGCGCTTCTCCTCCGTCTTTCGGGCGTTCTCGGCGATCTGAAAGACGGAAAGACGGGGGAATGTTGAATTGCTGGTACTTTTATCCATACATAAATGGCCTTGTGTTTCTTCACCTTTTCCTCCAGCCTTTTGTTGAATTCCGCGATCCTCCTGTCTCTTTTCCGCACGAACTTGACAAGCTCGCGGACGAGGTCGTTGCGCTCTTTGCGGGCGGCGTCCCGTACCTGACAAACCGAATTATCAATTTATCAATTATTCGAAACATTTTAATTTATCTCCACCTTTTTGTTCTCCTTGTCCATGGCCCTCACTATTCTTCTGTTTTCTGCCTGGCGTGTGTCGTACCTAGCAAGAGATTCGAGACGCTTAACCGATTAACCGACTATTCTCCCCCCTCGTCTCACAACTCACTTGTCCAGCCAGGAGTATGACCTCGGTGTGACGTATCCGGAGAAGAATGAGTAGAACTCCTGCCAGACGTCGTCTTGGGAGCCAGAGTCGCCGAACGGAGGGTACCGAAGCACCTGAGAATTGACACACAAAATGAGAGTAAGAACAAATAAATAAATATAGACTTTTCTTACCTCGTCCGAAAACCCGTTGTCCTCCTCGCACAGCGTTGCGAAGAGCCCCCTGTAGACGGCGTAGAATCCCTTCTCCCCGTCGCCGAACCCCTTGTAGCACGATGAGGAGAAGAAGGGAAAGAGGTCCACGCCGCCGATGTCGACCTCGCCGTCGCCGCCAACGCCACCGCCCTGAACAAAAAAATGATAGTTTTCATTTTGTCAATCAGGATGCTTTCTAAAAGAACAGGTAAATTTCTCACCTGCAGTATCGCCTCCCTGTGGGCGTCGTACCAGGCCCTCTCCTGAGGGTCCGAGAGCACCTCGTATGCCTGCTGCAGCTCCTGGAAGGCCTCCTTGGCGCGGTCAGGGCTCACGTCGCGGTTCTTGTCCGGGTGCATCTTGAGCGCCATCTGCCTGTAAGTCTTCTTGAGCTCGTCGTCGGTGGCCGTGCGGGACACGCCAAGGACGTCGTAGTGGCACCTGCGCTTCTGCGCCCCGCCGCCAGACGCCATGGTGAGGAAGGTGTTGGCGCACGTGAGCGTGAACAACTTG
>JAAUYB010057343.1_pt1 | contig 10628 bp, 10 predicted proteins | sample 7278071 | NCBI WGS metagenome assembly JAAUYB01 (sample SAMN14350121, study PRJNA611818) | marine sediment metagenome | isolation source: surface marine sediment (1.8m) | place: French Polynesia: Moorea | collected 2018-08 | reverse complement strand
CTTTCCGTTGCCGCCTCGGCCACCTGCGGCGCGCCGGGGTAGCGCGCGGCGACCTCGCCCAGCATGATGCAGGCCTCGTTGGTCTGCCCTAGATCGGCGAGCGACTCGCCCAGGCGCAAGAGCGCCTGCGCCGCGCGCGGGCCGTCCGGCCAGCCGGAAAAGCTGTCGAGATAGGCCCGCGCCGCCGACGACACCTGGCCGAGCCCGATCAGTGCCTCGCCCCTGAGAAAATACGCCTCGCCGTTCAGAGGCCCGCCTGGATAGGTCTCGGTAAAGACGCGGAACTGCTGCGCCGCGCCGGCGAAATCGCCAGCCTCCAGCGCCGCTACGGCGCGGTCGAAATCCGCCTGTTCGCCCATCGCCATCTGGGTGCCGCTGTCCTGTGGCGCCGGTGCCGCCACCACCGGCTGCGCGGTGCCGGTCTCGCCTCCGAGTGTCGAGGTTTCCGGCAGGCCGGCGATGTCACATCCGGCCTCGAGTTCACAGAGCCGGAACTCCAAATCGCCGATCCGGTTGGTCCCGTCGGCCACCACACGGTTCACCCGGAACTCGAGCTCTTCGGTCCGCGCCGTCAGCCGCTGCAGCTCGGCCTCCATCCGGTTAACGCGGTCGAGCACGGTGCCGCCGCCGGCCGCCGTGCCCGGGCTACCGGTGGTCGACAGCTCGCGCTTCAGCCGCTGGATCTCGACGAACAGCACCGACAGCTCTTGGCGGATATCCGCCAAGGTGGCGTCCTGCGCGGCTGCCGGCGCCGTGGGCGCCAATAGAACCAGCGCCAGACCGGCCAGGATCGCCCGCGTCAGCCCCATTCAGCCGGTCAGCCCCGCGGCGATCACCGTCACCGCGCGGCGGTTCTTGGAATAGCACGTCTCCTCAGAACAGATCTCGATCGGCCGTTCCTTGCCGAAGCTAATCGTGGTGATCCGGCCCGGCGCCACGCCTTGCGAGATCAGAAACTCGCGCACCGCGTTGGCCCGCTTTTCGCCGAGGTTGAAGTTGTAGACCCGCGTGCCCTGTTCGTCGGCGTGGCCCTCGATCTTGGCGGCGAATTCGCGGTTGTCCAACAGCCAGTTGGCCTGGGCCGTCAGCGTGCTTTGCGCCGCGGCGCTCAGCGTCGACTGGTCCACGGCGAACAGCACCCTGTCGCCGACCGTGGCGCTGAAATACTCCGGCGAATTGGTCGCCGTCGGCCCGACCTCGGCGCCGAGCCCGTCCTGGTTGCCCAGACCGACGGTGTCGTCCTCGAACCGCGTGGGATTGGTGCAGGCGGCCGTCGCGGCCAGCGCGAGCAAGCCGATGGCTTTGCAGATTGGGGTCATCGAAGGGGCCTCATTGGGGTCGTTGGTGCTCGATTGCGTTCAGACTAACAGTTTTGCGGGGGTTTGGGAACGGCGGAGGAAGACGGGCGGCAGTTCCGCAGAAGCATTCTGAGGCCGGAAATGGCCTGGGGAGTAGACATTGGATCAAATGCGCGGAGCCAGGCCCATCGCCGGCCCGCGGGGTGGCGAGCCGACCTCTGAACGGCGGCGCTTTTTGGCTGTCGAGCCCGTAGGGCATCGAGCGGTGCGGGACGCCAGTTCAATTGCCACCCCTCCGGGGCGTTCGTGGCCGCCCGAAAACGGTCCGCTGGACCGTTTTTTTTTGGGGGCTACGAACTGGCGTTAGGCACGGCGGCCTGCGGCCTTGAGTCCGTGCCTTGGGTCATCGCCCCGACGCCCGCTCCAGGCCAATCTCAACCACTGGAACCACACCCTTCCCCAAGCATCATGGCAGCAACGGCGACCAGGCCGGGTCGGACGCTGCGCCCTCGGTCGGCACCCGCCGCAGGTTGCGCCCCGAGATGTCGACCGAATAAAGCGCCGGCGCGCCGGTCGGGCCTTGGGTTTCGCGGGTGAACATGATCACGCGCCCGTTCGGCGACCAGGCCGGGCTTTCGTCGAGGAACGAGGCCGTCAGCAGCCGCTCTTCGGACCCATCGGTGCGCATCACGCCGATATGGAACCGCCCCTTGTTCTGCTTGACGAAGGCCACCAGATCGCCGCGCGGCGACCAGACCGGCGCGCCGTAGCGGCCAGGGCCGAAGCTGATCCGCGTCGCCTCGCCCCCGCCCGCCGGCATCACATAAAGCTGTTGGGTGCCCGAGCGGTCGGATTCGAAGACGATGAACCGGCCGTCAGGCGACACGCTGGGCGCGGTCTCAATCGCCGGGCCGCTGGTCAATTGACGCACCGCGCTGGTGGCGAGGTTGAGCTGGTAGAGGTCCGAATTGCCGCCCTTGGCCAGCGAATAGACCACTGTTCCGCCGTCCGGCGTGAACGACGGGCCGACCGACATCGCGCCGGCCTCTTGCTCCAGCACCCGCCGCTGGGTGGTGCCGACGTCGAGGATATGCACCCGCGGCGCGCCGGTCTCGTAGCTGGTGTAAAGCACCTTGTCGCCGGCCGGCGAGATCCGCGGCGCCAGCACCAGCGTGCCGCTGTCGGTCAGAAACTGAAGGTTGGCGCCGTCGTAATCCATGATCGCCAGCCGGGTGCGGCGGGCGTTCTTCGGCCCCGAGGCCGAGACGAACACCACCCGGCTGTCGAAATAGCCGCCCTCGCCGGTGATCCTGGAATAGACCGCGTCGGCCACCTTATGCGCCATCCGCCGCCAGCTCGCTTGAGAGGCAGCGAATTGCAGCCCGTCGCCCAACGGCGCATCGGCGAAGACGTCGAAGAGGCGGAACTTCACCGTCACCCGCCCGTCCGAGGTGGTCGCCACCGCACCCGTGATCAGCGCCTGGGCGTTGATCGCCTTCCAATCGGAATACTGCACCGGGCTAGCAAAGCTGGTCACCGTCGAGATGAAGGCGTCCTTGGGAATCTCGCGAAAGAGCCCGGTGCCCACCAGATCGGCGGCAATCACCTGGCTGATCTGCGCCGCCATCTCTTCGGACCCGGCGTTTTCCGCCACGAATTGAGGCAGGGCGAAGGGCAGGGGCTCGATCACGCCCTCGGTGATCTCGATCCGCAAAGGACCGGGCGATTGCGCCGCGCCGTGCTGCGGCACCATTGCCAGCGCCAGGGCGAAGGTCAGCGTCAGAAGCCGTCTCATTTGATCCGCATTCTCACTGGATTGAACGTCATTTCAATGTCCCGCCAGTGGGCATACTTCTCTTCCGGCAGGTCGTAGCCGCGGGCGCCGCAGCGGATGATCGCGCGGCGCGCCGCCTCGAAGGCCTGGCGGGCGGCGGCGTCGGTGCCGCCCGAAGCGCTGAGCATCCGGATCGACCCGGTGTCGGGCGTGCCGTCTCGCAGCATCGCCACGGCGACGACGACCGTGGTCTGCAGCGCGTCCGAACTCAGCGAGCCGACATTCCAGCACTGCTGCACCGCGACCCGAAGCCCGTCCTTTTCCGAACTGCTGAGCGGCGGCCCGGCGGCTACCGCCGCGGCGGGCGGAGCGGCGGGCTGCGGCGCGGCGGCGGTCGAGACCGCGGCGGCGACGGCATCGGCGATGGCGTCGCTGGGCGTGTCGGGCTGTGGTTCCGGCTCCGGCTCTAGCTCGGCGGCGGCCTGCAGCACAGGCCGGCCCATCGGCCGCGGCGACGAGACCGGCGCCGCCGAGGGCGTCTCGGCCTCGGTTACGATCTCGGTCGTGGCCTCTTCCGGCGCCGCCTCGGGTTCCTCTTCGGCGACCTGATCGGTCTCGGCCTCGGGCGAAAGCCGCGGCACCGGCGTATCGGCGATCTGCGGCGCTGCAGGCGCCTCGGGCACCGGGATCGGCGCGACCCGCGGCGCGTCGCGCGGCTGCGGCGTCTCGCTGGGCTGGGCCAGGTCCGGCGGCGTCTCGATGTTGGGCGGCGCGATCGGGGCGGGGGGCGTGTCGGCGACCTCGGCCGCGGGCGGCTCCGGCGTCGGCGGCGTCTCTGGCGCGGCATCGGGGGCCTCCTGCGCCGCCGCTTCGGGCGCGTCGGGCGGGTCGGGGGGCGTCTCGGGCCTGAGCGCCGGGACCGGCGAGGCCTCGACCTCCGGCAGTTCCGGTACCGGCACCTCCTGTGCTGCCTCGGGGCTCTCCTGCGGCAGCGACAGAGCCGCGAAATCCTGCGCCGAGATCAGCGAGACCTCGGCGGTGTTCAGTGCCGGCGGTTCCGGCGCGGCCTGGAACAACCCGCCGACGGCGAGCCAGACCAGCAACAGCCCATGCCCGGCGGCGGAGATTTTCATACCGGTGGTCATGGCGCACCGGCCTCGACAACGGATCGAGGCGGCGCCAAGGACACACCCGAAATGGCGCACCGCAAAGGCCCGCGAACTCGAACACCGCAGAGGACCCTAGCCTGCGGCGGACGCGATCCGGGTCTGCGCCCGCGGGAAGCGGTCGGATGCCCTGTCACCTCGATCCCAACGCGTCAGCCTCCGGCCTCGTCCAGGGTCGGCCCGCCGGTATCGGTCACCAGCCCGATATTGCGGAACCCGCCGGCATTGAGCGCGCCCATCACCTGCGCCACCTGGGCATAGGGGATCGCCCCGTCGGCGCGCAGAAACACCTTGTCGCTCACCCGCTCCGCCGCGATGGCGCGCAGTTTCGGGATCAACTCGTCCGCCGGCGTCTCGGTGGTCTGGATCAGGATCCGCCCCTCGGCGGTCAGCGTGATCGTCAGCGGTTCCTCCTGGTCGACCGGCAGCGCCTCGGCCGCGGTGTCGGGCAACTCAACCGGCACGCCCACGGTCAAAAGCGGCGCCGAGACCATAAAAATGATCAAAAGCACCAGCATCACGTCGACGAACGGCGTAACGTTGATCTCGGACATCGCCCGGTAGCGCCCGCGCCGCCGTCGGTCGCGCCCGCGCCGCTCGGCTCCGCCCGAGCCCTTGATGACACCCGCGCCCACTGGCCTAGCTGTCCAGTTGCCGCGACAGGATCGTCGCGAATTCGTCGGCGAAGGCCTCGTAGCCGGCCACGATCCGGTCGCTATCGGCGGAGAGCTTGTTGTAGAAGATCACCGCCGGGATCGCCGCGAGGAGCCCCAGCCCAGTGGCCAGCAGCGCCTCGGCGATGCCCGGCGCCACCACCGCGAGGTTGGTCGATTGCTGCCCGGCGATCTCGATGAACGACCGCATGATTCCCCAGACCGTGCCGAAGAGCCCGATGAACGGCGCCACCGAGCCCACCGAGGCCAGAAACGACAGCCCCTTGTTGAGCTCTTCGGCCTCCTTGTTAATCGCCACGTCCATCGATCGGTCGATCCGCGCCTGGGCCCCGGCGATCAGCGCCCCGTCCTGCCGGTGCGAGCGGCGCCATTCCAGCATGCCGGCGGCGAAGATCTTCTGCGACGAGCCGTCGGGCGCCTCGCCAATCTTGTCATAAAGCTCATCCAGCGGCTCGCCGGACCAGAACGAGCCGTCGAAGACCTCGGCCTCGGCCCGCGCCCGGCGGTAGTTGATCAGCTTTTGAAGGATGATCCCCCAGGCCCAGACCGAGGCGACGATCAGAAGAATCATCACCAGCTGCACAACGAAGGAGGCGCGCCAGAAGAGCGCGAGAAAAGAGAATTCGACGTCCATTGGTCCTGCTCTTGGTTCGGCCCTGTCCCGTGGGCTCTGATTAGTCGCGAACCTACCGCAAAATCAGGGGGAAAGCCAAGAAAACAGCGTCACGCCGTTGAAACCCTCGTGATCACGTGAGCCGTCGGCGAATATCCGCCGGCAGCCGCGTCGGCCGCCCGGCCGCCGTCAGGACCACCAGCGTGACGGTGGATCGAAACAGCAGCTCATCCCCGCGCAGCACGTCCTGGCCCAGCACCAGCCGCGCGCCCGAGACGTTATCGATCCGCGTCTCCACCGTAAGATCGTCCTGAAACCGCGCCGGCGCCAGATACTCCGCTTCCACCTTATGGACCGCGAAAACGATCCCTGCCTCATCGCGCAAGGCCACCTGATCGATGCCCATCTCGCGCACGAATTCGGTCCGGGCGCGCTCGATAAACTTCAGGTAGTTGGCGTAATACACGATCCCGGCGAGGTCGGTGTCCTCGTAATAGACGCGGGTGGTGAAGATGTGCGGCATGCTCAGTCCGTCTTGATCAGTCCGGAAAACCCGGCCACCGCCAACAGTGACAGGGCCCAGCCGACCAGGATATGAACCCACAGATAGACCCGAGCCGCGCCCCCGTCCGGAATCCAGAACTCCTGCATCTCCAGCGCCACGATGGGCAGCAATGTGTCCGCCGAATAGACCAGGGCGTTGAAGTCCGGAAACGACTGCGCCTCGGGCTGATCGCGGTAGCAATCCAGTTGAGACCCATGGCCGGACCGCCAGCGGGCCGCCAGCATCCCCCGCTCGGCAAAGTAATCCGGTGCGCAAGCCGCCCATTCCGGACTTCGCAGCACGAACGCGTTGTTCGGCTTGATCGCCTCGGCCCGCCCCGCGGCCTCGAACACCGCCGCCCCCAGCAGCCAGAACCCCAGAAGCCACAGAAACGCCACCGTCGGCCGCCGCCCGTACCGCGTCGTCGCCCCCATCAGCGCATCTGAGAGCCAAAGCAGTGGTTGCGACCACCGCCGGGCCCGAACCCGCCGCGCCGCTCGTTGCCGCCGCTCCTTGTCGATCAAAACATCCCGCGCTGCCTCGGCGTGCCCCATCTCGCGCAGCACCTTCGCGCACTGCTCAGAGGGCTGCGGCCAGAAATCCACGCCCCAGCGCGTCGGATCCTGCCGCGACAGCCAGTCGATCCGGGAGGGCGCATCCACGGGGCTGGATCCCGTGAAAGCCCCATAGCGGCATCGGTTCAAGATCAGATGCCCTGGCCCAGGCCAACTCCCCTTCTCGTCGTTGATGTCACCAAACCGAGCGGCCGTCAGACCGAGCACCCCAGTAATCTTCGCTCCCCCTCTGATGAAAAAGCAGCCTGCAACATCCGCACCTTCAGCCTTTAGCGAGAAGCCGTCCGCACCGGATCCCAGCATAGCGCCTTCACAGTCGAGGTCTCCTCCTACTCGCGCGCCAAGCAAGCGCACTGTGCCAGCCGACTTAAACCCGACACTCAAGCGCACATCACTGCCTGCCTCAATCCCATCAGCAAACAGCGTAACGCCGTTAGGCCCTGCTGCCATCTCCGCTCCAGCGCAGTTAAGGCTAGCGCCCAGTCGCGCTCCCAGCAACCGCACCGTGCCCTGCGACCGAAACCCGCCGCCTAAGTACACGCCGCTCCCCACAGCCAGCACATCGCCGTGAAGTGATACCCCATCGGCGCCCGACGAAAGAACCGCGCCTTCGCAGTCGAGTGAACCTCCGATCCGCGCGCCTAGCAGTCGTACCGCACCTTGCGAACGAAATCCGCGGAGAAAAACACCACCGCGCACATCTAGACGATCCGCAAATAGGCTCGGCACTCTACTCCCGTTAAAGTACAGCCCATCAAGTTGCGTTGACCGTAAAACTGCATTGGCGTCGACGCGGCAATCAAACAATGCTAGGACCCTTGGGCAGCGTGCGCCCTCCAGATTCAACACGCCGGTGATCCTCGCGCCCTTAATCTTCACGCCCCATTCCGGCACCGGCGCAGGCAACGCGTCGCAGCCGCCCAGCATCAGATAGCGCAGGAACGACCCGCGCACCTGCCGCTCCGGCCCCGCATCCGCCTCCGGCAGATCGTCGCCGAACACCACAACCCCGTTCGGATTGACATCGCGCCCGATTTCGTCGCGCAGCCGCTCTTCGGCCGGGCTCAACTTCCCGAAATCCTCCAGCCGCCTCATGCCGTCCGGCCCACCCGAGCCGCCAACCGCAGCGCGTGGGCGGGGTCTTGCGCCACCACCGGCATTACCGGGTCGTAGGCCGCCCGGATCACCTCGGCAATCTCGGGCCGTAGGATGGTCTTACCGGTGTCGATCCGGGCGAGCGCCGAGCGGTCTTGGAACGCGGTGTCGGACCACAAAAGGATCGTCTGCACCATCTGTGAGAGCGCCAGCGTCTCGGCCGAGACCTCCGCCAGATGTGCGTCCATCCGCAGAAACACGAATGCCGCCTGGATCGCGCCGGCGTCGTCGAAGCGAAACACCCGGTACTGGTTCGCCTCCGCCTTGACCAGCCGTGCCACCAGCGGCGCCAGATCCGGCACCAGCCGGTCGAGCCCCGGCACCTGCGGCAACTCCTCCCAGTCGCGGAAGAAGAACACCATCAGGTTGGCGCCCAGCTCCGGGTCGGTCTCGGCCATCTTGTGGCCGGCCAGCGCCACCACAGCCTCGCAGGCACCCTTGACCACCGACAAGGTGGCGTCCTCGACCCCGAACACCACCGGCGCGATCGGCCGGCCCCAGCGGGCAAAAAGGTACGACCCGTCCGACCGGGTAAAGAGCCGTTCGACCTCGTCCGCCGTCATGGTCGCCGCCATACCGCCCCGCTCCCCCGCTTCATCTGGCCACAAATACCTCCGCCGGAGGCAACGCGCGCAGCGCGTTTCACTTGCCGAACAGCTCGCCCTGGCCTGGCGCCTTCGGCGGCTTTAGCCCAAGATGCGCCCAGGCCTTGGCCGCCAGCATCCGCCCGCGCGGCGTGCGCTGGATCAGGCCCTGCTGCAACAGATAAGGCTCGATCACCTCCTCCAGCGCATCGCGGCTCTCCGACAGCGCGGCGCACATCGTCTCGACCCCCACCGGCCCGCCGGCGTAGTTCTCGGCGATCATCGACAGGTACCGCCGGTCCGCCCCGTCGAGCCCCAGATCGTCGACCCCGAGCCGGGTCAGCGCCCGGTCGGCGAGGGCGCGGGTCAGGCGCCCATCGCCCTCGACCACCGCGAAGTCCACCACCCGGCGCAAGAGCCGCCCGGCGATCCGCGGCGTGCCCCGCGCCCGCTTGGCGATCTCGCGCACGCCGGCATCTTCGGCCGACACATCCAGCATCCGCGCGCCCCGCGCGACGATCTGTTCCAACTCGGCGGCGGAATAGAACTGTAGCCGCACCGGGATCCCGAACCGGTCCCTCAGCGGCGTGGTCAACAGCCCCAACCGGGTCGTGGCGCCGACCAGCGTGAACGGCTGTAGCTCGATCCGCACGGTTCGCGCGGCCGGCCCTTCGCCAATCACCAGATCAAGCTCGAAATCCTCCAGCGCGGGATAAAGCACCTCTTCGACGACCGGGTTCAGGCGGTGGATCTCGTCGATGAACAGCACGTCGCGGGCTTCCAGGTTGGTCAGGATCGCCGCCAGATCGCCGGCCTTGGCCAAGACCGGGCCAGAGGTCATGCGGAAGTTCACCCCCAATTCGCGGGCGATGATCTGCGCCAGCGTCGTCTTGCCCAGACCGGGCGGCCCGTGGAACAGCGCATGATCCATCGCCTCGCCCCGCCGCCGGGCGCTTTCGATGAAGACCGCCAGGTTCGACCGCGCCTCGGCCTGGCCGATGAATGCCTCCAGCGTCTGCGGCCGAAGCGCCCGGTCCAGATCCTCCGGCCGCCGGTCGGGGCGCAAGGTGGGATCGGGCTCAGACACGCGGCCCTCCCGGCAAACATCTGTCGTGTCCCTGCAGCCGCGCCGCGAAGCGGGCCGTCAGAGCCGATGAGCGCCCGGCGATCCTCATCCCTTCGGCGCCAACAGCCGCAACGCCGCGCGGATCAGCGCCGCCGTGTCCGCCTCGGGCTCCGTGCCCGCCGCCTCGGCCACCGCGCTCGCCGCCTCGCCCGGGCCATAGCCCAAATTCGACAGCGCACTCAGCGCCTCGGCCTGCGCCGCCGCGGTATCGGGTCCACGGCTGGATGGCGGCGACGGGGCGGCCGCGCCGGCGCCCCCGGTCGCCACCGGCTCCACCAAACCCTCGCCCGCTCCTTGGATCGCGCCGCCCATGGCCATCACCGCCGGCGCCTTGTCCTTCAACTCGTTGACCACCCGCTGGGCGATCTTCGGCCCCACCCCCGGCGCCGCCTTCACCGATGTCGCGTCACCCAAGGAGATCGCCCGGCTCACGCCCTCGGCCCCCAGCGTCCCCAGGATCGCCATCGACGCCTTCGCGCCGATCCCCTGGACCGACATCAACAGCCGGTGCCATTCCTTCTCGATCAGCGAGGTGAAGCCGAAAAGCTGCAACAGATCCTCCCGCACCAGCAGATCGGTGTACAAGGCCACCGCTTCGCCTGGGCCCGGCAGCGCCGCCATCGTGCGGTCCGAGACATAGACCACGTAACCCACGCCGCCGACGTCGATCAGCACGTGGTCGGTGCCGCGATAGTCGAGCCGCCCGGCGAGCCGCCCGATCAAAGACCCGCTCGGCCCAACGCCGCCTCCAACCGCCCCGAGGCGCGTGCATGATGCGCGTGGCACAACGCCACCGCCAGTGCATCCGCCGCATCCGGCCCGGCAATCCGTGCCCCCGGCAGCTGCAGCCGCACCATGTGGTCGACCTGGACCTTCGCCGCGTGGCCCACGCCCACGACGGTCTTCTTCACCGTGTTCGGCGCGTATTCGCCCACCGGCAGCCCCGCTTGCGCCGGTACCAGCAAGGCCACGCCCCGCGCCTGGCCCAGCTTCAGCGTGCCGGCCCCGTCGCGGTCGAGCAGACCTTCGTCAACCGCGACGGGGCGGCGACGCTCAAGCTGGGACAGGCGCGGGGGGTCGCGCTTTTGGTCCCCGCGGCCGCCGGGATCGAGATTGGCG
>JAAUYB010111602.1_pt1 | contig 10629 bp, 10 predicted proteins | sample 7278071 | NCBI WGS metagenome assembly JAAUYB01 (sample SAMN14350121, study PRJNA611818) | marine sediment metagenome | isolation source: surface marine sediment (1.8m) | place: French Polynesia: Moorea | collected 2018-08 | reverse complement strand
CTCCTCCTCCTCCTCCTCCTTGCAATTTCCCATATCATCAAAGGGGGGAAATTCACGACGACGAACGACCCTTCTTTCCCCTATCTCCGTTGCGCAATCATGCCCTTTTTTGAAGAGAAAGGCCCCTTTCTCCTCGATATATCAAGGTCGAAGAATCTCTTTCCTGATCCCCTTGGGGGATTACATTTTTTCGCTTGCTGTGCTTTGAGATGGAGAAAATCTCTTGTGCTAGACCAGATTGTAAAAGTTCAAAATTCTTAACCTGCAATAAATTTCGCCACGCACTGCCTGGCTTTCTATATGTTTGTGTACTCTCTTGCCTTCCTGTTGGAGACAAATTGATCAAGGGGCGAAGAAAGTTCGTACTTTGTAAAGGTACACAAGTTATCTGGCTGTCAAAGGCAGATTTTTGATCTAGGATGCCAGGGAAAAGTACTGTGGTTACCGCTCAGGCTACGTACTGGTTTGCCAAAAGAGGTTTTCTGTTGAAGCATTGTTTTGTTGCTCGGGGAAAATCATAGATAAGCCTAGCGTGACTTAAATCTCCAAATGCGTTTTAGCTGAACAATTGAAACATTTCCTTTAAAACTAGATTATTTTTATTTTCAATTTTAACATTATATAGGGGAATTTATGTTGCGGTTCTTCTCGCTCCTTCTACGCAGATACACAAGCGCGCAAAAAAATCGCTTTCTCTCCTTCGCTTCCCCCTCCTTCCCGATGCAAAAAATCACCCTGGAGCTCCTTCCATTAATCTCCCTTCTTTTTCCGGGGAACCGACAAAAAAATTGAGGCGAAATTCCTCATCCTTCCATCCTTTCTCCACCGCTCCCCCTCCTCTCCTCAGACAGGCGGAAGGAAAGAGAAGGAAGGATAGAGGCTCGCTATGCCTACTGTTCAGACTAGAAAGGAGAGGGGAAGTAGGGAGAATAAAAAACGTTGATTCGACAAGAAATATTTGCACTTGAGTCTTTTGCTGACTTTAAAAGTAATTCAATTTCAAACATTATGTACAGCGAAATGCTCGGTGAATTTCTTTCCCACTTGGCCTATCTTTCTCATTTGATCTCTTGCACGCTTCTCGAGAGAGATGATGGATAAAAACCCTACAGTAGAAAGCGTTGTTGCCTTCTCGTCATTACCCATTCCTCCTTCGCTCAATGATGACGACTGCTTGACTCTTTTACGCTTCCTAATGAACACTAGCTGTAGGACTAGCTATGTAGGCTCCATTTCAAAAGCGGCGGTGAGGGGTTTTACACAACCAAATTAGGCAAAGGCGTGTTTCTGAATCCCCAAAACTTAACTACTAAAAAAGATTTTTTATAGTGTCCGTGCAAGAATCCGTTGACTATTGCACTTAAGACGTCAACCGGACCAGAGCGGTTGATTTTTCGAAATTCGCACGAAAGTGTAGAAAGGAATGAATGTTGGGTCCGTCTCCGCCTCCTCTCGCTGGCCACAAAAACATTACATCACTCTGTGGGTGGGGACTGGGGAGGGAGGCCGCGAGACAGCCCGAGCGTCAGACGAGAGGAGAAAAGGAAGAAAAAAGATTTACGTGGAATTAATGACGACACTCCGGGGGTCGCAAAGAAGGAAAGGGATCCCCGACGCATAGATACGGAATCACACCTGCAGGAATCAAAATTGCACAAACAAAAAAAACAAGAAAACAGTTTTTTCGGGCAAAAATTAATAGGCCATTTACAAAAGCCGTTTACCAAGAGCTAGATGACACATAATCTTCTACGTGGGTGCATTGCTTCATGAGTGGTAGATGTTGCATTTTTGGGTAAAATAAATTCGCGTAGGAATGGGAAGATAAAATGATATTTATTGCACCTCCCTGTGGGATGTGAGAGCACTCTCCTCTCCTCTCCTTTCTTTGCTCACTTTTTGCCTCTTCCCGAGGGAGGGAAGGAAGGGAAGAGAAGGAGGCATGACTAATGCTTTCCCCCTTCAGAGCAAAGAGAAGAAAACTAGGCAAAAAGAAGGAGAGGAGGGTGGGACTACTTAGCGTATCCAGGTCAACTGTCTTGTCTCTCCACAGGGTGCGAAAAGGAGGGCAAAAAATGCAAAAAAAAATTACTAAAAAGTGGGAAAACCTTAGTCGTCAACAATTTGTCAGAGATTTATAAATTTTTCTGGAGAAATAACCACGTGTTTTTGAGAGCATTCCTGAGAAGTGATTTGTTCTCCCACCTCAACACGGTTTTTCCCAAGCGGGAGGGAAAATATGGGAAACGGCGTCGTCGTCGTGTGTGGGAAAACTTGGAATGTGTGCAATGGAATTCCGAGCAGTCGAGTCACTCTGATTGATCCAGATCCCGAAAGTGTCCGAGATTTTACGACAGGGGCGTAAAATAAAACACAAAGGGCCTTTCATTCTTTTTTTTCTGAAGCGTCATCGCTCGCTTTCCCCGAAAAATAAAGATCGAAAAAGGCTTTTCCCCTGGAAGAGATATATTGGAACTCTTCGTTCGCGTGTGTGCCGAAAAAGCGTCTGGGAAGTATCGGAAATCGGCGCCTATTAGAAAACCGTAAGCGGAGGCTCTTTCGTTTCCTGCCAAGAATAAGGGGCGATCCCTTTCTGCTCCATTCGCCAGACCACTACTATGCCCCTTTCCTTTCTTCCTTTCAAAGGCGGAAGGAAACAAGAACAGCTAATAAGACCACTTCCTAACGTTTCGCACTGCACTGGCGACATTGTCAAAATGGCAAATATACCTAGTCAACAACTGGGTCCTTTTGTCTAATTTCGAGAAAAAAGGCAAATAATAAGACGAGTTCCAAGACTCTCATCTTACCCATCCTCTCATTTGGACACGAGAAAGCCCCCTTTTTCACTCCCCCCCAAAGAAGGAAAGAGAAAGGAAAGTGGAGACTTCGCACTTCTTCTTCTTCTTTTGGAACCCCCCCCCCCCCATGTCTTTCCTTCCTTCCCTATCCACAGGCCCATCCATTCTTTTCTTTTGTTCCTTTACCTGGAGAGAGAAGGAGAAAGAAGCCTGGAAATCCCCCCTTTCACCCCTTCCTCTTCTTTTCCCCGCACATCGTCGCTGGCGGGTGATGGATGATGACAAGACCCCCATCCAGACACTCTTGCCGAGACCCCCCAACCTCAACCCCAGTCATCCAACAGACGCGCGGGCATAAGAAATGTACATATCTGAAGTAATATGTTATGCTATCAAAATAGGTTTATTTCGTCACAAAGTAGTATCACTGTCTTCACACTATATTTGAGTAGCTTTGCACCACCATGTTAGTTCTTGTTTTCCTCCTCCGCACTAATGGCGAGATATCCGAGAAGGAGATGGAGGAAATTACGCCGCCTTTCTCTCTCCTCTCCCTTCTTCTCCCCCTCGCTTCTGATTGCACAGGCGAGAGACGATGGCATCTTCTCACTTACGTCCGTTTTCCCCCCTTACTTTGTCCTTGAAAAAAGCCCTTTTTCAGCAAGAGCATCACGGTCTTAGAGAGGAAAAGTTATTGTTCTCTCTGTTCTCTAGAAATGCTCCAAAATCCACAAAATCAAAACTGTTCCATAGACAAATTCAGTTAGTTGACTCGCCTCTTTAGCTTTTTTTATGCCACTTTTGGTCATTTTTCCGCTCAGTCCGCTATGGCCACAGTGAATGCCATTGCCTTTTCCGGCACCACCTTCTTCCCCTTGGAAATCGGTGGCAGCGCCGGCCCGAACCTCCCGCTGACGTCCTTCCTCTCCGCCATCCACTTTTGCCCTCTGGCGATCACGTCCAACTCGCGCTGGACCAGGGGGGTCGTCAGAGAGTGGGACAGGCGGTCTTTCTCGTGGCGCCTGGGGGAAAAAAGTAAAATAAAATCTGTTTGGTAAATGCTACAAATCTCAAACTGTTTCGTTGGTTCTATTTTTTAAAAAATATATATACGGTATAGATCCCCACAGCGAAGAGGAGCATTTTACAGGCACAAAACTCTTTTTCAAAAAATAGAAAAAACAAAAACGTCTCACTTTGCCTCTTGCTCCTCTCTCCCTGCCCTCTTAGCCTCCTTTAGCGCCCTGCTGCCTCCCCCTACGGAGGAGGCTGTGGCAGAACTGTCTTGGTGATGCTCCACCTCCACCATCCTCAGGGCGCCGCCCGCAACCATTGCGGTGGTGCTGCCCACGATGGCCACCCGTGGGGTGCTGGCATAAAAATAGCAAGGGTACACGTTTCAATGTTCAGTCATGATCTTGAATACTGTTGACATGTTGAAGCTAGTCCAAGTTTGTTGGGCAAGAAAGCCTGTCAGCCTTTAATTTCGAAAAAAGAATTATGTCTAACATGTTGCCACTCAATGACACAACTATAAGTAAAACTATTGAAAAATGGACTTTTCTGTGTTTTTTCGATTCCATACCTTGATTCTAAGCTCTCCTCCAACACTCTGTGTCCGCCAGAGTCGGCGTACATCATGCCTCCGTCGACGCTGGAAGAGTTGATGTTGAATGAAGTAGAGGAGGTCGAGCTGAGGATAAAAATTTATTATAATTTTGACACATTTAAACGTTTTTTTATCCCGTACCTGGCATCGTCCCCATCTCCCTTGTCTGATTTTAGCCTCCTGTAGCTCTTTGAGGTGTCCGGCCGCCGGAAGCGGGTGGAGGAACCACAACCCATTTTCACAGATGTTTTGTATTTTGTTATTTGGGATTTTTGCGTATTCAATCCAGCGGGGGAAGGTCAATTTTGCTGAGAGTCATTGCGTTGTTGATGTAAAGGTCGACCTCTTCTTTCTTGGGCTCTTTCGGCGGGAGCCACAGTGGCTGCTGGCTGGTGCCGCCGCCTCCATTGCCAGAACTTCTTTCATTCTGTGAAAAAGCATTTATCAAAAACCGGAATTTGGAAAAGTAAAAAAATTCTGAACCTTGTTTTCTTCTCCCTTGACTACCTCCGCCGCGGCCGCGGCCGCCGCAGCGTCCCCTGCGGAGGAGCCGCCGCCGCCGCCCTCGCTGGAAGCCCCGCAGCCCATCGGTGGGCTAGCTTTGATCGACCTTGCCTTTTTTGTTCGAAGGCCACCACCAACTGGGCACTGAAATTGGGCGCTGACGACTGAGGCGATCGATAGTATTTTCTCTCTCTTCTCCAGGGTGATCCCCCCTAGGAAACAACGATATTCTGACGTGCGACCAAGGGGCAGAGAAATAACTTGCGAGACCCCTAATATCGATTTTTCGCTCGTGTGCAATGCAAGGTCAACTCTATTTTCTCGAATGTCGTTTTCCGCAAAAAAAGAACGTATTTTTACCAAAAGTCGAAAAGGTGAAACATTTTGAATTTTTTCCCCATTTGACCCATTTGTCGTCTAAAGCTAAATGTGATCCGATCTACATCTGTCGAATTTTTGACAACCTCTAACGAGGTTGGAAAACGAGGGAAGGAGGAATGAAATGGGGAAAATATTTGAAAGATTCGAATCTGTCTTGGGAGGAAAATATTTTCGTGTCTGTAGACCCATGGGAAGGCAGCAAAAAGTACAAAAAAGCCTTTTTGCGCGTTCTTTATACGGCGCAAACAAATACACTTCATTCATTATAAAAGAAGATTGTTTGAGCAAGCCACAAAGGAGCTTCCTTTGTGTCTCAAAAACCGATTGTATACAAATTGTCTCCTTCCCCACCAACGAAAACGGGCAAAAATAACGGCTGCCGTCAGACAAACGCTAGAACGGTAGTAATTAATAAGTATATTAATTTTTTTTGACGGGTCCGTCAAAAGAGTGACATTAAAAAGGGTCCGTTGTTAGACCGTTTTTATGTCACAAAAATACCCGTCCAAACACCTTAAACAAACGCCTCGACGGGTGAAATTTTTTTTGCAAATTTTTTCGGTTTTTTCGCCTTTTTGGGCCCCAAAAACGGGTGTTATTACGGACAATTTACGAGGGGGGGTAGTTGCAACGAAAAAACTCGACGGATACATTTCTTGGTAGGGTCTCCTCCTTCTTCCTCCTCTTCGCTTTTCACGCCATGCACAATGGAGTGCCAAGGGCGCACAAGGATTTGACAAATATTTGCTTAAAAACACTATAAACGTAATAAAAAACAATTAGTTTTTAATATTTGCGGCAAAACGGTTGGTGTGGCAATTTATAATTTGTCGAATTCCTTGCCCATCTATTGATGCTAGAAAGGGATGCTCTCCAGACACACATTCTACTACGCAGCAGCAGCAAGAATATCCTGCCACTGCTTTTACTGGCCAGTGGAGTGGACACAAGGCCTTTTTTTCCTAGGCCCAAAAACATGGTGGTGCCCACGAGGTCGGGGAAAAAACGAAAGTATATATTGTCGGATGAAGTAGATAGAAAATTCTTTGCTGTTGCCCGCATAGAAGTTGAACGCCAGTGTGACCAGAGGGTTTTCAACGTAAATGCGCAAGAATTTAGTTGAAAATCCGCAAATTACTGATATAAGATTTACCACAATCTTTGCGGATGTTACTACATAAATTCTCACAAAAATCCGGGAGAAGACCTCTTGGTTTTTGCAGAAATCTGCAATGAATGTTACCGTACACATTTCGCAAAAATGCAAGAAGGGGGTCGCGGGTTCCGCATTTTTCCCCGCCTTCGACTGTGATGATCTGGGAAATGTCCCTCATCGGGCGCCTGAAATTTCGTAACTGCAACAACAACGCTCACCCCCTCTCTTTTTACGAACAGTTTAAGGGGGGGGGGGAGTACTACAAGTGACATGATCATGTGTTTAAGGCCACGAAACAGAACGGAAGCGGAGGGGGAGGACGAAGAGAAATTGAGTTCGACTTTGACTCGGACACAGCAAGCAATGCATGTTTTTTTTCCTCAATCACCCTCGGGGCTTGCGCGCGCTTTCACAAAAACAATAAACTATAAAAGGGAAGTCTCAGGGGAAAGTTTATTTTGAACTTTTTTTACGCAAAATGTCCGATTTTGTGAGTGAGCCCATGTATATTTGGAAAGAGTTTGCGAAGCCGATCGAATTTCATGACATGACATTATGGAGGACGGAGGGGGGAGAGAGAGAGAGAGAATTTGACCCTTTCAATAGAGACACTTGCCAACCCGTGTTTTCGCAGAATTAGAATTGAACAGAGTGAAAAATTACGTGAGCGTTTTTTGCGAAAAATAGTCTTTTCCCCCCGTCTAGACAGTCGGAAGAGGAGAAGGAGGAGGAGGAAAAATCGAAGGAAAAATGGGCGTAACTAACTTCTCAGCGCTTCCCACAAAAAGAACGCTTTTATCGCACGTAATGCACATTTCTTTTTTGCTCAAGCACCTGTTGTACAAGTCTGCAATATTGTTTTATTGCAACAGACAACATATAACAGAGTTTCCTTTTCTTTCCACTTACCTTTCGCTCTCTACCGTTGACCCAAGAGAAAGGTTATTCTTCTTTCCCGTCTTTCCCCACGGGCACTTTTTTGGGCATTGACGGGAGGCGAGGAGAGAGACTTTTTGGGCCTACTCTTTTTCTGAGCGCTCTTTTGAGAGAGAGGGAAGGAAGAGGAAAGAGGAAGAGAGAAGAAGAGAGAGAGAGAGGATGCTCTCCGCCGCGGACAAACGCTCTCACTTCGCAAAATCCAAACAAGAACAGACTTTGCTCAAAGACCTGCGGCGTAGACAAGATTTTTATGGGGAATACTATACTGTAAACCGTAGTGTATCCTTCCCAAAGTAAGGCCAAAGTTTGTTTATAAGAGAAAACTGGATCCCACACCCCAGAGTGAATTTATGAAGCCAAAGTGTCGCAAAAGGAAACCAAGCCAATATGTATGGATCCCACCCCTAATTGAATTCATAAAGCTGAAGTTTGGTAAATGAGTAGGGTGGACAAACTGCTCTCCCCACCACAAGGATATGAATGTTCATATATCACAGTTTTAGGACCTGACGGCTTTGCCGCATGTAAAAGAGGAAATGTCATCCCCCCACAAAAAAAGAGAGAAAACTATTTTCCCTCATCGACTCGATTTTTTGGGGCTCTCCTTCCTCCCCGGGCGGTGATTGAGTGGGTGGAGGAGGGTGGAATATTTGACGGGTTTTCACCTGCGGCCGAAGGCCGACAGGTCATGGAGTGATCCCAGTTGTTGTTGATGATGATGAAGGGGGGGGGGACAACTTTCAAGTCTCTTTCATACATTAATAAGGAGGGAGGGGCATTGCTACTAATTAAAATCATAGTTTGAAAAAGAACCACTTTGTCTGTCGATCTTGTTGCATTCTCTTTTCTTTAAAAAATCTGTTTGTAATTTGCCAGAAATTATTAAAATAATTTCAAGTAAACGAAAAGGCAGGAAGTAAAATTATTTTCTTCTGGACAATTCCGCTCCTAAAACTGCCCTGAAAGAACGGCAATAAACTAGAATTAAGTTCGCCTTCCTACCTCGCAAAAATAACAGCAGGAGGCGATAGAAGTGTTTTCCCTCTCGCTTCCTCCGCCGCACTGTTCAAAAGATTTGCGGGGAATTAAGTAATGCCCCGTTCTCCTCCTCCTCCTTAAAATGCCCATTGTGACAGCAACAGCTTTGGGTCTCATTCCGTGCCCTCGAATAAATCACCTTTTGTGCAAGAAAAAGAAGAAAAAAGAGATTTTTTGAGTTGTTTGATCTATTTGACAGATTGCGGTCTCGTTTCCCGTTCTTTTCTCCGACGCCTAGTCATCGAATTTTCCCCTGTAGGTAATAGTATCTTTCCTTCCCTTCAATTATTATTTTTCGAATTTGGCGCCACTTCGTCGAGATGCATTTGGGAAAGCGGAGAAAAGTAAACAAACTTTGCGTGGGAAATCAAAACAAAAATACTGCTAGTCGATGGCGGACGCGTACTTGCACCTCTAATTGCGCTAATTATTGCCTAATGGACTGCTTGAACATGTAATTAGAGTCTGTGAGAGACTGCTCTGAAGCTTGTTAAGTAAGTTACTGCTGTGGAAAAACCCCAAAAGTGCTCAAAAATGAGCTCCCTGCTGCTGTCCTCCCTACGCCGCTGCTGCTCCGCCACGGGCATCCCCGCCGCCTTCCTCAGGGCCTCCTCCACCACCACCACCACCACCACCACCAACAGCAGCAACAACACGCGCTACCCCCGCCCCGAGTCCCACAAGCCGGCGGGGACCGAGGAGTGGAACTTCAAGCTTCCCGTGTCCGGCTCGGGCGGGAACACCTACATGTGGCCCGCCAACAACCTCAGGGTGCACCCGCCGCTGGACGAGATGCCCGGGGACTCCGAGGCGGCCAGGGCGGGGGAGGCGGGGGAGAAGACGCCCGAGGAGGCCAAGTGCGGATAAAATTGGCGTCTTTAGAAAATGCGAAAAAGCCAGATCTCAGTTGTTAATTGGTCTAGCTCAAATCCGTTTTTTGGAGAGGTTCAAGGGGAAAAAGGAATTGAAATTGCACCAGAAGTAAGGCCAAAATAGTGTATAATAAGGGAGTTATTAGCAATTTATATAATCAAAAATTTCTGCCTGAGCTGGCTCTCTGCTTTTTGGCACCTGACTTTGTTTACATCAATTTTTGATTTTTCAAGCCTTCTGTCTCACTTTTCGTAAAGGCGCCGATTCAGTATTAAGGACGAATTTAATCTGCAATTTAGCATTTTTGGGCCGAATTTCCAAGCCAACAACAATGTTGCTAGAATCCTCCTTGATTGAGCGAAACTGAACATTTTGTTAGACTAACACTTGACAAAAGCGGACCCTGTCATATTTTTAGCTTAAATCCCCACAGCTTTTTTTACACATAACTTGCAGCCTAAAGTTACCCAACTGGTTATTTTAATTACAGTTATTTCATTTTCCCTGTCCAGGCCCGCGTACGTCTGCCACATTCGGGCGCACATCAAGTACTCCCCCAAGAAGATGCGGCTGGTGGCCTCCCTGGTGCGGGGCATGTCCGTGGGGGAGGCGAAGAGGCAGCTCCAGTTCGCGGAGAAGAGCGCCAAGGGGGCCAGGGCAGCGAGGGAGGTGCTAGAGGAGGCGCAGGACATCGCGGTCAAGGAGCACGGGGTGGAGTTCAGGTGGGGTCGTAAGGAACCTATCGCATGGCTAGTTTTGATGAAATCCTCTTTTGCTAGCACTTTTGTTTCCCAACTTGTATGTTGTTGTTTTTTTTTAAAAAAAAAATGTGGCAAGTCGCGTGTGTTGCTGTTTGTTTTATTGTTGGCCCGGACAGTTTCATTGTATGTTCCCCTTTCAGGACGAATCTCTGGGTGGCCGAGTCCTTCGCCGTCCAGAGCCAGACCGTGAAGGGCGTCCGCCGACACGCCAGGGGGAGGATGGGCGAGATCACCTACAGGTACGTCAACTACTACGTCCGCCTGGAGGAGGGGGCGCCGCCGCCCGTCTACAGGGAGGAGGACACGTTGAACGAGATCGACCCGAGGAGGAGCCTGGAGGAGTACATCAGGGGGCACAGGGCCAAGCATGTGCCTTATCACACGGAGAAGGACCCCAACTACTACTGAAGTGACAGATGTGTTTGCGCAGGAATATATGAGTTGAAAGAGAAACATGTGCTTTGCTATTAGTGAATATGGGCAGTATGGGGGAGGTTACCTACAGATACGTCAACTACTACGTGCAGCTGAATGAGGGGGCGCCACCCCCTCGTCTACAGGGAGGAG